>Ga0209671_1004956_pt1 | contig 13339 bp, 9 predicted proteins | sample WorMetHERISLAND2_2_FD_187401 | JGI IMG/M metagenome (GOLD analysis project Ga0209671, IMG submission 187401) | Marine gutless worms symbiont microbial communities from Max Planck institute for Marine Microbiology, Germany - Olavius geniculatus... | ecosystem: Host-associated > Annelida >... | reverse complement strand
TCAGTTTCTTAGGGAAACATGTTTGTCTTTTTTTTTGTTTGACTGGATCATATATAGACTGAACAAATTTCATAATGCTCGTATAGAGGACAATTATTCTTACTGAATTGAGTGTAATATGAATACCGTTTGGCAATTGGCAATTTGGAAATTCTGCTGCTTTGTATCATTACCTAACTTTACATTTTTTGTTGATTTGCTCCCCATTAATTCTGATATGGTGCCATCAGGGGCATACGTTCCACTCGCAACGAGTTTATTTTTTGTGTTGCTGTCGCCTACATCATAGCAAGCAAACATTACCATTTGATGTCAAGTTTCTAATTTTTCTGTCACTTTGCTGCACTGTGGATATTACTTGTCATTGTGTCGAGTGACGAGTCATCTGTGAGTTGCGAATGTGCATCAGGAACATTGTGATACATCGATTGCTGTGTTGTGTTTACTGCTGGTGTGCTTCAGGGATTGACCGACACGAGTTCATCTTTCACTGCAGTGTTGCACCTAGTCCGTCTGTTGTAGCACTGCACTTCCGTTCTGATGTGCTCCATTTGTGTTGTCATGCTCCTGTTCTGTTAGTTGAGACATTTTGTGTTAATATGTATTGTCCACCACTTCTAATGCTAGTAATATATGTCAGTAACAATGGAGTATACGAGACATTGCTGTTTTCATCTTAGCAGTGACATTTTGAACTAAATGGATCCTAAAAAGAAGACAGACCATGCTGTTGCGATTTTTCCATCTAGATGATCCAAACTGGACTGACCGTGTTAGAACAGGGCCTTGGTGTCAGACTGCTAGTCAAACGTGGTCAGTTTTCATGTTGCTGTACCTACAGCATTTCATCTGTATTTGTACAGTGCTAACGTCTGTATTTCCTTAGCCATTGACTTGACATTGTGTTTCACTGTTGAACAATCTGACTGCTTTGTGGTGTGTGCTGTGAGACTTTAGTGCCATCGTTAACATCATGGGTGTTTTTTTCTTTTGTGATAACATTTCATATCAGGCTGTGTGTGTGGTATTATGTTGGCACCACGTATAGTGAAATGTTTTTGTTATTTGCTTCCTGGACTTATACTAAGACTACTGAAGAGATTTCATTTTGCAAGTGTATTCGTTTAGTTTTTTTAGGTGTTTCTCATATGGTGTACTGATCTCTGTCTGACTTAACACTGCCATGTTACTGTGACTGTGACCGCATTCATTGCATATAGGCAACAGCTGGTTTATATGGCCTATTTAGATAACATAGTTCAGTGCTTCTTAACCTAAATACAAGTCTCAGGACCTTGCAATTGCCTGGTAGAAAAGCACATTTTAAAAAATCTTTGGAAAAATGTAGTTCATAGTTCACTTGGGTTGCAAGTTTCAGTTGACCTTGGGTTGTGAAATTTTATTATACTTTTAAGAAGCACTGATGTAGCTGAACTTGAACTTAGTGCATTGTTGTTTTGTACTTGCTTTACTCCCTTAGTTTTTTGTTTGCTCTAATTTATGACAAAACCTTGCGTTTGTGCAGGTATTTGTTTCTGTGTAGTGGAATACCATTGTGCTACTCCTCACTTGGTGCAAGATAATGACCCATTCATGTTAGGGCCTCCAATACCAACGATGTTTGGTAATACCAGTATTTTGGTATTCAAGAAAGGCAATACCGGTATATGAGTATTGATACCAGTATTTTGTTCAGTGACGCTGTTAATGAGTAAATCTTAATCTGACTGGCAGAAGACAGGCAGTAAGTAGTTGTAAATAATAACTTCATAGCGTATAATCTTTTATTATACAAATACTTCCAGTCCAGTTCCGGACTTATACATCCCTAATGAAGTCACTTAATGATTTATCTGACATCAAGCATCAGAAGAAAATCCCTCGGCTGTGAATGCTCTTTTTTTTGCTTCTACAGATGTCGCTTTGAGGGTCAGTGAGTAAGCCTAGGTAGTCAAACGTAGGCTTAAGGCCTTATGACTGGCACAGAGCGATTGTGACTCAGTGATCCTTGCCGGCCTCTCTCACTAGGCGGATGTTGGTTAGTCGGGCGACACTGCAACTTCATCCAGCATCCCAACCGCCCGTGCATGCAGCGTAATGCACAGATGGCGACTCGTAGGCCTTCGTGGTACAGCTGCGGCGCCCACGCTCACCAGCTGAACAAATGGCCAGATTGTGCAGTGATCACGCTGACGACTTCTAGAATTGCTGATGCCGAAAACTACTGTACTGAACAGTGCAATATCAGTATTGATACCGGTGACATTCAGGCCGGTATTCGGTATTGGAGGCCCTAATTCACGTGCATGTCAGTGCATTAAAATAGGCCATGGGAGCACAGTAACAGTGTGAGGTGTGATCATACACTGGATCTAGTACTTATGGAACAACTGATGGGAACAAACGAAACTGACATTTTTTTACATTTTTATACTTACAGCAAAATTCAGTTTGCATGAACATCAGAACGAGACAGTCAGTCAGTCAGTCATCTTAACAATGACAGATCACACAAGTAAGTAACAAACCACAGAAACGGAAATTAGACTAACCAACATCCTGCCCAACAATCACATGGTACTTTGTACAAATCAAGTACGTCTAATTCCACATGCCAAAAAAATTAACAGAATAATCAATCAACAACGTGCAAAGGCCATTGCACCAAAACAAAAAGTGCAATAAGATGTCTGAAGTATTCTGAAGAAAAACATGAAAACAAAATTTTAACACTGTGTAAACATTTATTATATGTTTACGTTATATTATATTATATTCTACATTATATTTGCTTAAACATATCAAGTTTTAAAGTAAACAAGCAAAAAGAATGGAATGAGATGGTAAACTCATAAGGTCATTACTCCTACATGAACATGTATAATCCTGAACGCCACTGGACAGCTGTAACAGTCGTGTATGGTGGATCCAAAAGCCGGAAAAAAGGGGATCAGAAGCATTTTGGCAATCATGCACAATTAACACTTAATTATTTCGTGTTTTTTAATATTTGCATCTGGTTTGGTTAGGTGCAGAATATGTCGAAGGCTTTTTGCTTCAAAGAGGAATGTGGCCGCATTGGCCAATAGGTATGACTGGAAGGGGGGGGTCATGGCCGGATTGCAACCCCCCTTCCTGGATCTGCCAGTGCAAGATATATCAGCAAGCAAGTGCTAACAGAGAACAGAGGAGCGGCTAAGTCAGTGTTGCTGCTGATGGTGTTTTCTGATATCAGCTAACCATGCATCAATCTGCTGCTTGAGCTGTGCGGCCGGCTCTACCATGTCCATTGTCAACGGCTGCCGGTTGAATGGGTCAAACTGGTCACTGCAACACGGAACAACAATAATAATCATAAGCCAACAATAGCAATTTATTGCTTTTATTGCTTTTACCAACGAACAATATCCTCTTTTTTGCTGTGGAGTCAGTACGAGTTACCTATTGATTTCTTAAGCAAACGTCTCTCGGCTGTTTTATGCAATACTGACAGAGTAAGCAGCAACTAGAAGTGATCACAGATCTCAAACTCTACAAAGAATACTGCTGTCACCAGGTGAATACAAAGAGACCACATGACCTTGATACAGACTGAGAAACCCTGGATCTAAATGCTGCAAGTCAAGAGTTTAGTTTAACCCTATCTGCTACTGGTGAAGAATTCTGGAAAATTAATACCCTGGTACCACAAAGGTGAAAATAATAGAGTAAAGCACAGTTAACGAACCTCAAGATGTGTCGGGCGATGGTTGCTCTGTCGACGATCTTGCCCGAGCTTGGCAGAATCACGGGGTCTCTCATCAGTTCCCCCATGATTGGGTCCAGAAAATCTTCTGGCACATTTGCCAGAGCTTCGTCCTCGGCTGCTTGCTCACAGCCAGTTGCCTGCAGACAGACAGCATGTTGTTAGCTAGAATTATCCACACCATTTAGTCTCATAGTGGGAGAAATCTACTCCAAGTCAGCTGAAAAAACTGAGGGCTTTTCAACCGTGTCAATATAATGCAACATGAACTGTCAAACACCAGATATTTAAACTTTGTATTTCATATTATTTATTCACAGTTTTAATGTGCTCATTTGTTCGAGTACATTTTCACAATTCTTTCGGAACCTCTTGCTTCTCCACATATGGATTGTAAATCAAACAGTGTTAACTGTTAGTTAAAAAACAAACACTATGACAAAATTACATTTTATTCGCATAAAAATAGAACTTGCTTACATTATCAGATGAAGAACGATGTCACTTAATGAAAATGTCACATCAGTAAACAAAAATTGCAATATAACTTGCGATATGAGCCTTTACAAGCAATCACTTGCACTGGTACTGACAACAAAAAAATCATCATGATAGTAAAAAAAGTAGCATTAGCAATGTAGTAGCATACACTACAAAAGCTGGTACCTTAATTTTAAGTCCGAGTTCGCTGAATCTGGCGATGATGTCGGTAAACTCGTGTATTTTGCAGAGCACTAGCTCGGCTTGCTCAAAGAGCTCATGTGAGTATGACCGGCCATCACGTGCGACCGCTCGACAGAACTCAGGCGAGTCAAAGCCGAGATGCACGTAGATGTGACAGATGTTAGCGACCAGCTCGCGAGGCCGAAACTGAAACTCTTCGAAGTTCTTCACCTTCAGATTCTTCTTCTTCGGCCCGACCTGTACCACCATGTTATGCCACTTCTCAGAATTTTAGACCACCTGCCATGTGATATTCACATTCACTCAGTCATATTCATTTCACTGGTCTGCTCATTTAGCAGGCTTACGACACCATTTTCTTAAATGTTCTTCAAAAGCTCCTATGTTCAGCTACTAAATCATATTTGCACAAATGTTACAGTCTTTCGATCTTCTGTCACTAATTTGATTGATGCTCATAGTGGAAATCTGTGCCTTAACTGAGTAAGTGGTTAGAGCTCAACTCAATGCACAGCATTCAACTCTGGGAGCCTCCAATCTATCTGCTGGGACCTTAGCCTAGGACCCGTTAATCCCAAAACCTATTTCTGTGCTTTGATGCTGCTTGTTAGGTAACAGAAAAGGCAGAGTCTGCAAGCTAAGTTTAGAGTAACTTCAAAAAGTCAACTCATTAAACAAAAAAAGGACATATTTTCGTTCCACCTCAAGGCGGCACGGATACAACTACATGGAGTAAGAACGGAAAGGCAAAGAAGCAAATGAAAATAAAGGACTAACTACTAACAAGGTGAAGCAGGAAATAGTTGAGCATTGCAGCAATGCGGTCGATCATGACGGCATTGCTGAAGATTGAGCGTATCTCGGTCGTAATCATCTCGAGGCTGTGAATCGTCTCGTTGCCCATGATGTTGTGGAAGCGTGCCAGCATGCTCATGTGTCTGTATCCGTTCTCAGCCTCGGCACGCTGCGCAGCCGAGAGACCCGGCCATGAGCCCCCATCACGCTGCTCCTGCTTCTCACGGATCTGAGTCATGTACTGTGAATATAACAACAGACACAGACAATTAGCAGTAGCAGCAGTACGTTGGCTGGCTGACAAACCCAGCCATAATGCTATTCTTGTATCTCACAGATCAGAGTCATGTACTCACAAATACAAGCGTCGAAAATTCAAGGTGAAAAATGCCTATAGCACTGCACTCACTTAACAGTCAGCTATGGAAAAGAGGTGGAAAACAACATCAGTTCCAAGTTTAGTCTTAAATGTCTGCAGACAGTGACACTGTTAAGACATCACTTCTGATAGCAGACTGTTCCAAGTTTTTGCCACAGCGACGAGGAATGCTCAGTCACCTATCGTAGAAAAACTGTGTCATCGATATAGCCAGTGCCAAGGTCAACGATGAATGCAGCAAAAGGATTAATAACTAGCAAGCACGCATACCGACAATGCCTCATCAAGCAGGAAGATGGCATCGTTGATGAGAAGGTTGATAAAACGTAGGAACAACGGCGCTTCAGTGTCATTGATGTGCTGCTCTGCATAGGACGCCAACGCCTGCACGCCATACAGCACAGGCAAGCTGCTACGTGAAACTAGCAGCAATCAGATGTAATTACTTAAAGAGAAATGCATACTACCTTGACTGAGCTGTGTGGGTGGATCAGCATTATTAAGGTGGATATTGAAATCACCGTTAACGATGAACTCATCACAAGAGTTACAGTAGCAACCATAGAGACGAAGGAAGCAGAAATGGGTTCGAGGCCAGCATTTTGTAGGCCAAGGCCAAAGTCAGTAGTCCTCAAGGCCAAGTATGTGGCCTTCGAGGCCAAGACCACTAGGTCAGACCAGTAGTCTTTGAGGCCAAAGTCAATGTCATTAAGTAAGTAAGTATCACAATTTTCTACTGAGCATCAGAAGCCAGTTTAATGTTATTTAAAGGTCCATGGCCACGGTCAAAGTCACTCATGCAATTTATGTAGCTCTTAATTAGAAATTTCATCTTGCATATATAATGTGTTGATTTAAGCTTTATAAATATATGAAATCAGTGCATGATTGTGATGAAAATATGACTTTACGTTACATTATGCAAAAACAATTCAAGAGACGAGCACAATCGGTGACATCATCGGCGCGGCCCATCAACATCATGAATATATATGGGCCACGCCGATGACATCACCGGTTGTGCAGCCTAGCTACAATGGCATCGCGTTTTTTAGATCATGTCTGTAAATTGTCAACTTTAAATGTAAGTTTCTCCATGTTGATAAAACGCTGGGTGCTGATATTACTGTCAAAATTATCAAATGATTATGCAGTTTTAGGATAATGGATAAAATATATATGTTAATTATGGTGTCCATGGACCTTTAAACTGTAATGAACCAGAAAAATGCTCAGACACTGTTTCAGTGGATACATAACACAAATACCAAAAACTCGTTTCACAGAAGACATTCACACAAGTGACTAAAGGCCAAAACTCTTCGAGGCCAAAGCCAAGGTCACTATTTTTTGTCCTTGAGGTAAAAGACAGCCTTCAAGGACCCCATTCCTGGAAGGAAATAAACTCATTAAGAAAGACAGAGACACTAAGAAAAAGTAAAAGATAATTCGGAGGAGGCAATAGATGTTACGCATCCAATGCCTCACAATTAATTAACCCGAGTAAAAAAGCTTTTCTCAGTATAGATTTCTTAGAGCAGTAGAGGGTCAGAAAGCTAATAACAGAACCTTGAGTGAGTCTCGATGTGAGTCAATGTGCCAGATGTATTCAAGCGCAACGTACATCGGTTGTCTGTATTTAAACTTGTGTTCAAACTGAACACCTTGCCCAGTCATCTCAATGCCAACAAAGACACTGAGCAGAGATGCCGACAGCCGGTCCACCATTGCGTGTGTCCGGAACAACTGCTCACGCTGGTAGCTGACAGACAAAAAACATAAAGCAAATAAGTAAGTAATTTGCATGGTGCATCAACTGTAAGAAACGTCAAACATGCTCACTGCTTGGTGTGCAAGTAGAAAGAGATGTAAAACGCTTGAAATGCCGTCAAATGGTAGACAGAGTAAATGTTGATTTTAAGCTTGTTTGGAAAAGCATGCCAAGTTGATAAACTGGCATGTCCAAATAAATGAAACAATAAATAAACACACAAATGCAAAACTAACAATCAGATAACTATTAAAGTCTGGTCTGTTTTAAGTTTCATTTGCCCAAAAAAACAACTATTACAAAAAGTTCACATTTCAGGCAGGATGGCATGAACTGTTTGACCAACTAACAGCATAAGTGAGTGAGCAAATTTTAATAACTCGATTCCTGACTGACGGATGATAGGTCATCAATCCAAACAAGTATTTCCAAACAAGTATTTCCAAACAATCGGCTGAACTGATACTGACAACCACACCACGACAGTCATGAGAAAATAAACATACATGAAAGATCCAAAAAAATCTAATATACAGCACAAACTAGCTCTGTCAAGACCAGCCAACTAGAACTTAACAAACAGCTAAAGTATAAAAATTATTTTTAAAATGTGCAAAAACCCATGATAGGACCTAGCACACCTGCAAAAACTGCCCACATGTCTTTGCTTATAAATCAAATAAAAAGTGATAAGTAAAATAGCAAAAGTAGCTGTAACTGACTGTGTGGAAAGGAGAGTCATGGACGGCTGATTGGCCATGGAGCGCGGAGGTAGCAATGTCTCAAGTGCCTCAGCCATTCCGGCACGTAGGTGAGGATTCCGCATGAACTGCGGACTGGCCATAAACACCAGGATGAAGCTCAACAGCTGCTCCAAATCAGCACTGCCGCGCTGCTGTTATTAGCACATAACAACAAACAACTAGAGAAAGCACTCGGAGAGCACAGGTACCTCCACCAAGGCAAAGCTATTCGCCAAGTGGAGTCACCATCTTCGGTTTGCCAGCAGTTCCCATATGCCCCCTTTAACGCAATGATAATGAAAATTTCAAAATAATCCAAAATCCAGGATTCCTGCCAGATCACCCCCAAAATTGAATCACTGGTAGTTTATGCCATGCCTGACATACCCTCAAAATTTCAGAAAGATCCGTCCATAACTTTTTGAGTTATCTTGCTAACAGACAGACAGACAAACAGACAAACAAAAACCGGCAAAAACATAACCTCACTGGCGGAGGTAAAAATGTTTAAAAGTACGTAATGCTCTTTACGATCTCAAAGCTACAGAGCATCACCTGCCATACAGGATCACACAGTGTCTCATGCCACCTAACACCGGCAAACTCGCTCCACCTTAACCACAGCTAGGCAAGCCAATACTCAATTTACCTACCCTAGAGGGATGAAGGGCTGAGTTGACCTATGTAGTTGTTTGTCAAACATGATGGTTTACATGTCTGCAAACACCCAACCACCCAAGAAGTACTAACAGCTTTATAATGATGCATCCAAAAATTGTTTGTTGTGGTCATCTTTGTCATATCACGGATGTTGTAAAAACATCAAACATGCATGCTCAGACAACACAGAAACACAGATGCATGATGTCTCGAGTACCATCTTATAGTAGTGGAGAGATAAATTGTCTTGCAGCAGTAGTAGCAGCAGCATTAGTGAATAGAACACAACACAGCAGAGACGGAAATGGAAATGGGTCACTCGGTCAGCCATTTTAGCCAGGTTGGGTCGAGTCAGGTCACGGGGCAGTGTGCGAGACCCAGCTTTGAATTTTAACATGCATGTTTATCATGCCGTTGTTACAGCAAGCAACATAATATAAACTAGGAAATTCTGACATAGCTATCAAGCCGTGGTCGAAGTACTATTTCTAAACACTCAATGACCATATCACCAAGTTGGGTCAGGTCACAGGTCAAAAATCCTGATGCAATTCCATCCCAGCAATAATTGGCCATTAGATACCTCAAACATCTGATCCTTGAAGTGGCGCAGAAACAGCATAAAGTCCTGCACATTCTCAGTGAACAGCTCCGGTATGAACTGCAGCATGACCGGAGCTTCACACGTCGTCCTAGCAACCGCTGCTGTATCAGTATTGTTGTCATTAGCAACCAGCTGCACGAGGTAAGTGGCCGTCGCAGTGTGGAAGCTAAAGCAAGCGTCGAGTAATGCTGGTTGACTCAGAGCGGCTTTCAAACTCAGGTAGACCGTCATTACTGCAAGACAATCAACTACAAAAACTCAGAGACCTCAAACATCAGTGCTGCCACCTAACCAATACAACGAAGCTAATCATTTATTGATCTGGCCCTACCCCTCCAGTCCTTCACTACCAAAATTTTATCCCAAAATTCAATAAAAAATTCCCAGATATGAATTCAGAAAACCTGGATCTGCATCACCACCAAAACAGAGTGATCAGTCTCTTGGCCAATCTCCACCAATTTGCAAAAATTCATAAAAATCCACAAATAACTGTTTTACTAGTCCAGCTGACAAACAAACAAGCCAATGGACAGACCCAGTTACATAGCTCACACACCTTCTTTGTTTCAGGTAAAAGTAAAACTAGATGGTCTATGCCAGAGCATGAAAAACAAATATACTGGTATGATATTATATCACATCATTATATCACACTCTGGTGCCCCGCATCCATAGCACAGGGGTGCCACAGTATACAACAAACATTAGGCCTATACAAAAACTACTAAAACATGCAGTAATAAAATGAAAATGCGATAAAAACCAGAATCCACAATCAGCGGAAAATACACCACAAAACTTTAAAACTATTGCTTCAACACAACAAGACAAAACTGTTTCGAAGTTTTTGTCTGCCGTGTCGTCAGCAGAAATTTAAATGTCTTTGCTAACATCTACCGTACTCAAACTGTGGTAGGCATGGGCACGAAATTAGCATATTTATAATATTGATATCTATGCGCCTGCCTAACTCACCAAAATCGTTAGGGCCAACAAAACACATTTTTACAATTAACATTAATTATTTTAATAGCACACATTTTATCATCAAGCACAACAAAATTAACAGGCATAGGTAACAACAACTGTAAAACAACTGACTTCATTCCAAGTCATCTTTGAGCTTCTGAGCCAACTGTCAGTCAGCCGCAGCCTGCTAGCTGATATCATGGTAGTAGACTAGTAGTAGTACTAGTAGTAGACTAACAGTACTAATATTAGCTGGCATAGTAAGTAACACTGACTTCATTCCATGTTGTCCTTGAGCCTTGGTGAGTCAACCACCGCCTGCCAGCTAATCTCATAGTCGTAGACTAGTACTAGCATTAGTAATAGCAGTAGCAGACTAGCAGTAGCAGTAAACTACTGCTAGTAGTAGTAGTAGTAGTAGTAGTAATAGTAATAGTAGGTGTAGTAAACAGCAGTAGTAACAGACATTGTTCCATTTCATCTTTGAGCCTATGAGCAAAGTGTCAATTAGCCACAGCCTGCTGGCTGATATCATAGTAATAGACTGGTATTAGTACTAGCAGCTGGGACTAACATAACGTACATGAGACTAAAAGCGGCTATTTTTAGTCTCAAAGTCTTGCGCAAACTGCATGCCACATCCAGGTATTTTGCGGGGTACGGCGTTGTTGACAGGGCATACCCCAAGAAGTGCCTGGATGTAAGGCCACGACGTGGGCACAACGTTGGCACACAGGAAACGATTAATTCCGTGCTTCTGATTGGCTGAGACAAAACCGCTTCCAATCCCGTTAGCTATTTTTGTCCCAGCTAATAGTAGTAGACTACTACTAGTAGTAGTAGTAGTAGTAAGTAAGACTGACTTCGTTCCATGTCATCCTTGAGCATCTCTAAGTCAGGCCCGGCCTGCTGGCTGACGTCACGGTAGACGTCTTGTATCCGATGCAGTTCACGGTTGAGTTGAACGAGGCGCTCGTGCAGTACGCGGAAGCCAAGACTCAGCGTGTAGTGAGTCATGTAGAAACACTCTGTAGCAAACGTGTATGACGTCTCCAAAGTCGCCGCTGGTCCGTCAGCATTGGTCGGTATCATACACGTGTCCTTCAGCTCTGTACCACAAATATGTAAATGTAAATGTACATACAGCTACCCGGCACAGTAAGTCCAAGTGGTGAAGCCACCTAGTGAATGATTTATCATATACACAGTGTTTCATAAAAAGGACCCCTTTTGTTTTTTTTTCATAATTCACTCAAATGATGATCAATTTACACAAAATTTGTACCTGTTGTAGGTGAAGAAATAAGTAAATTCAAAAAATATTGCAACAAAATATGGCAGTTGATTAAATATTCTTTGCTAGTCCTGACGTAATGCTGACGTCATAATGTGTCACGGGTACAAACTGGGGAGTCTCAACTGGTGCTGTCAGTTGCTACCCTGCTCCAATGGTGAAAAAGAAAAAAACTAAGCAAACTACAGACGGATGGCCTAATAAGTTGCCTTTCATTGTCAAGTAACAAACACACAACTGTTATGTGGAAATCAAACATAATAACAACAGCAGCCTAAAATGTTTTCATTTTCCAAAAAATAAATTACTTTTTGGATGCTTATTATCTTACCAACTTTATCACGTCCTCCAATAGATAGCATTATGAGATTGATGACTGTCTGGAGGATAACAGGGAAGATTATTAGAACTGCCACTATCAATACATATGCACAATTATAATCAGCAGTTCTTACAATTTTAGGTTTAGGTCGTTTTTTGTGTTGTGTGTTTCATAAAGGTTAAACTTTCTGTAAATGTTAAACTTTTTGTTTCGTTATTATGTGTATATGCAATTTTACCTGCAAAGGCCATCCCTGAAATGACCTACACTGTGTCGGGCAGGACGTTAAACTCTACTTATTCACTCACTCACTTACCGACTGTATAGTACTTTCTTAATGACATGACACTAACTGAAAACGAAATGATGAACATTTCAGTAATCGTTAAAAATAGCTTAACTATGATAGCCAATTTTCAACAGTATTAAGATCCCAGAAAAACAACTCTAGAAAACGTTAGAATAATCCCCTGTGGACAATATAACAATGTGCAAACAAAACAAAATGCATGTCAAGTTAACTGACCGATCATGTGAACTTTGCGTGCACGTGCCTCTGTACGGTCGCCGGTGGTTGCTAGACTGTAGGTTGGCTGAATGCGTAGAACCTGGTCTGAGCCGGCAGATATAACTGGAGCTGCAAGTCTCAGCATTATGACAGCAAGATTGATGAAAAATGCGTCGGAACTGTAGACTGCATTGAACATCTGGGGCATCATCTGATGTGACCACATCTTGGCTCGACCTTTCAACACAAAATATCGCAAATATGAGAATAGCTCTTTACTGAAACCAAAAACCCTTGTCAGTACTATGAAGCATAACCTGCCATATAGGATCACTCAGTGTAGCCTGCCACCCTATACAAGTTGGGTTGCCCGCACCTCGCCTCAACACTAGCCAAGCAGACTGGTAGTCGATTTACCTATGCAGGAGGGATGGAAGGCTGAGTTGACCCTGGTGGCTGGTATGTACCGAGATGGTTTACCTGCTGGCAGACCGTCAATCATCTTAATAGTAACATGAAAAGGAAAGAAAGAAAAAAGAACAAAAGAATAGTAACCACTACATTATAACATAGCAACATGAAAAGGAGTCCAATTCATGACTTTTCAATCATAAGTCTAATGTCCTAAACATTAAGTCATCTATACGCCATTAACAGTTACTCAGCAGCAAAACCCAGGTTAGTTGGTTATCATTTGATACAGTAAGTTTTAAAGCAAGAAGTTCTTATAGACTAGAAAATACAACAAAATTAATTATCCATTTCAAAAAATCTTAAAATAGGCTACACATGTTCATCAAATTACACAAATACAAAGATGAAAAAGTATGTCTAAAAAGCAAGGTACCACTTTAATCTAGCA
>Ga0209671_1004955_pt1 | contig 13339 bp, 10 predicted proteins | sample WorMetHERISLAND2_2_FD_187401 | JGI IMG/M metagenome (GOLD analysis project Ga0209671, IMG submission 187401) | Marine gutless worms symbiont microbial communities from Max Planck institute for Marine Microbiology, Germany - Olavius geniculatus... | ecosystem: Host-associated > Annelida >... | reverse complement strand
GGTGATTAGTAAGAAAGATATTGCGCCTCAGATATTGTTACATTAGCCAAGCTGCTTATAACTGTTACTTACTACCTAATGGCGTGACTGAACAAAGCAGACGACACGCATCAGCATGACGTCACCGCTAGCCTGCATTGCTGACAATATTGAACAAAATTCTTCTTCTATCCACAAAATGGCCATATTAATAAATGAATTAATATTGCACGAATCACCCGCTTAATACAGGCTCGGAAAACACTTCAATAATGCTAATTTAACTAATCGTATTATTGCAGTTAATGGACCGTTGCGCAAAATGGCCGACCACAAACGTCTATAGCCTAACCGTCCTAATGTCATGTCAAACCAAAGTCTGAGCCCATCTCGTAGACTTTAGTTAACCAAGTTCTAGCCAATTTTTGAGTTAGAGAGTCAGTCGGGGTAAAATTCGATAGGCAGCATTCAATGGCCCATCCCCGAAAACCCCTCTATAAACGCAAAAATCTCGCAGATATCTCTTACACAAGCCGAGTTATAGCCCATTTTGTCCCAAATTTCGTTGTCATGGCAACTAGGGAAGATCCGGGGTAAAATTGAATAACACCATTAGATTGGCCATCCCCGAAAATCATACGATAAAACCAAAAATTACGACTCTATCTTACCTATCTAAAAGTGGTTATTTTACCGCTATTGGCTTGTTTAGCGTGAAAACAGTTGCATATAGGCACACATGTACTGTAACACAACAAGTACTAATGACGAGCTTTTCAACATAGATGATCTTGAATAACTTTGAACCCCCAAAGTAGTGGGTTTTGGCGTTTTTTTTAGTTTTTGGCTGCGGCGCATAATTTATGAGTGAATTGCTCCAAAATTACTAGACAGTTTGCGTATGAAATTTTTAGCACAGAACGTACATTTGTAAACATCTGAGTTTTGACATTTTAGATTTAAGGAGGCTTCGTATTTGGGTACTCTTTCAAAACGCGTTATTATTTTATTGCATGCTGTACACTGATTGCCCAGGTGGCAGGGCCGCTGCTGTCGCGCGTCAAGTGAGCTTTGCTCAAATTACTTGTTTAATTACTGACCGTAATACAGTAATTTCGACAAAGAAATTGACTCACAAATAACAGGCGGCAAAGAGAGACTACTAAAGATATGTGTGTTACAAATGCAATTATTTATGCAGTGTAGGCCTATTTTATGATGCTAGTAGTCTGTTTGTATTAGAAAAAATTCAAGTTGCTGTTGGCCGACTTTGAAGTTGCTTGATATTTGACACTAAAACTCGTTAACAAATTACATGTGACACGCTTTTTTAAATTGTTTTAAATTGATTTTTTAATCGTTTAAAACTTGTTGTATTTTGTTACTGCCTAGTTGAGTTGAAATATATTTTGAAATGAATCGCAGTGGTGTTCGACGTATGGGGATGCATCACTGAGCATTCAACTCGCATTATAAGCTCATGCTCGGCTTTCGCGATACGGAACATTTTGATGCATTCTGACATGTGCAGGTAAAATGTCAGACATTTAAAGTGACAAGCTTGTAGTGCTTTTTACGGTACTTTTGAACGACTGTTCTACATTTAAGTTTATTGTGATTGAGAATATGCCGGGTGCAGTGGCGTATTTAAAAGGGCACGGTGCGATTCCCCCTTCCCCTTTGGCCCGACCATGAACATTTTTTCAGGCGACTATATGGAAAGGTGCGTTTTTGCCGTTTTCCAGCAAGAATTGCAAAATTTAACAATGTTTGATGGTTTTTTTCATACCGATACAATATGCGATTAAAATCGCCATGTGAGATTGCATCTGATATGACGCCGGCGTCGCCGAACGCTTTTGAAAACCAGCTACAAGCCGTATAGGCCTATAATATTTCGCGGCGGCCGGGTTTAGTGTCCGTGGGTGAGTGACACGGCACTAGGTCTATATATGAAACCAACAGCAAGGCAGTCGGCGGCTGGCTGGCGCACGCCGTGGGCGGTGGTTAATTAATATTTTAAAATGTCAGATCTGAGATATGCCTATTATTGCTCTTAAAAGATGCGATCCCTTGCCCTGGCGACTGTCACACGCCCTATTCTCAGATAACACAAGCTGCAGCGGCATCGCAGCGTGCCAGAGAGCATAGATCCTATGTGCGACGTTATCAGAACTCATCAGTATGAGAATTCCAGGAACCAAGCTCCGTATGCCAGTGTCATGATATCATACTGTTATTTTAAGCGACGAAGTGCCTTATTTCACTGGAGGAATAGACAGTTTGGACACGCCCGCCCACCCGCTGTCTTGTACAGCATTTGCTCCAGCCCGCCACTCGCACACGGAACAGCTAGAAATCAAAAAAGAAATAAACAAAACGTAACTATGAGCTAAGCTTAGTCATCAGCGAGTGGAGACGACAATGGCAAAGCGACAGACCGCATACGTTTTACGATGTCAAACGCCAAAGACACGGCGCACCGCTTGCAAGCGACGACATCGGCGACGAACAACGGATCAAGCATTCTGACGACGACAGAACGGGTTTGACACGGTCCATTTATTATTGTACTGTAGGCCTACTGTGCCTATTGTAAAGTTTATTGCCTTTTTATAACTCACATTAATCCGTGACAACGTTTTGCAGCTTGCTAAACTCTATATTTTGCCAAAACAATGCAAATATCTGTGATTTTCTGCATGCGTTTCCAAATTTCAGAAAAAATGGGCAAATTTGCGGCTTCCATTGAACGTTCAAAAGCAAAAAGTGTTTCAGCTTCAGGGGGGCTTCGCCCCCTGATCCCCCGACCAGAGGCTCTGCCCCTGGACTCCGCTGGGGGCTCCGCCCCAGACCCCCGTTATAGGCATTCGCTCTGCGCGCTCGCCATGTCCCCCCTTTACCAAATCTTAAATACGCCATATGGCACAAAAACGACCCGAACATTCGCATGTGTTATGCAGCAGAAAAGCACGTGTGTAACTAGCAAGCATTTTCGAATATGTCTAAGAATTCTCGTCAAAACATTTAAGTATTAGCCATGATGCAAACATTACAGTGTTACGCGTCGTAAAACAATGTTTGCAAGTGGTTTATCGTGTTGTCGCTCGTACGCAGGCTACATCAGAACGTCACCGTAGTCATCACTCAACTAATTAGCAGAAAATGTGCTAAATAATATTTTTTATTTTGCTTTGCCGCTGCTGCTAAACTTTTTTTATTTCCACTGCAATATAACTTTTGTGACTGTCTGATTATCGACATCATGCTACTTGTCTCTGACAACATTCTGAAGGTTTTTAAGGTTCGCAATCGGTTCACGTCGTTCTTTGTTTGTACGTTTTTAAACGAAATATTATACATCACACCCAACGCAAATCTATGTGGGGCCCAAATTGCGTTACGGAAATCTTTTTATCACAGTGCAGCACGGTAGTGCTGACACTGTTGTAAAGGCGATAAACGTTAAGTATAGGAAATGGCGTTTGGGGAAGGGGTCCTGTAACTCCAAAACCCCTTAACCGATTTCCATAAAACTTGGCATCAGTAATCACATTGACCATCCGACCCAACATGCTGACACTATTGTAAAGGCGATAAACGTTAAGTATAGGAAATGGCGTTTAGGGAAGGGGTACTGTAACTCCAAAACCCCATAACCGATTTGTATAAAACTTGGCATCAGTAATCACATTGACCACCCGAACCCACTTGCAAAATTGGGTTACAATTGGTTCAAAGGGGGCGTGGCTGCGCATGAGCGACATTCGCCGTTAGGCGTCTATTTTTTCTTTCTTTTTTCCTTGCGCACGACTACAGACCAGCCCGTTAAACCGACTGACGCCGCTAATGGCTCAAACGAAGCGTCCCGACGCCAGACACATTTTTTATATGTTTTCAATTAAAATTTTTAAAATTTACCCCCTTTTATGCCCCAATTTTTAGAAAATTTGCTTTACGGCTTATGGGGATTCAAAGCTATATAACTCGGTACCCGTAAAAGATAATTGCGCGCTGTGTTAACCTAACCCTTATTTTCGTGGTCGGGCAATTTAATGGTGTCATTTTATTTTACCCCTAATAACCCTGTTGCCATAGCAACTTGCAAAAGTTGAAAATTTTGCATTACAACCAATAAAGATTTCAAAGCGGTATAACTCGGCCACCTTAAAAGGTAGTTGTGCGCTGTTTGCATTTATTCCCTTATTTTTGGCTGCGCTATTCGATAGTGTCATTAAAATTTTTCCCCTGCCGACCCCTGTTGCCATGGCAACGGATTTTGGGACAAAATTGACTATAACTCAGTCCCCGTGAAAGATAATTGCGCTCAGTTTGCACCTACCTCCTTCTTTCGGACGAGGCTATACGATGATGTCATTTAAATTTATTCCCTGCATGCCGACCCCTGTTGCCATGGCAACGGATTTTGGTACAAAATTGACTATAGCTCGGTCCCCGTGAAAGATAATTGCGCGCTGTTTTTATTTACCCCTCCCTTTTTTCGGGCTTAGGCTATCCGATGCTGTCATGTAAATTTTTTCCTTTGACGACCCCTGTTGTCATGGCAACCAAACTTTTATATTCAAAGACAAAATTTTTCTGCAGCACAGCTTGTAGGGGCCTATTAAAATGTCTTAGATATTGTTACATCACACATTTTTTTCCTTGCACCAACTTTTTTCACCCGTCCAGAGGTATTTTGAAAACAGTAAATAAATGTATTGTCATAAAATCAAATATAAAATTTTTTTACAAAAAATCAACTAAAACGGCAAAAACTAATGCAAAAAAGTTTCACAGTTTACAAAGCTGTGTAAGGCCGATATGAGTCAACACTCGAAAACGGCATAAATGGTTTTAGGGCGATGTTATCGCGTGTTGACTTCCAGACTGGCCCTTACAAGATGCTAAACCCAAAAAAACGACTGCTGTATGTCTGGAGCAAAACATAACCAACACTGCTATTAATTATGAATAAAGAAGGTATCTGCTTGCCCGTATTACTCGCACACAAATGGCCGATATTTCGAATATTTACCGTTAGCAGTTGCACAACACTGGCAGCCGCAGTGCTGCAATTTTGGACAAAATGTGCTAAATGTGTGTTATTTTAATCAAATAATCGTAGTGCATCAAATAATAAGAAGCCCAGCTATCGCTAGAAAAAGCCGACCGTACCACCTACGTCTGAAGCCCAGCATTCGAATTCCAGTCATGGAGAGAAACCGATTTGTCAGAGGTGAGTAGAGAGAGATTGAGTCTACACACAGTTCCATTGCGAGCTATGTTAACGGAACGCTGTTTCGACAGCTACGATGAAGGCTGGTATAACAGACATCGCACGTGTTCATTTTGCCAGGCGATATAAATAGCCACAGAGTAAATAAACAAGCAGCTTTAATCATCGAAAAAAATCCGATAGTATCATAAACAAAAATAAACACTCATGCACACGCACGCTAACACATAGAAAGTAAAAACAGTCTCAAACAGACCTAATAAACATTGTCACTACCACTAGCACACCACACACAATAAATTGTCTAGCAAATTATATTTAATGAAAAATCTACGCGTACGTTAACCAATGAGTTTACTTACTGTAGACAGACCAAAAACGACAACTACAGCTATTAATTATATCGGATGCAGGTTTTGCAAATATTTTTCACAATAAAAACACTTTGCTTGGCTAGACACGATACAGCCTATTTAGTTCCTGTTGCAGTACTAATGTTTAAGGTCATTCAAGGTAAATTTTCATGTCATTTGAAAGCCAATATGCGACTTCCTATTAGTGATCAATAGCAACCTTGGCCCTATCTCTCACCTTTTCTGAGATATAGCCAGTTTGCCGTTGGAAAACGCACATTTTTCTAACTTTGCCGTTGGAAAACGCACATTTTTCTAACTCTCCATCTATTCAACCCTTAGTTTGAAAATGTTTCTCTTGGAGTAAATAGCTGAACTTTTGCATGCCCGAGTTTAGCTCCCATGGTTAATTATTTATCTAAAACTTTTCTCCTACGCCCTATCTGTTAGCCACAATACATCTGTTACAGACGGACAGACGGACAAACGACAACCATGACAACAGTTTGACCTTTACTGTACGATCGGCTAAAAAGTTATATTTTGCTTGTTATGATTTTCTCACGTAGTGCAAAAACAGACGTTCGGCGAAGAGGAAATGAAAGTGATCATCTGATGCCAGTTGTTGCTGGAATATGCTTACAAAAAAGTATTGAAATTTGTTAATTCGTCTTCAGGTTATGATCGATAATGTCGGAATTCTTTTTGGGACACGGTCGGTGTGTATGTTTTAGTCGACGCAAAACGACAAAGCCAAACCTGAAATAATCTGAAAATAATTAACAGAGAAGTACAACAGTGACGAAGTTTTTTAATGTTGTGTCGTTGACAGATTGCAAAACGAAATATACAACTGCATGTACTACGGTTTGGTAAGAGAATGCGGTACAACTGCTGCTGAATTTTACGCCGGGCTGTATTTTACCACCACGAAACCTCAGCTGGCAATTATGAACTGCAGCCTCACCAGTAACTTGTTTTCCTTTTTTATACGCAGCTATCAATTGATCTGCTAATATGCTGTTTTTGTTGCATGGTGGAAGCTCTAACTGTCCATTACTGAACATTGCTACCGAGGTCCGAGAGGATGATGTTAGTTGTCAGCTATTCACTGCTATTATCTGTTTCTGGGGAAAAACTAACTTATACTTTTGTTTGCTCGTATCAAAGGTTATATATAATTTTGTGTCTACAGTGTATATACAACTTCGTGACCACTATTAAAGGTGTGCTTTTTAACTAGTAGACTTATTTGCTGATGTCATACTTAGGCCCCTAGTTTTTCGCTTGCTGAGTGTTAAGCCGTTATCACTTTTCACGATTTCTTCGTTTATTGACTGTAGAAACATTGTTTTACACCGTATATGTTGTACAGTTGTATTGCATTTCTGGAACAGCTTAGCTTATTTTACTTGTTAACATATTACGATTTTAGACATTTTCGGGATGAACTGTAGCAAAGATGCAGTAGAAAAGTGCAGTCTGTTCCGCCCTGAAGTGCCGTTGAGCAAACAGTTCAACCCGGAGGCTTTTGCCCTCTACTGCAAGTAATATTATTTTACTGTCAATTTGCTCCGTGTAAAAACACTGACGAATTAACGATATTAATGTCGTCATTGTAAAGATTTGTGTGTTTTCATAACACACAATAATGTACGTTTTAATTGTTGACAAAAACCACTATTAGATTGAAACCAATCTAATGTACTCCTCGCGCGCATTGTTTTCTCTCGTATTCTTCAAACTGCTTTTTTGTTTCTTTCAGTTTGTATTAGAGACCCGGTGTCTATTTGAGACCCAACTAATATTATACTAATAGCAACATTTATTTGACTAGGCATAATGCCCATAGAAGAACAGACAGTATTTTGATGTTTGACTTTTAAATAGTGATTTCGGCTAATGCGAATGTGATCGGCCGCAACAAGCAGTTGATATCAAGACAGTGACGTTGTTCGGTTTACAAATGTTTGCGCATAGCAGTTGTAATTTGCATTGCTATAATTCGATGTGATGCAGTTAACTTATATTCATGAACTGTCATTACCACCATTATGCGAATGTGGTTTGTCAGTGCGTCAAATGTTTACCACAGCTGCGTCAATAACATTAACTGCACTGGACAGAACATGTCAAAGGACTTGTTATTCGCACTCGCTGAAGCAGATGCCAACATGTATCTATGCTCGGAAGAAATTCGCTCGAGTAAGAACAACTTTTCTTGTTAAAAATCAATCTGTTAACATTTTTTTTTCTTAAATATGAAATTTTTCATTTGCCGTCACTGGTAGATAAGAAACAACACAATAAATAATATTCCGTAGAGCATATTTTTTCCAAAAAATGTTCGCTTTATGGCTTAATTTCGCTTTGTTTTATAAAATTTTAGCGTGCAAATATGGTGAATCTTTTTGCAGTTTTAGGTATCGGGCCTGGATGGGGTTGCGTCTCGCAGTACGGAAACAGTATCAGGGAACAGTGTAAGAACACAACTTTACCAGCAGATCCTACTAATATATCGGAGATGGGCCACTGCCGGTAAAGTATAATAATTCCCTGTTTACAATAGTGGTAAGATTGCATTTAACTAAAATTGTTTTTTTGCATGTTAAACTTACCGTTTTGCTCGGAGACTTATCTATAAAGTATTTTGAAGTCCGACTTTCACTAAATTTTATTACTGCAATTCACCGATCGATGGTAAACAGACTACGTTTTACGGCTTTATACTTCGACGATGCTTTCATTGGCCAGATAGCGTCTCCAATCTGTCGTCATTGTACTTATGGGGAGAAAATAGTTGCTCGTTCACTTTTCTTTTTCAATGTTGGCAGCAAAACGCCAACGGTATTTTGGCGACTCTTTTGACATCACAGGTTGTGTGCAAGGACAGTGAAAACCTGGTAGAATTATTAATCTCTTAGGGGCATCTGGGTTACGGAAGGTGGGGACCTTAGTACAGCTGACTGGGGCTGCCTAGCCGGCCGCTGCGCCAGCTTGCGTTTGCAGGCTGCACACGGTGGCCGTGCGGCAGGCGGCTCTAGTTAGTGACGAAAGCGCATTAGAGGCGTGTTTGCGACAATGTGCTATACAAATTGACGACCTTTACCTTTTATCTTTTACCTCTTTCTCCACATACGTGTAGGCACCGGTCTGACGGACTCGTTAAACAACAACAACAATTTACAGTAATAATTAGCATCATTTACGAGTGACCGGACCGCGTGCGTGCCCCATGTTGCCGTTAGATACTACACTGACATGTACAAGTGTCTCTACGATGATCTGAAAAACATGTGCAACGCTACTGCCGCGGCAATCTACACCGACTATGCTGTTACTATGAGGAAGCGATGGCTAGACACCATGAACTGCAGCGTCAGTGAGTGATGTTGTTATATCGAATATCTGTTTCTGCTCGTCTGTAACCGAATATAAAAAGCAACTGTTTTAGGTTAAATTTTTATGATAGATATTGCCTTCTGACTTTCTTGTGAATATTCCGAATACAGCAGCGTTACGAGTTACAATTAAGCTGCCAATCTTTGCTTTACTGTTTTAACACAGATTACACAGTGGCACACAGACTGTTTTGAGAATGCCAGCGTCCGTCCGTTTTTGTAAACACGTGCTGCCGTTAAACTAACCTGTAAGCAGTTAACGTATTTGGGTTTTTTAAAGCTTAAGTTGATTTTGTGTTCTTCAATTTGTCCGTGCGTCAAGATTGGTTTCTTTCTCTGATTCTGGTTGAGGTGACATGTTTCTGCTTTGAATAATGCATGTTGCACACTGTACGTATTACACAAGTAGCACACATAATGACACTTTTTTGTCAATTTAGACTATTTCCCAGACGAGTGCACGGAGAATGCGGCGGAAGAATGTAGCGTCTTCCTTGCTGATGTGCCGCTGAGCAAACAGTTCAACTCGACGGCTTTCACGGCGTATTGCAGGTAAATGTACTTTGATTCACCTGTGTGTGTACTGATCTGCCTGTGGTAAAATTTCATGCATTCATACGTGAATGCGTAATACACATGATGCTGAAAATAACTGTTTTTTGTTGATCATTGTGTGATTGTTTTTGAGGTTTTCGCTGACATTAAAATTGTATCGTTTTTGCCGCAGCAGTAAGTCGATCTGTGACGCTAAGAATCAATACAAGTAATTTGAGCAAAGCTCGTGAGACGCGCGACAGCCTTAGCAGTTGCTGTTTGCAGGTTGTCCAGGTCTATCTCCAGCCACGTCGGCGCAATTCACTTATGAAATGTGCACTACGGCCGAAAATTGCAAAAAAACCACCAAAACCCCTATTTTGAAAGTTCAAGGTCATTCAAGGTCATCGATGTTGACACCGTTTAAAAGCTCGTCACCAGTGCTTGTTATGATAAGCAGTATGTCTGCGTCCATCTGCAACTGTTATCACGCTAAAGCGGTAAAATAACCACTTTTAAGGGGGTAGCCGTACTTGACGCCCAACTGCGCAGTCCTCCTTGAACTTAGAGGGTCGGGGCTTGGACAGCTAAAATCTACGTTTAATGCTGAAAATTTCACATGCAGATTGTTTGGTCTATCTCCAGCCATTTTGTCGCAATTTACGGTTGAAATGTGCGCTGCAGCCAAAAATTGCCAAAACTTCACCAAAACCTTTCTTTTGGGGGTTCAAGGTCGTTCAAGGTCATCGATGTTGACAAATCTAAAAAGCACGTCATCAGTGCTTGTTATGATGTGCAGCAATTTTGTATCTATCTGCAACCATTTTCACACGGTAAGAGCCAATAACACAAAATAACGTCTTTTAAGGGGTACCCAAATTTGACGCCCTTGTTTGAGGGGAACCCCATCACCCAAAAGCACGAAATTTTGTCACTAAAACCTAGAGTCCTTGGGGCAGCCACAGTGAAGATTTCGTGATTATAGATTTCGCCGTTTTGGAACAGTGCCAGGGCGTGACGGACGGACGGACGGAGGGACAGACATCTCGACGATGGCTAAGACGCGCGAAGCATTACATGCTGTCGCGCGTAAAAACGAAATATCTGAAATATAAGTTATAAAACAACGTTATACAACAACGTTAGTATTGAATATTCGAAGTTAAATAAAATTTTACTGCTTTTATCAAACGGTTGCAACTGTATCATAAACAAGTAGCTTGAGCAAAGCTCACGTGACGCGATAGCAGCGGTCTTGCCACTTTGGCAATCAGTGTAGGATTACAGCAATAAGATATTTATGCATCTTGAAAGAGTACTTTAATTTAAAACCTCCGTACAAAAGACTCCTTGAATTTGAGAGATCGAAACTTACATTTTTAAAAATGTACGTTATGAGCTAAAAATGTCATATGCAGGTTGTCCAGGTCCATCTCCAGCCATTTCGGCGCAATTCACTTTTAAAATGTGTGTCGCAGCCAGAAATCGCAAAAAAAAATCACTAAAACCTTTATGTTGGTGATTCAAGGTCATTTAAAGTCATTGACGTTGACGGCAATAGAAAGCTTGTCACTATTGCTTGTTATGATAAGCAGCATGTATGTACCTATCTGCAATCGTTTTCACGCTACACGAGATAATTGCAGTTAAATAATTACTTTTTAGGCGGGTAACCGTCTTTGACGCCCGCCTGCGCCAACCTCCTTGAATCTAGGGGGTCGGGAATTGGACTGCTAAAATCTACGTTTAATGCTGAAAATTTCATACGCTGTTAGTTTTTGTCTATTTCCAGCCATTTCGTCGCAATTCAGTGTTGAAATGTGCATTGCATACAAAAATTGCAAAAAAATTTACTAAAGACCCCTTTTTGGGGGTTCAAGGTCGTTCAAGGTCATCTAAAAAGCCTGTCGCCAGTGCTTGTTATGATAAGCAGCATGTCTGTATCTATCTGCAACCGTTTTCACACTATACGAGCCAATAACGGCAAAACAACGTCTTTTATGGGGTACTCCTATTTGACGCCCACGTTCGAGAGGAACCCCCGCACCCAGGGGCACGAAATTCTGTCACAAAAAATTATGGATCTTGAGGCAGCTCACGGTGAAGATTTTGTGATTTTGGCTTGCACCGTTTTTTATACAGTGCCAGGGTGTGACGGACGGACGGACGGACGCTTAGACAATGGCTAAGACGCGCGAAGCATTCTGCTATCGCGCGTAAAAAATCATAAATCACTAAATGTGGTTATTCAGCGCATCGGAGGCGCATTACTGGTGTCTCAGTGCGATCAATTGCACTGGACAGAACATGTCTAAAGACCTGCTACTGGCACTTAGTCTTGCGGATGCCAACATGTATCTGTGCTTGCCAGAGATTCAATCAGGTAAGCGCAATTTGTTAATCTTTTACGTTTTACTACGTTTATTATATGACTTTAGGTAAATGGCTTTTTGTCGCGTTTAAAAAATTATGACACGTGCGTGTAAAATCGCAGAAATTATGATTTATTTGCAGTTATAAGCAAAGGCACTGAATGGGGCTGCATCTCGGAGTATGGCCCAAACATTGTAAAACAATGCGCCAGTGAAACAATGCCAGCGAACACGACCTCTGACACTTGCCGGTAAAGTAACAATTTGTATTTGATAATTAAACGCAATGCACAGTGATGAAAGGAGGTGTACCGGGTATAGTTTTTTTTTTTTATAGAAAACCCACCGCAGAGCTACAGAACATCACCTGTCGTATGAGATCACACAGTGCTACCTGCCATGTGACGTATATAGCTGAGCGCGCCTGCTTTAACTCTAGCCAAGCAAGCCGGTAATCGATCATTCTATCTCAAAGAAATGGAAAATTATATATTGAGATCTGCAAACAGTTACTCTTCTTAATAATATGGCCCAACCAAACACCACATGGCGATTTGACCGAGATTTGAACTCACAAATGTTTGATCGTCAGTCAAACGTCTTAACCTTTACGCCATCCAGCCAGTACAACTTCAGCCACAAGTTTTCACTGAATTTCACGCATATCATAATATTGTCGTGTCATATTGAACATCTGATAGGCGAGCGCACCAAGACACTGTATAGTAGTGTTGCCATCATTGACTATTTTAGGCCTACTAAGCTTAGACAACTAGTCGTCGACTATTTGGTCCACCAGTCGATTACGTAGTCGATAAATTTAAATTGAAGGGGACACTAACGTACAACATTCGTGATAACTGTGAGTATGTGGTGTCGCTGTCAGATACTACACGGAGATGTACAGATGTATGTATGATGAGATGAAAGACGAGTGTGATGCTTCTGCCGCTGCTATCTTTGCTACCTACCATGTCACTGAGACACACCGATGGCTTGCCACGATCAACTGCAGCGATATCAGTGAGTGGAAACACTAACGTTTAATCGTGATCAGTTGAACATTATCCAGCATTTCAGTCACCGAGTGTGCAGAAATAGCTGTCGTTATTTGTAGGCATATATGTTAGCCATAGATGTGATAAACGTTTACAACGTTTTTAAAAAAATCTTTGTAAACGCGTTTATTATTTTGCCAATGTTTATCTCAATAGAAATCACATGAGCGAAACGAAGCAAAATTATGACAGCGACGAAGATAATTAGTGGACAGGACAACTCAACTTAGTTTTCACGTAGCTATAAGATTAAAGTGAGTGAATTCTGGGCACTTTTGTAAAACGGTTGTCACAGAACTGGAGTAAGACATTCTTTGACATTGAAAAAACTTTTATTGGAATTTGAAATTATCCAAATAATAGGCCTAATATTCAAACTTGCGCTCTGTGTACGTTTACTTTT
>Ga0209671_1004954_pt1 | contig 13340 bp, 10 predicted proteins | sample WorMetHERISLAND2_2_FD_187401 | JGI IMG/M metagenome (GOLD analysis project Ga0209671, IMG submission 187401) | Marine gutless worms symbiont microbial communities from Max Planck institute for Marine Microbiology, Germany - Olavius geniculatus... | ecosystem: Host-associated > Annelida >... | reverse complement strand
GTTGGAACCCGTGGGTGCTTGGAAGGCCGGCATACTTGGCAGCTTTCCTGTTGGCTGCAGCTTCCGCTGCGCCGCCGGCAGACTGGGATGACAGGCGGACATACGAGTCAGCAAGAGTGCTGATGACCGTAACGTCCCATGATTTTCTAGAGTGACTGCAGTCCCATGCATGCTATGGTGACGCTGCTATGTCGAACGCTACCGGTACAATGAAGGCTAAAATACGATACGGTAATTCGGCGCACGTGGGTCGTGCATGCTGCACGCAGAAACTTTGAAAATTAAAAACTGCGCCAAACCGCTGCAGATAGAGAGACATGGTTGTAGTTGACAAGACAGCATGAATAGCAACTCGTCATCGCCGGCCCCTATCCAACGGTACCATTGCCGACCCGTTACGAGGTACGGTTTAGTTACAATGCCCGCGTTACAGACAGAGAATAGACAGACAGACAACACAGCGTACCCAAGGTTCGACCTAACAGTCGGCCAAGAAAAGCAAAGCCGACTTACCGGCAAGTATGAAAGCCAGAGCGCCGAAGAGTGGATTGGCCAGGAAGAAGACACACGCAGCACACAGCACGTATCCCGTCATGTCGGGTGGAGCGTTTTCTTGAATCAGAAGATGCTGTCTCTCTCCATCCATCGGCTTCAGCGACTGCCGTTGTTCCAGCGGCATTGCAGGCTGCGGGCTCGACCTCTACAGAGTCAAAACGTTCAACGATAATCGCCAACATTTTATTGCGCGATGCACATAATCACGCGCCAGTACTGTGAGCCTATTGATATCGTAAAGCCGTCTGTCCGTCTGTCAGTCTGCAAAGTGTCCGAAGCACGCTTTTCTCGGACAATGTTCGAGGATACACATACGCAAATAGAATAGGCCTATACGTGTGTATTTAAGAAAAATACGTAGCCTATATGTAATTAAGTAAAACATGTTGGCATGAAACACGCAAGTACCTCAGCGTAAGACAAGCGTGCTGCAGCCTGACTCTGTGAAACGTCGTCGTACATCATCTGTGACTGTCTCATGTAGTTGATGGACGGACGAGGCAGACCGTCTCCTGCCGGGTCAGCTGCCGCCATCGTCGGCCGAAGGCTCGACCTCGGCGGAGAAGGATCCTGAAAGCTCGAGCCCACTGGAGGTGGCTGGTAGCTAATTCGTGGCGGCTGATAGCTTGTCCGTGGTGGAGATGTCTGAAAACTTGTCCGTGGTAGAGCAGAATTCTGAAAGCTTGTTCGTGGTGGTGGCGGCGGCTGGGCCGCAGCCGCTGGATCGGACTCGGACGAGAACAGTCCCCCGAACAAATGTCGAAAAGGCCACCACACCATACTGCATCGCCGTCAACCTCGTAGGGTCTCCACTAATAGGCCTAATACACAGCAAATAGAATAGGCCTAATACGTATTTACACAAAGCCAGTTTGCGGTTGTCTTATTAATGAATTACCGTATTTTCTCGTCTATTGATAGGCCTATATCACTATAGAGTAATTACGCTATGCGTGATCCGATTATCCGATAAATTAATTTTATGTGACTGATAAGATTGTTTGCAATAAGAATCATGAATGCTTTCGGTAATCTCGAAATCCTCGTATTCACTTGACTTTCAAGATCTACTGCGTTAAAGAAAGGTCATATAGAATGACGTCATAATGTGGATCATTTTATGCGCGACAGCACGTAGTTCTTGGCGCGTCTTAGCTCGCGTAAAGGCGTCCGTCTGTCTGTGTAGGCCTGTGTGTCTGTTCGTCTGTCACATGCTGCGATTCTATCAAAGCGGTGCAAGTTAGAATCACAAAATCTTTACTGTGAACTGCCGAAACTAAATATATATTCTAAAAAAATTTTGAGCGGCTGGATGAGGAAAATCATCTCCAACTAGCGCATCAAAAAGGGGTACCATCTGAAAAGTCGTTATTTTGCCGCTATTGACTCGTCTAGCATAAAACAGTTGCAGACAGGCAGAAACTTGCTGGCTATCATTCATAACAAGCACTGCTGACGAGCTGTCATCGATGACTTTAAACAGGTAAAAAGTTTTAATGAAGTTTTCGCGATTTTTACTAGGTTCAGCGTACATTTTGACTGAAATGCTTTAAAATGACCGGGGATGGATTAAGACAACCGGCGCAAAAATTATTTGCATAAAACGTGGATTTTAACACTTAAAGGTCGATTACACGACGGGACTTAGACTGCTAAAAGGCCTAGATGTAATTCAAAAATGGGACGTCAAATTTGGATAGGGGCCTACGCTTTCAAAATGCGCGTTTTCGGCCATGGTCCACTCATCTAGGCCCCTATAGCTTGAAAACGATTGCAGATAGACACAGACTTGCTGCCTGTGCGAACAATACAAAAGTATATGTTGATAGACGAGCTTTTCAAAGCTAAGAAGTGACCTTGAACGACCTTGACATCCAAAAAGAGGGTAGGCCCATTTTAGTGATTTTTCTCGCGATTTTAGGCTATGACATTTAGGCCTACGTCAACAATTGATATACTGCAGATAGACCAGAACAACGTACGTGTGAAATTTTTTAAGCATAAAATGTAGTCTATATTATAACCGTCTGATCGAGTTTTGACCTCTTAGATTCAAGAAGTTCTCCGTACGCATAGGCGTTAAAATTTGGGTGCACATTCTAAACGCATTAGTATTTCATTGCACGTTGTACATTTATATCCAGGTGACAGCACCGATGCTGTCGCGCGTCACGTATGTGAGCTTGTTCAGATTGCAACGGAATAGGCCTACTGAACGTGCCCTAGCTCGCTTTACTTCACAAGTTCACAACCCGAGGCGCGTTTCGGACTTTTTGTTTCTCTAAGATTTTCAGAGTTTCTCAGAGAATCTCAGAGATTCTCAGAGAAATAAAAAGTGCGAAACAAATCTCCGGTATACCGTTATCACTTATCAGAGACTCACGGTTTACGTGCAACACTATGCCGAAGTTCAATTTTTTGTTACTTATTTAACTCACAAAAACAATTGCAATTAATCAACTTCCGGTTTCGGATACACGTATGCTGGATTTTGTTATAAAAGTATTTATGCTTAATATTCTGAAATACAACTAACTCTTATAATGGGTAATTGTTTATACATGTAGTGCAAATTTTGTGTTTATATTTGTGCGAATAAAGGTTTGTACCGCCAAGCTGTAATCTGTTAACGGTCTAATAGATGGTGGACTTGAGACCTGCATTTCTCCCTCACGACTCTTATATTGATATTCACAGCATAACTGCGTGCCGTCGAAAGACATATGTTAGGTTTTCACGAGTAGGATGTGTATAGGAAGGTCTTTTAAAAAATTTGCTTTAAAATGACACGCAAGACTGTAAGTTGTTCTGGTCTATTGTAAGGGGGTGGGGTCGGGCTAGGTTAAAAGGCGGATCTGCGGATGTTACGTCAGGGTTAAGGCTAGAGTTAGGGACAGGGTTGACATTAAGGTTATGATTAGGGTTACGGTTAGGAATAGGGTTAGGGGATGGTTCAGCTAATAGATTACAGCTCAATTACAGTGTTACCTGTTGCAACATTCATAGTCTGCTCTTTATCTGTAGCCGGAGAGGTCTGGGAGGCGGAATAGACGCCATTCTATAGATGTCTTTTTATAAAAATTTTGGCAGATGATGTCTTGCCCAGTATTATGGTGTTACAGTGCTTTGGTGATACTTATTAGGTTGCTTAATCTTCTCATTGATGGTGTTTTAGTGTTATTGAATAGGTCCCATAATTTCCAGTCAGCTTCATGTTTGTCAATGTTTGTTGAATTTTTTCCAGTTTAAAGGTACATTTTGGTTTTAATAGATCAGTGACTTTTCCTGTGATTAATATTAATTTGTTTTATGTGGGTTAGGTGTGATAGTTTTTATTGTAGAAAATGGTACCAGTAATGGAAATTCAGTTGTTGTAAAACAGCGGTGAGGTTGATTGCTGATTGTAGATTTAGAAATTGTTTTTCTATAATGTGAATAAAATGTGTCATTTGCATGTGCCTGTATGTTGTTTAGGAGGCTTGTTCAGCTACTTCAGTGGCCTGTTTGGCTCCAGAGAACGAAGGATTCTGATTCTTGGCCTTGACGGAGCTGGTAAAACCACAATACTCTACAGGCTTCAAGTTGGTGAAGTGGTTACAACTATACCGAGTGGGTTTTGCTGAAATATATATCTTACTGCGTTTTAATCTCGTGAAGTAAATAGAGAATTAGAGGCTTTTGTGTACTATATTTTCTTGGTTTTCTTCAAATGTACCACATTGTTAATCTGCCACATGAAGCATAGAGAGATGTAAACTAACCTTTTATGCTTTCTAGCAGGTTTGATGTTTCAGATTACTAGTATGATTCCAGTCTGCCTGCACTTGGTGTCAATGAGAGCAAAAGGCTAACATTTTATTTTTGCTATTTTTTAGCAGAAAGCAGATTTTAGCATATTTTTGTTGCTGTATATTATTTGACCGTACTAGCAGCACTGCTGATGTTGTATCATTCAGATTTCAACTTCGCTGTTTAAGGTGTGGCAAAGGAGAGCACATATGCAGTGTGGGTTATTTGTCTGCATTGAATCTCTTCCGTCATGGGTAAAATGTATTTGTTGGCTTGCAGCAATTGGTTTCAATGTTGAAACAGTCCAGTACAAAAACCTCAAGTTTCAGGTGTGGGATCTCGGAGGTCAGACAAGTATTCGGCCGTACTGGCGCTGCTATTACTCCAACACAGATGCCATCATCTACGTCGTCGACAGCATGGACCGCGACCGAATCGGCATCTCAAAGCAAGAATTAGTCTCCATGCTGGAGGTCTGTAAACTGTAAACCCAAACTTGTGGTTGTGGTGGTAATTGATATTGTGATGTGTATTGTTATTGTTAGGTGATATTCAGTGTTATGTTCGAGAACTGAAAGGGCATCCACTGTGTAAAAAATTGTGTTAAATCATTTTCAAGAAGTTGCTTTTGTTTTTCTGTGTATCTAGCCTAAGCCAGAATAACTCCAGAAATTGGCTGTTTAAACAAGGATTGAAATTAAAGGCAGTTGTGCTGGTTCTATTGGTGGCAAATAGAAGCTGCATGGCATCTCCAACCAGTTACTCTTACCGCTTTTACTTATGTACTTACTTTTTGTTTAGTTGGTCTGTTTTTGGTTTTTTACATATGGCCCCTAAAGGGAAGTTGTGGCAAATGCTGCTACATAGCTGATTGTCTTATGAACTTGTTTTAGTTACTAAAATTTTAAAAACTCAAATCACAGAAAGCAGAGGAACTCTGTAGGGAGGATCTTTTAAAAACGTAGAAAGTTGCAAAGAAAGGCACTTGAAAATATAGGAATCACATGATTGATCTTCAATTTCCACAGTGCTAACTACTACCAGTTGTAATCCTGCCTGATCTAATCCATGTATGATAAATTAGTCTGTTGCTGATGTTTTTCTAGGAGGAGGAATTGAGGAAATCGGTACTGTGCGTGTTCGCCAACAAGCAAGACATTGAAGGTGCCATGACCGTCACCGAGGTAGCGAATGCACTCGGGCTTTCCGCCATCAAGAACCGGAAATACCAGATCTTTAAGACGTCGGCCATCAAGGGCGATGGTCTAGACGAGGCTATGGAATGGTGCGTGTGTCTGTCTTATGTCGCCATGTTGACTTACTATTGAAGTTTACCATGTTTGTGTCAGAAGAATCTTGGCATCTGGCATGTGAGAAGTACTGCCACAAGACTTCTTTTGTGTCTTTTTTAGCATACATGACTCAACTGCAGTCCTGCTTTAACTAAAAACATTCCAATAGCAGTAGGAGTTGGAGTAGTAGAAATTGGACATGCACCGTACATCCAGTTAATCGTAATAACAAGTTAGCAAAAACCTATAAAATAGCCAAAAAAAGTTTAAGCTAGTAGTAGAAAAGAAGAGGGCTTTCAAACTTATGTGGATGTGTGATAGTTATGTTGGACTGCTTTCATATCTATAAATTGTAAAGTGCATAAGTTATTTCAAACAGCAAGTTCAAATGACTGCTCAAGAACTAAATGTATAGCAAGTTCATCTGCCAAATCTGCCCATCATGATAAGATGCTAGTTCAGATGTGGTGGTCGTTGACTAGGGTTTATTGGTATTTTTTTTTCCCGCAGTCATTCAGCATGAGAATTGGAGATACTTGAGTAACAGCAGTTGACAAAAAGTTACAAGCTAACAAAAAATGGAGTCGATTACGATAAAACTTCAAATAATAGCTTTGTCCCGAATAAATGCCAGGTCATGTATACAGGACGTGGGTCAAGCTAACTTGAACTAAGCTGGGTTTCAGATACAAGCCCAGTTCTAGATAGAGACTGGGGAATATGTACCGTAGTAGCTGCAGCAGCAGGAATAGTAGTAGACTTAGAAACCAGATCCTGTTTAAATGCCGTATCACAGATGCAGCCTGGGGTTTCTGTTCAAAGTTTCACAGTATATAAAGATGTTTAGCAGCTGTACTGCATGTTAACTATGTTGTCTGTATCTGCATTGTACAGGTTGTCAAACACACTGCTGTCATCTAAATAGCTTCATCACTGCACATTTCACTCCGTGTCTGTTGACTGTGGGCTGCGTGCATCTCTGTTTATTGTTTATGTATTCGTTTAGTGACTGGAAGGATATATATTCCATGATTATCTCTTTGCACTATGCAGCATTTTATAGTAAATGCTGCTCCAACTTTGAGTATAAAAGAAAATTATTACGCATGCAGCAGAAGTTAGATCTGTGAATATAAGCAGATTATTCACTGCAAAATTGACTTTCATAGCAGCTGAGGCTACTATTGTAAAAACTTCACTGTCGCTGGGGAGTTTATGAGTTGTGACACTTTGCAGACCTCATTACTTTTGCCGTGTCACATTCATCAAATTTGCTGCCCCAAGAATGGACTGGTGTGTCACCACTGCAAAATGGTTTGAGCGTATTTGAACCCAAGTCTGTAAAGTGCTGTGCCGGCACACTCTGCATTGGAGTAGCAGCTCAGTGAGGATGTTTTAAGTCACATATTTAACACTGGCTTATTTTTTTACCGAATTAGTGCACAAAATAGAATATATAATAGGCTTATGGAATATATATCTTTTCAGTTGTCAACAGCCTCTGTTGTTTAGCGATAAATTGTAATTATTTGATGTAACCTTATTTACTGTCCGTATCTGCATTTTGTTTGTCTAGTGAAGCTCTATTTTGGTCTGACTGTGAGCATTGCACGGAGACACTTTTGTAGATATGTTTAATGTGCTGCTAAGAATAGTAATGACACAGTTTCATTTTTAGGTACAACAGAAATTTGTAATAGCAGTTCATGCAGATTATAGAGAAAACTCTTCCGGTTTGAAATTAACCTCGATGTGTGCACACCAATAATACTGAAACAATGTATTTGGCTTACTTGGTGACTTAACCCAAGCCAAGAGAGTTGAGCTTTTGTTGCAGTAGAGTGCTGAAACCCATCAGTGTGATGCAGTATTCTTAGTGGCATTTGCACACAATTACCATTATAAAATTTTTATGATTTATCAATTCATTAATTGAATAATTTGTTTTGTCTGGTGAATGGACCATTTATTGATGTCCGTGTTGCATACAGTGCAGAGTTTTGAACATATGAGTATTCTAGATTGAATCATTGGCAGTCACGGCTAGATTGAGGAATGAGTGAAGTGGCCAGTTGCTTAGGGGCCTACACAATTAGGGAGTCTCCACTAGGGTTCGTGGAATTATGCACCAAAATTTTTGCAAATTATGCACAACAATTTCAAAGATTATGCACGCATTTTTTGCCAATTATGTGCACATTATGCGCACCTTTTCGGCTTTGTATTACACACAATTGGCAATCAACAATGAAAAGACCTTCTAAATCAACTCCCGTAACTGAAGGTGATTATTCTGCAAACATTAGACTTAGAGTCAACATTCATGTTCAAGAAAACAAATTAGGCCTATAGCAGTAAAATAGTTCTTACATTAGGGCCTGGACCCTGGGCCTAGGACCCCTAGGTATTCAAATTCCAATACAAAAACTCCAACATGCGCAATGTTTCTGCGGCCAACCGGGTACGCAGTGGCATCAGTAACTGATTGTACTTTGAAAACGAATGCTCCGCATCAGCACTAGTTGTAACTGAAAAAAATGTACATCTGTGCCAGTCTTGACAATCCTGGCAGTGTCTGATGTGCTTTTCCAGAATGTGTTAATGTCTGTCAGTATCATACTTGTCACTGGAGAGCTTCTCACTGCTTCCGGTCCAATGACATCAACGTATTTAACAAATTCAGCGATGTATAACAAAACGACATTCATAAATGAGACAGATTATGCGGAGCTAGTTGTATTATGCGGGATCTGCCCAATTATGTGGAAGGTCACCAATTATGCGCGCGCATAATCGCATAATTCCACCTTCCCTTGTCTCCACATATGTCGTAATAAAATGTTACAATTATTCTGTGTCATTGTTTAAAAATGCATCTATCCAGCACAGATACATAAGTACTTTGCTACTATTTGCCCCATTTCTCTAACATGTTCAGTGCCATGGCCACAAGTGTTTTAATGCCCGATTCTTCCAATGCCACTATTGTGATTTGGGCAGAATTGACTAGAAATTTTTGGGAATATTCTCATTTGTCTAACCTTATTGAGATGTTTTTTGTGCAGTAGTTACTTTACTGGATGATAGTAATTTGTAAATATGTTTCGTTGTTGTCTTTTTATTTTTTTAGTATTCCAGAGCCTTTACTAGTGACGTCTGTCCTGTAAGTCCTCCACATGTCTGATTGTACACCGTGAGGCATAAAAAACACACCAAAATTTGTTGGTCATAACTTGAAAGTGGATTATCGGATTTTAATAGTTTTTGGTACAACTATTTCCGACACAGTTGGTCATCAAATGATTATTCAAGTTTTCACTTCACCCAACATATGCTTCTGCACTACCTGGCAGAGTCAAAACGTGCAATGGCGTTGAAATGAACAAAAAGGCCAAAAACCATGTGTGACATTATTTATAGTAACTTGAAGAAGAATAATGAGATTTTGATAGTTTTTGGTATGAACATTTCTGACTCAACTGGTCATTAAATGTCCGTTCATATGTTTAGCTCACCTAACGTCTGTTTCTGCATTACCTTGGAAAACAGAACAAATGCAACATGAGTTAAAATAAAGAAGAAAGCATCTGTAAATATTATCACTCTAGATATGTAACTCCTAACAGCCCTGATCACAGTCAGTTGACAATGTTTGCAGTGCTATGCAGCAGCGAGTTTAAGGGACACTGTTTAGAAATATTAATGAATGATGAAGTGACTGTTTGAAGTCTGAAGCAGAACATTATCAACACTGCTAGAAATGAATGGAGAATGCATCTCCCTGCCTGTGTTTACACAAATGGCCGATATTTTGAATATTTACTGTAAGCAGTTGCACAACTAGACAAATGGATAAACTGTCAGCCAATGTGCTAGAAATTTAAACAGAATGAGCTAAATGTGTGTTATTTGGATCAAATAATGATACTGCATTGAATGAAAATGTAATATTTTGCTAGTTCTGTTTTTCCCAGTTAGTTCAGAAACAGACGTTTGGTGAGGTGAAAACATAAACAATCATTTGGTGGCTAGTTGTGTCAGGAATATTCATACAAAAAATTATTGAAATCTGGTAATTTGTCTAAGTTGCGATCGATAAATTTTGGAGTGTTTTTATGCCTCGCAGTGTAAATCTGGCAATGGACTGGCATGTTAGCAGTTGATGTTCATTGCCAACATTTCTGCTGGAATTTAAATGGTGACGCATGACGCTGCCAGAAAGGGAATTTGACAGCCGTTATTTATACGTCTAAATAAATGTGTTGTGTTCCTTAAAATTGGGTAAAAACTTATGTCAAGAATGGAATGTGCACATACTGTAGAACTGTGTCATATAGCCATTTTTAGTTCAGCAGTTTTGTTTCTTAAATTATTTTTTTTTGTTTTTTGCTGATGTTATAGGTGTTCAATAATATTTGTGACATTTCAATCTTGCAATTCCATTTACTTTGTGAAAATAAGTGAAATAAATTGTACACTATTTATATTTTTTGTCAATTGTCTGAATTCCAATTCAGTAGTTTAGACGTAATCTGCTAATCTCTGACTGGTTTTGTTTGGTAACTTTATTGTTGAAATTTGAAGTATTTGTTGCTAAAATTAAACTACTGTTGGGTATATGTTTGTAATTTGTATATTTTTAAAGTTTTTGCATTAAATTATGATTTAAACAAACTATGTGTGCATTGAGAACTAGCTGAAAATTGATCAGTTTTTGTTACATTAATGTCTGAGCAGGGAGACATTTGTAGGGGTGGGGTGTTTGACCTCCTGAACAAAACTGCTGGCCGCTCATGAAGTCTGTGAAATTATGTAAGGTGGGTCAACTGCGACTCTAGTTGTAATGTTCAATAATGCACAACATCACACAAGTTAACGTGAAAATTATTAGTTTCCCGTAGAAACGTGACAAATAAAGACCTGTGACTGAGGTAATGCCCGCTACCCATTTCTCGTTGTCTGAGGTCTGTGGCATCCAGGGATGGAAAAAACATATGGGGAAAGTTTTAGTTTTTTAAAAAGATTTTAATTTTTTTGGAGAGGGAGGGGAGGCTTTTAGTGTACGAAGAAGACGAATTTTAAGACTTAGGCAGAACATAGTTTTACGCCATTTTCCATGTCACATCGTTTTGTTGGTTAGATCTCATAAGTCACAATGAAAATATGAGATGAAACTCGATCCATGTTATTAATTGCACAACAAGTATAATAAACCCTAAATTTTCGACTTTTTAGTTTTTTTCTAATCTAGGTTTTTCGAACCAATTTTTTATGCGACCGTAAAGCTCTAAGCTTAATGGTCTGGGCCGTTGCTACAAGTTGTCTTTCTGTCTTTAACAGGTGTGTCGTCTGTGTGTAACGGATGCATTGTGGCTAAACGGTAAGTCTTAGTGGAAAAATTCTACACAAATAATTAGCCTTGTGTCAACGTTCTGCGTGCAAAATTTGGGCGATGGAGTGAAAGGGGAGCATTTTCAAATTTGTGGTCGAATGAAGGGGAAGGGTTGAAAAAATGTGCGTTTTCAACCAAAAACTGGCCGTATGTCGGAAACGATGAGGTTGTTACTATAGATGACTAATAGGGTGTATACAAGACCCAGCAAACGACCAGCATCTTGAATACATTTGCTGGAAGTTTGCTGGATCGTGTAAACACCCCATAATAGGAAGTCGCATAAGCCCTTTCAGTTGAGACGAAAATCATCGACCTTGGATGACTTTGAAGAGTCATAGCGCACTATTGTGGGTAAACGGTACGTGGCATTGAGGGCGGAGATGGCACAGTTGGATAGGGCGATGACGAGTTTCTGTAGGCAGTTACTATCGCTTTCTTTCCGCGGCCGGAAGTCGGACGCTGGCTGCGGTACGTCTAAGGCCTATAGTTTTACCCACTTTACTTTAATAGGCCTACTGTTGCTATACACTTTCTTGTAAAATGCAGAAATCGCCGTTATCAACATTATTCATACTGGGTGACGCATGCGTCGGCTTAGAAAATCATTGCAAGACCACAATATTGTTGAAAAGCTGTTACTTTTGTAACATCAATTGTATCCACTTTAAGATCGTGTTGCCAGACGTGCGTGCAGTGCCTGGAACACTTTCCGCGGGTCCTTGTCAGTGTCAGTGCTGGCTGCGGTACGTCGGCTTATCTAACGACAGCTAGGCTTCTTGTTTTGCTACCCAGTAGGCTACACTAGCTTTGTCTCGTTCTCGCCGTTGTGAAGATATGGCGCCTCAAAGATAATGGGGTCAGGAACTTGTCCTTTTGAAGTTACGTGACGTCATCGGTCACGTGACCATTCGACTCCCAGGGGTCGACTTCCTATGGGTGGTTCATGGTGACCATGCGTCCATCTGGCACCGTTACGGAGATATAGCGTCTCAAATGTTGGACGCACAGACGTGGACACGGAAAGAAAGAAGGAAGAAGGGAAAAACCTCATGTAGCAGTATAGGGAGGGGAAACGTCCGGGTATCGCAAAGCGAGAGGAGAAAACGTCCGGGGAACATGTCCGGGGGGGAATGTCCTACAGCCGAAGTATTTACAGTAGAGCCATCGCAATACTGTTCTGTAAGCCGCGATTCTTGATTTGCTCAATTACTGATGTCACCCACCGTGCGCAATCGGCGCGCTTCTTTAAGTTGTCTTGGCAGTTTAGGACGAGAGTTTTAGGCCTAAACTTACAACAGTTACTAAACAATAACTTTAGTTTTTGTTTCCAAGTAGACTACGTTACTCTGCAATTTTCTTGCATAACGCAAAATCATCTTTTCGAGATAGTTTTTTAAACGGCCAGAGCGTAAAATTTGTATTGGACAAGCTTTTGACGAAACTGTAAAACGATAGACGTAAACCCGCAATTTGGTAGATCATTCGGTTATGACAATTACGACTTATGTATATTATGTCGTGTGGCGTATGTTTTTGTTCACTGTGCGAAGTACTTATTTATCTATTCACTTACTTTTGAAGTATTCCGAAAGTATGGTCTACATTATCGACCGATATTTTGCCGTAGCGTGCAGCACTATGCTGCTGTTGCTGCAACGGAGGTCAGCCCGCAAACTGCGAGTCACGTTCTTTTCATTTCGACTGCCAACGATCGTAACCGCAACAACATACGACAACAAACTGCAATCGTTTTTTTTCGATAAAAAGGTAAGAGTAAAATGCTGTATTTCGTTTATTCAATATCAGCTTGCACGTAGACAATGGCGCACATCGTGACTGCGATTCATTGTAATTTTCTTGTCTGCAAAAAGCTAACTTTACAACAATTAGGCCTACTGTTCTGTTACTTTTTGATTCCAGCTATTTCTCACTTCGTTGCAAATAAAGGTTATTAATATTTTGTTTGCTATATAATGATTTAACTTACCACCTTTTAACATGTTCATAATTTTTATCACATTTGAAGATCAAGGTATGAATACGCGTTTATTTGCAAAAATACACAATAAAATGTAATATGGACCGTGTCCCAAAAAATCTGTGCCAATGTTATTTTTAAAATAATTCTGTAATACATTAGCTGATTTTATTAATTTTTAGCAAGCAACATCACAACGAAACTTGACGCAAATGACTAGGCCTATAGTTTTACCCACTTTACTTTAATAGGCCTACTGTTGCTATACACTCTCTTGTAAAATGCAGAAATCGCCGTTATCAACATTATTCATACTGGGTGACGCATGCGT
>Ga0209671_1004952_pt1 | contig 13341 bp, 15 predicted proteins | sample WorMetHERISLAND2_2_FD_187401 | JGI IMG/M metagenome (GOLD analysis project Ga0209671, IMG submission 187401) | Marine gutless worms symbiont microbial communities from Max Planck institute for Marine Microbiology, Germany - Olavius geniculatus... | ecosystem: Host-associated > Annelida >... | reverse complement strand
AACTAAAAAAAAGTGTTTAACCCAATCGATAATAGCAAGAAAAGGAAATGATGTAATTTGTAAACACCACTGTGGCATGCAGCATACCCCCTGAAAATGGAATCGGCCGACAGTAACTAATGGCAACAATTAACAAAATATGTTCTTACAGGAACGCTGATAAAAATTTAGTAATGCTTGCACACTTACTTTATAACGATTCCATGGAAAAGCCAGTAATAAAACTACTTAAAACAAAACTTAGCAAATATAAAAAAAAACTTAGGCCCCGCCCACAAACAGTTGCCGGTTAAAAGAAGAGTTGAACCGAAACCGCTATGGATGTAGTGCATTGCTACCCAGCAACAGCTAACTAGCGAAACTTCGCTACACTTTCCCCCACCCACCTGATCGACGAAGTCGATAAACGAAACTTCTACACTAACACTTACAGCCACACATAATTCACACACAATAGCAGAGTACAATCCTTAACTACCAGCAAGTACAAGCAAGTTTAGCAAATCTTAAACTGTGCTGGCTACCTAACTGTTTACCAAACAGACAAACAGGTACTAGATTCGTGGCCATCAGGCCCACGGGTAACTTACTTCTTACTCATACTTACCAAATACTACCAGACTTTCGAGGAGATAGTGTTTCCGTACTCATACGATGAGCACAACTTTGAATACTTACCCTCCGCACTTCAAGCCACCGTGTTATTAAATCCTCGAGTACCTATGTACTCATACGGCGATGGTACAACCACGATCAGTATTCGCCTTATGCACCTCACAACACTCCATTACCGGCCACCAAGAGGCTATGTCCCCTCAGCTTCGCCACACTTCTCACCACAGGAAGTAACATTCAGGCTCAGTAGACAACTAACAACAAAGTTCAACACCATAACAGTCAGTGCAATCAGTTGCAGTTATAGTGCACGCAATACGAATCAGAAGCATGTCTTACCCTCATCGTCAACAAGCTAAGACAGTCTTAATACTCAGTTTTACTTATTCTTTCACAAGTCACATTACTTTGTATCTAAGTGCTCAGCGCCAGGCATAATCACATGCACACGACTCAACTTAGGACAATCATATAGTTCAATAGTAACCACAGCTACTCAACTACCATTTTAAAGACAATGCAAAAAAGCATAGCACTACACATCAAAGCTAAAAAAGCGCTAGTCAGTTCCACATACAGCACATATTACCAAAGTTACAGTGTCCATGATGCAACCAAAGGCTGCAGCAGCAAGTACAGTTAAACAAAGTCAACTGACACGAAAGGTTCATCTTCCAGTTCACCATCCACGTCCGACGTCGAAGAACAGTGCACCTTCTGAGAGGGCGAAGCAAGTGTTGTAGTCTCTTCAGGCTTAGCTGCTTTATGCTTCCGACGGATGGGTCCCGCTGGACGGATTGCAGTAACGGGAGTCATTGGGGCGCCCGGGCAGTTTTCACACCACTCGGAAGGTGGATGAGGGAGTGGCGGGAAGAACGTCTCAGACTTGGATACCTCTGCAGTCGACAAAGTCGATGGTGGTGCTGTCGGAAGCGGATCTGCGGCCGAAGCAGCTCGATGACTGAACCTCTTCGCCGAGACCACGATCGCTGCCAGGTTCTTTTGGGACATCGCAGCTCCCGCCTACGTTCCCCGTAATCGCCTCACCAAATCCATTGTGGAGGTCCGCAATGTCTCTGTCTTCGACATGACACTTATACAGGCACTCGGTGGTATCTGCCAAATTCTTCCGGAAGTAACAGAACTGCGAGGCCGTCAGAGTACGCCGCAGTTCCACGAATGCCACCACATCAGGTGGGGTAGCATGCTCGCTGGGATCTCTAGCCGCCATCTCAGATGAGTTGGCAGCTCCGGCAACAGTTGGCGGGTCTCCCATCGCCACCTTTTGCTGAACCACGACCGTACGTGTGTCTAGGTCGGTTGGGCAGACAGCTTGGCGATGACTCTTTTTGATGCGGTTTTTTAACCACACGTACGTGTTAAAATCTCTGCCGCACTGCCGACAGCGATGCATCTTCTCTCTTACGACAACAACAGACCTCACGAAGTAATCTTCCTGATAGCGTTTGAGCAGCCGAGTCTTGCGACTCTGGCACTTTCGAGCTTCTAAACCATCTCCAAGGTCGAGTGATGTCAGACGTTCATCCGTCCGGTTAACGTGGGTCACTGGATTGGGTCGTGAAGCAACTTGACACACGATATCATCGTCACTACTAGACCAGCATGGCTTCAGTTTGTCTACGTAAGTCACCACTGGCTTTGCACGAGGAGACTTCTGTATGCGGTAAGTGACGGGCCCTACTTGCCTGACCACTTCATATGGGCCGTCGTAAAATTGTTGCCACTTAGGTGACACGCCCATGTGTCGGCGAGGATAAAAGTAGTAAACTTTATCCCCTGCAGTAAACGAAGATCATACCGCTGCTTCTTGCGCTTGGCCGATCGCTGCAGGCTGTCGCGAACGAAGCGATAACTCTCACGGAAGAGTTGCTGCCGCCGCGCAACAAAGTCCTCGTCACTCTGATACAAAGGACCAGATTCTGGAGCCCCATACTCAAGATCAATAGGCAAGCGGTTCTCTCGACCCAGCATCAAAAAGTTTGGGGAGAAGTTTGTCACTTCGTGCACCATGGCACGATATGCGGCCAGCGCATACGGGATCCACTCGTCCCAATCTGGCTGTGATCGGCTAACCAACTTGCCAAGAACAGAATTCAGCGTCCTATGGAACTAGTGCCCAGGAGGTACTGCTTGAATTGGCGGAGAAAGAAGACAACAGCCAGCAGCTCTTTCCGCGTGACGCAATATCGCTTCTCAGCGGCTGAATACAGTCGACTGGCGTAGGCTATCACTCGCTCTTCACCTTCCTGAATCTGGGTCAACGCCACCCCAATACCGTGTTCCGACACGTCAGTGTCCAGAATGTATTGGCAATCATTCTGCGGCAGGGACTATTTGTCAGCATTCGTTTAAGTTCTTCGAATGACTCCTGACACTCTGATGACCACTCAAATGCACGTCCTTTTTGTGTCAGAGCGTGGATAGGTGCCGCAATTTCAGAGAAATTCGGGACAAAGCGCCTGTAGTACCCGCACAACCTAAGAAAACTACGAACATCTCTTAGCTTCCTGGGCGTAGGCCAAGACTGTATCGCTTCTATCTCACTCGGGTCAGTAGAGACGCCCTCGTCAGAGATGACATAACGGAGGAAACCCACGGATGTTCTCATAAGGCTGCATTTGCTTGGCTTTAGCTTAAGGTTGGCAGTTGAGAGCCTTTGAGATAACATCTTGAGTCTCGCCAAATGTGAGGGCACATCTCTGGAAAATACAATTATATCATCCAGATACATGAGGCATATTTCAAAGTTCAAGCCCATCATTGCAACTTCAATCAGCCGCTGAAAAGTGGCTGGCGCGTTGCAAAGTCCAAATGGCATGACCTTGAAAGCAAAAGTACCTCGCAGCGTCACAAATGTTGTTTTGTGAGCGTCTCTAGGATCCATCATGACCTGGTAATATCCGCTACGCAGGTCAAACGTGGAAAACCATTTGGCTGCTGCCAGAGTGTCCAGGCGATCGTCGTTGCGTAGAAGAGGGTATGTATCCTTGACCGTCTTTTCGTTCAGCTGTCGAAAGTCGACACAACAGTGAACACCCCCGTCTTTCTTTTTTACGACAACCAGATTTGACGCCTATTCTGACTGCGTTGGTTATATTATGTCTTGCTGTTTTATCAGTTTTAGTTGAGTATCGATCTCAGCTTGCATGGCAATTGGCTGCCGACGTAACGTTTGTCGCACCGGCCTCGCCGTACCAGTATCGATCTTGTGCATTACGGCAGTCGCACTACCCAAGTCTCCCTCTCCTTTAGAGAACACAGTGGCATAACGAGTTAGAAGCTCCTGTAACTCTTGCTCGTTTGCAACTGTGACCGATTCGTCGACATCATTCCACAAGTGTTCAACGTGCTGCACTTCTGCCTCAGTTGTTCCCTGCTGTGAGCTGTCCAATAAATCCACTTGCTCCAGTGAAGCTAACGGCTCGCCAGCACACAGCTGAACCTCTGTGCCAGTTGCGTTCAGTACCAGTAACAAAACATCATTAAGAGAATCTTTGACCAACGCACTCGCGACTCTGACTCCGCGAGTGATCTCAGCTGCTTCCGTCGCCCACATAGCGTCATCGAACTTCAGGCGACTGTTTACTGTGCTCGCCTTCACAATTTTTTGGGTAAACGGCGGGATCATAGTATCATTTTGCAACATAACTGTACGCACGCAAAAATTGGGCTTCGTATCAAAAAGCCGAAATTTTTTTCCGCCAATGCGGATGGTGCAGTCACTAAAATTCCAGACACAACGTTAATTCTGCAACCAGTCCAGCCCCAACATCACTTCGTATACGTGACGCGAAACAAGGAACTTTAAACGGACCGAAAATCCGGCATCAAACTCGAGGTTCATTATGGCTTTCCCATCGACGTCAATTTCTGTCCCATTCGCTGCAATCAACTTTTGACAGTTCGGCAGAACCTCTTCGTCTGTTATGCAAGAACGTGGTATGATTAAAATCTCACTCCCTGTGTCCAACAGACTCCAGTAGCCATGCTTACCGATGTGCACTGGTAGATAAGCAGTGCTGACAGGGGCGACACGACGGCTGAGCACAGCTTCGTTCGAGTTGCTTGCCCCTCCGCTCGCCTGCGCACCGGTTGGACCAGGATTGCTGCTAGGTGGTCCCATGACTCGTGGGTCAGGCTGAGGGCAGTCACGAACAAAATGACCCACCTCATTGCACCTGTGACAGCGTCCCCTGGGTGCTCGATACTGGTTTGGTCTTCCTTCAGGTTGCCGTCCCACACGGTCAGCGTCGATTGATGCTTCCGGTGGTGGACACCTGCGCTTGACTCGTGCGGCACCTGACGTTCATACACGCGAAGAGCCCTGAGTGCCATCTCGAATAGTTCTCTTTGTTCATTCCACTGTCTCTGCATATGCTTTATTAACTGCTGCATCTCGGCCATGGTTGACTTTTGTGTTTTCAGCATATCACGCTGCCAGTTATTCTCTTGTCTATTCTGCTCCTCATCGACTCGCGCGGACCTAGCCTGATCTCGTCTTTTCCCTCGGTCACCATCAACCCGTTCACTTGGAGTCGTACGGTAATAACCGTATGCAGCATTTAGTGTTGCCGGCCTCTGCTTACGAATCTCAAGTGCCAAGTGAGGGTCATCCAAAGCACCGAGAAAACTTTTTATGGCGACTGATTCCCACATTGGACCTTGGTCATTTCCATATCTTAGTACCACTAGACGGCGTGCGTCCTGCATCAAGTCACTCAAAGACTCGTGAGGTCGCCGTTTCCTGTTCTCTAACTCCATCTTGTATATCTCTCGATGGTGCTCAGATCCAAAGCGCGATCGTAACGCCTTCTCCAATTCGGCAAAACTCATGGCCGTAGAGTTCGGCTCGTCCCACAATGCTTGCCTGGCACGGTCTTTCAAGGACCACTGAAGCCACGACCGTTTTTCGTCCTCAGTCCATTTGTTGAACTCGGCACAAACGCGAAAGTGAGCTAAGTAGGAATTAATAAGCTCCTTCCTGTCTTACTCCTTGGGTCGCATAACACTGTTTATGATTTTGCACCCCAGCACTGGCTGGCTGCTGACTCGGAGACGCATGGGTCTCAGCAGTATTCCCTTTGGATGCATTAGTCGTGACACCCTCACCTGTTGTCGACTTCATGCTGGCCTGTCCTTCAGCAGTAGCACTTTGAGACTGAACATGTTCGCCACTACCATCATGGCTACAATGGTCTGTAACAAGAGATTTTATTTTGTGATTCAGTTGACCGAGGCAGTCCAACAACTCGGAACAAGAACCAACGTCACTGCCTTACTGTTCTGCACGCCTGTGCTAACCGCGGGTACTCAATGCTAATAGAGCATTAGACGTCGTCACCGTCGTCTTTGCTGTACTTGTAATTATCGAGCTCGATGCCAACGACAAACTACTTGTAGACATACCGGGCAATTTAACAGGCCTCATCGAACAGTCGGTGGATGACTGCGTGCAGGTGGCTGTAGACAGCTGTGCCGCTAAACTGACAACTAAAGCACCAACTATACTTCTTACACCAGGCTCTGGCAGGCAAACTTGGCTCTCCTTTATTGCCAAAGTCGTCTTGCTGTCATCTGAAACAGAGGTACTCACCGCCGACATAACAGCTTGACCCAATGCCACACCGTCATTAGCATTTTTGCTTTCCAGCCGCAAAGCATGCTCTCTCTTAGATAGCATTTGTTTGCATCTATCAAACAGATGTTGCATACTGGCATGTTATAGATTTACCTAGCTGCTTCACCACATTAGTCACCATGCTGCTAAACCGTCCATGCGCTTAGGTATTCTGTCGATCAAGCTCATCGTAATGTCACGGCACTTGCGCGAAAACTCAGTCCGCATTTCTTCAATATCAGCACGTTGCTGCTGGGTCACCTTCTGAACCTGCCGCTGAGTCTGTTCCAAGATAGTTTGTGACATTTCTAAGATCATGCTTTTGCAATGTCCAAGAGTTTCCGTTTGGCCACGTTCAGTCCGTTCTGTGATCTGCTTCACTAGTACACTCACCAAATCTGTTTGATCCAACAATCGTGCTACCATTTCCGTTATCAGATCTTTATTGACTTTCTGGTTTCGCTCCACCAGTCCTCTTGTCTGGGACAGCACATCTGCCATTTTCCGCTCCACCTGCTAAAAAACATACGAGTTTAAGTTCGGAGTCAGTCTACGCACTGTATCCATCACATCTTCGGCCGTGCTCGCCAGACTACTGCGACACTCTATCCCACCAAAGGCACAACACCTATCATTTCCAGCAGCAAAACAAGCCCAATTTGCATCAGAGCCTCCAATATGCTCTCCATCAAGCAAATCATATGTGTTATCTCTAGGACTTACTGGATCGGTGAAATCTTAACAATCCAACAATTCTGCAAAATTACATGGCGAACTATTTTCCACAGTTGCAAAAGCAGCATCTCCGATGTCAACTCCCACGGCAGAATATGGCATCGCCGTTTTTTGCTCTGGGTTGCGAAAGCCGACTGAAAAATCGTGATGTGTGTCACCCACAGCACCCAATGTGCTCAACGCTTCTGCAGCTGACAGCAAGTCAGCACATCGATCACGATCATCAACGCCAGGCAGATGATTGCTAACCTCACCAGACCGTGCATTATATCCCACTTTTGACACCAGTGTAACGGCGGACGGGGTCAGCGGTCGGGTTCCGGCAACCGGCGTCACAGCCGGCGCCGCTGTCGACATCCCATCCTCGGCGACAGTCGCGTCAGGAGGCCGTTCTATGGACATGTTTCCAACAGTCGTCGGAATTGGTCCGTTCTGACTGTCGCTCAGGTCGATTACGGTATTAGTTTTGACACCACCCGGTGATTTCTTAAAGGAGGCGGCGGGACCCCCAACTGAACCAATCCGAGGTAGGACCGTGCCCAGTTCCCCGAATTGACACATGTATATTCGGAGTAAGCCTATGCCCAACTCTCACTAAAGCAGGGCTACGCCCAACATTTTACCTTTTATGCTCTAACACGTTATTTTAGGGCAGGGCTGTGCCCAACACCCAGAAGTACTACAATCTTCAATTTCTTTTTACTTACCACTTCCCAGCAAGACTGGACTGCGTCCACCTCTCCTGCGTACTATTCTGCATACTGAGTCGTGGTAGGGCTATGCCCATTTCCCCAAAGGTAAAAATTGGGTAGGTCTAAGTCCTGCTTCCATTAAGAAAAAAACAGACACGACGTTTTCCTACTGCGATAAAACTGGTTATTTATTGTCAAACGCCAAATTGTCACCTCAAATATCAGCAGAAGCAGCTCGAGAGTTCACAGGCGACTAATTCTATCATATATTACGAGAAAATCGACTTCTACGCTGACAAAGAAGAAAAAGGTACAACATGATGTCTAGTTCCTTTTCGCCATGCTGGAACATCCCAAAACGAGTTAACTGTGTCAAAAGGGGTGCTATGATCAGATACCTAACTTTGCAAACAAATTCTGGGCAGGCAAACTGCAAAACATAGTTTAGAAATCGCCAAGCCCAACTATCTAGCACGATAAACTAAAAAAAAGTGTTTAACCCAATCGATAATAGCAAGAAAAGGAAATGATGTAATTTGTAAACACCACTGTGGCATGCAGCATACCCCCTGAAAATGGAATCGGCCGACAGTAACTAATGGCAACGATTAACAAAATATGTTCTTACAGGAACGCTGATAAAAATTTAGTAATGCTTGTACACTTGCTTTATAACGATTCCATGGAAAAGCCAGTAATAAAACTACTTAAAACAAAACTTAGCAAATATAAAAAAAACTTAGGCCCCGCCCACAAACAGTTGCCGGCTAAAAGAAGAGTTGAAACGAAACCGCTATGGATGTAGTGCATTGCTACCCAGCAACAGCTAACTAACGAAACTTCGCCAAAATAGCATTAAAGCCGTTGGAGCCACAAAGCCAACAGCTAGTTACTGAGCTGTCATGAAGCGTCAGCATCTCCAGTAGCACTTAAAAATAAAATCACTGTTAGCAAGGCGAAAAAATGACTTGTTGTACATGTGCATTTACTTGATAATTCCTAGAAATTATTACAGTTTTTACAAATCGCTAGCACTGGAAAGAAAAAATATTTTAGACGCCAGTAAAATGCAGCATCATAAACAGGAGGCATCAACGGCAAATAAAAAGAAAAACAGATCCAGCCAGGAAGCGAAGACTCTGAGAAACAGAAGTGCTGTTTCTAGCTACAGACGCACTGCAACAAAAACAAAAAAACGGCTTTGATCATTATGGCAGTCTGACGTTTAATCGCACTGCAGGCAGGCTAAAATATGAGCAAGCAATTTATTTTGTATAGCTGTTTTGGTAGTTACGATTAGCAGTGCAACATTATTTTTTGCTTGTACTGAGTAAAATGTGTTGATGAAAACTTTGAGCAGCATATTAATCTTTGCATGTCAGTCTGATGTTGTATGATTTAGTTGTCAGTGGTAACTACAAGTTTATAATTTTGCGAAATGTCATAAAATCTCGTTTTTCTGCTAAGCTGACTAGTTTTCTCACCCGTTTGTATACTGGAAGCATTCAGACCGTCTGCTATAATTAACTGTTCGTGAGTATTTAAACGATGACTTGTGACCTGCATGCATGTTTGCGAGATTATGAATGTATGAGTTGGACATTGAACTAAAATAAAAACTACGAATAATTATTTAAAAGTACAAATTACCGGTTATGTTTGTCACACAAATAATTATGTTAGAATCACAGTTGAATATTATTTTTGACTTTTAACGTAAATTTAAAATTAGAAGTAAAATATAGCCCTAGCCTTGGTACTTAGGCCTACGCTTAGCAGTGCAACATTGCTTATGATTGTACTTAGTTAAAATGTGCTGATGACAACTTAGACTATTAATTTCTGCATGTCACAGTTTGTTGCTGCATGATTTAGTTGTCGTTGGTAGACTACAGGTTTATGATTCTGTGAAATGTTATAAAATCTCGTTCTGCTGCTTTTTATTAGCAATATATAGGCCCCTACATAATAGATGCGAAAATGTAGAGTAGATTAATAGATATTTTTATTTCGCCTCAAGGGCAGCCACAAACACAATTAAGACTGTAACAAGACAAGCACAGACACAAAGAAAAACAGATTTTTAAAAAAATTTAAAAAACCGTAAAATGCAACCAAACACACAGACACACACACACACCTACACATAGTCCTATAATAAAAATAAAGTTATGAACGTGCATTAAAAGCAGACTAGAAAATCTACAATCACCCAATAATCGTTCAATAAATGCACAATGTCTTCTCTTAGTCAACTGTTTTATTTTATTAAGCTTCACACAAATTCTTAAGTAATCCAGACTGCTGCGATCACATGCACCAAATATCTTGTACAAAGCTTTGTTTATACAACTCACAAAGACACAAACATTTGCTGCAGATAACAATGTAGCTTCAACCGCATATAAAATAAATGGTAAACAGTAGGATTTAATAAAGAAAACCCACAAAAATGTTAAAAACATTGTTTATATTATCTGCAGTGAGATATAGGTCATCACAGGCTGAACGGTAGTTCAAGCCTAGTGTTAACGGCGACTTCTTTTTCTTATGAAAAAACCCAAAATTTGACCCCCCACAGAATCAAAACCCCTGATCTGATTGAGATAAAAATTGGCACGGTTAATTACGTCGGCAAGGGAACCCATCACGCAAAATTTTATGCAAATCCCTTCAAGGGGGGCTTCGAGGCAAATGGGTGAAATATACGCAAAAATTTTTGTAGCCATATACCTTTTTTTAGAAACTCACCTACAGGTCACACCCTTTGGCGGATTTTTGCGCGCAATGGCTCAAACGACGCGGTCTCGCGCAAGGATGTGCCTTTTAGGGGTTAAAAAATTTGAAATTAATATTTAACGTTTTTTGTACCCCCGGTAGTAAAGATCCCGGGGGTTAACAACAAACAAGGTAAAGTTAAAAACTAATCCATGGATGGCCAAAGGTCTAAATACGTGGGAAAGCTGTCGTGGAAAATAACTGCGTTAAATCGTTGCACTGTGACCAAAAGTTTCTAAAAAAGAAAGGCTGTCTGTCGCTCGTCATTGGTTTTGACCGAGATCCTGCGCCCCAGCTCGCAGAGAAAGTCAACAGCTGACTCATTAATCGGCCCCAACGTTTTAACAGCGATTGGCTGGAATAAGAATAAAGCCGGCATGTCAGCATATTTGGCTTCCTTCCTTGTGGCGGCTGCCTCAGCTGCCGATGCTGCAAGTGCAGAGGAGGCTGGGAGGTAGGAGTCAGCCAGTGTGGTCACAATCGTAACATCCCATGCCACAGCCCTTCCAGACTGCCATGGCACCAGTTTGATGCCATCTGGACGTTTAATGCTGTTTCGATAGACCCCAGAAGGTTCCTTTAAAACTGGGATCGCAGCGGAAGCGAACGACCTGGCAACAATGTCATTAAGGGCATGATGGCGCTGGGTTCTTCCCGAAGCTTGTTTGCAAACAAAAGCGTGCTGACCCCAGGCGTCTACGGCTTCTCCACAAGGACAGGAGTGTGGAACGCAGACGCTTAAACCCAAACGCAAAGCCACCGCCACTCGAACTGACTCATCGTCCATACGCAGCCCACAAGAAGCAATCGGAAGGGCGCTGAGCCAGTCACCAGACTAAGGAGCCATGACTGCTAGAAGGACGGCCTTTTGGCGGGGATCTGCACGGATTGTCATGAGCTCGTCCTTAATGGCCTCAATGCCAGGTCTATCCCACCCTGCCTGTTTATGGCAGGCATTGCCTGTTGGGAGTGCTCCAAAGCTCGCCGACCATAAAGACATGTAAGACTCCACCAGAGAGTCATCTGGTCGACACTGACAGTCGAAAAGGATGTCATCCTGGAGACAGAGGGTGCTAGCCGCTGAAGCCAAAAAGGCAGGAAGTGCAAACATAGACACCCGTCTGACCCAAAGACCCCCGTCTTTAACTGGCAGAGTGGCCTGGGACCATTCAGAGTCTGACAAATCACTGTTAGTCAGCGAGCTAAGCGCTGTGCGAAGTAACTGATCAAAAGTGCCAAGAGCTGTATGGCCGACCGAAGGCGAGCAACGCAACAAATGCAGCACGCGAGGTGCACTGAATGAGGACTTCAAAAAAATAAGAGCGTCCTGAGCAGAAATAAGTTTCAACCGATTTATCGCTCTTACAAGATCGTCACAGCGCTTAGACCAGGACTGGTCCAAGGCCGGGCCCTGAAACAGTAATGCACCAAGCAGAGTTGCCTCTGAAATCGGTGTGGTGGAAAGTTGCTGCAAAATAGAATTTTTTATGATTGTACCAGGATTAGAAATAAGCTCGCATTTGCTAAAGTTTAGACTTAGTCCCATGGCTTGGCCGACTTCTACAACCCTCTCCAAATCTTTGGCCACCACAGACTGCTCGCCTCCAAGAGTCAGATCGTCCAAGTAGTCCAAAGGCAACTCGGCTTGCAGGGACAACAGCAATGGCTGAATTGTGTTGCAAAACAGCAGAGGCCCCATAGGATCCCCTTGCTGTGGGCCCTCATTTGACATCACCTTATGCGGCCCGTAGAAAGAGATCGATGGGTATGCATATGCCGAAAAACTATATGAGTACAACTCTAGCAGACTGTCTATCACAGCGAGCAGCATGTCGCGGCGGTGCAGACTATTAAACGCATTAGAAAAGTCTAACTTCACCATGACATGGCCTGCCGGCATAGACTCCAAAAAACGACGTGCACAATGTACTGCTGTCTTGCAGCCTCCATGAATACCCACACCGAGCTGACGTGGACTGAAGCTAGTCTTAACCCGTTTAATACCGAAGGTGCTAGCACACTTGGAAGCAAGGCGGAGAAAAGTCAAGCCTACTGCAATGGGTCTGTTCCCCCAGATTTCTTCTCTAGAGCAATTAGGCGGCCTCCAAAGAAGTAGAGCAGCTAGCTGACAAAACCATATTTATTAAGCCTGTCAAAGCGGTCAGCAAGTCGGGACCATTTTCCTGACAGTTAGCCATGTCCTTGAGATTTTGCGGGCATAGACCATCTGGACCAGCACAGGAGCCCGCAGGGAACGACATAATCGCCTTGCGGACATTTGATTCTGCAACTGAAAGACCCGAGTCAGACTGCGGCACCGGCAGTGTATCTGCATCGACCGTGGCTGGTGGGTGCTTCAAAAGCAGCTTGGCTAAGCCTTCAGCGGACGGTGCAGCATAGTTTTCGTCAGACACCAATAAGCGTATTGCTGCTTTAAGGTTGCCATCTTTCAGCTTTCCTGCCACCGCCTGAGCAAGAAACTGCGAAGAGTTCCACCTATCATGCTTACGCCTAGCGGGTCCATTTGGTTGAGGTGCCTCAACCTCAAACTCAAACCATGCGCACATATGCTTACAGTTCGAACATGGAATGTGTGCACCATGTGGGCACCAGGCAAACTTGAACTGCTAGAAAATGAGATGCAAAGATTGGCTGAAATGCGATTCACTGCATCAGGAGAGATGCACGGCTGTAAGGTTATCTGGTCAAGGAATGAGCAAAAGCATGAAGCAAACGTCGGGTTTCTCCTGAGTAAACAGGCTCGCCAGGCACTACTTGGTTATAAGCCAGTAAGTGACAGGGTTATGGTTGCAAGATTCCAGGCACGGCCGTTTAACATGTCTGTCGTTCAGGTATATGCACCCACGTCAGACGGTACAGACG
>Ga0209671_1004950_pt1 | contig 13343 bp, 13 predicted proteins | sample WorMetHERISLAND2_2_FD_187401 | JGI IMG/M metagenome (GOLD analysis project Ga0209671, IMG submission 187401) | Marine gutless worms symbiont microbial communities from Max Planck institute for Marine Microbiology, Germany - Olavius geniculatus... | ecosystem: Host-associated > Annelida >... | reverse complement strand
AGTGTAAAGCGTGAATGCTTAAAGTTACTGAAATCAACATTTTAATCAAACAGTATTTCAAACATTTTATTACGCCCAAAACGTACATAAGTGCAGGTCACTACAGCATAGTTTTTCAACACCAGTGCTATCCATCCGCGAACTCGATGTCGTTATGTTTTGGTATCCATACTCAAGCCGTTCCCGTGTTTTCCAGTCCCGCGTTTTGAGCGTCCCCTCTCCGAGCATTGCACCGAGATGCAGGCGATGTACACAAGTGCATCTAGGCCGGCTGGCTGCTGCTTCTGCGGTTGTTCCTGCGTTGAATAACCGCTAAACGCTTCAATATTGCGCACGCGGTCATTTGCCGCCGTGGCGTCGCCTGTGGACCCGCGTTGTTGACTTTCCTGTACGCACTCTGTTACGTGCGTCAAGTTAGGTCTCGCATTCGACAATTTTTGCGAATGTTGAATGTCGAATGTGGGACCTAACTTGACGCACGTCACTCTGTTGCCGGAATAAGAATACCGCGTCGCAGTGCATGCGAAATGCGTGCAAAATGATAGATGATAATCATAGATCGTATAGCTCTGCTTATCATCTGTAGAACTTTATGCGTTTGCTGACAGGCACTCGCCGACATTTGTGTCGAGTGAATCCTGGAGGCAAACGTTCGTGGACAACGGAGCAGGGAAAGACAGAGAAAACGATAGATCGACGTCGTCAAGTAGGCCTACATCATGGAAGACTTGCCGACTTGCAGCTCAACTTGGAATACGTGGATAATCGAGCTGAGTGGAGAAAAAGAACCCGTGTGGCTGACCCCTCACAAGAACGACACGTTTGCGATGCGTATTTTTTATTACATTTGATTTTTTCAGTATTTAGTAGCATTATAAATATCCAAAAATCTCCACTATTCACATTCTTTAAGTTGACATGTTCAAAAAACATAGCGTTCCGTTTCATGGTTATAGGCTACATGAGAGCTTTCGTTTTGTGCCGCATTTGCCATAAATAACTGCAACACATAAGCCTACTAAGTGTATAACTGAGACTTTTCTGTGCGCACATACTTTTTCTACTACCAATCACTCCCGCAATATCCACTCCCGCGATTTCAGTCGCCCCCAAACAACTTCGAATTGCTTACTGACGTTGCTACTCTTTTGGCCAGAAATATTTCTCTACAAATAAACACACGTGAACTAAACTGAAAAAAAATAAAATTTAATTTGCCAAACAAATATAGAAAAGACATCTTAATTTATTAAACGGACCATTTGTTGCAGTCATACATAAGTAATATCTTAACTAACTAAGCAAGGAAAAAAGCAAAAAGAGGGATCTCAATATAGGCAGGTCGTAAGGTAAACAACCTTTTTCCTGGGCTCAGCTGTAGGCCTAACAACTGTAACAGGAATGGTGCCGGAATGTGCTTTATTGTGCGCGACATTTATTACAAGCGCTGCATATAACGGAAGGACATCGACGGTCATAGGTGAACGACACGACATCGTCGTTAATTACCACACAGTAGGCCTACGCCTGCATGCAGAATCAGCAACGTAGAGTGTCAAGTTTAGAACTCCATTACGCCGATGTGCTGTTGCGGACTTGTAGTAGGCCGAAAACAAGTTATGGATCTGATGTACAGCTAAAGTGGCTTGGTATAGGATATCAAATTTACGATCGAAAAATCGTAGGTTCGACTCCAGGACGGGACACTATCAAAAAATTATTACTTAAATGGGTGACTGTCCTCGGACAGGTAAACATTCTTCGTATATAACCAACAGCAAGGTCAACTCAGCTTTCCATCCATCCGGGGTAGGTAAATCGAGTACCGGCCTGTCTGATTGGGGTTTAAACGAGGCGCGTTCACCTATGTCGGGTAGCAGCTAACACTGTGTAATCTCATATGGCAGGTGACGCTTCGTAGCTCTGTGAAGGGTTTTCTGTTAAGAGCTATACACTGTCTTTACCTTTTACCTTTTTACAACAAATCCAGAGCGAATATAGAAGCAGGTAGACTTCGGTCTTCAAAGGCGCGTACAGAGCGACGTAATTGAACTGAACTGAACTGAACTGACATAGTTTAGTTTTTGACGAACTGAGCAATGGGCAAACAGTAATGCATTACATTAACGACATCTGTGCCTACGTGACTACGGGCACGTACGCGTCAACCAATGACCGGTGAGTTCGTCCTGCTCGCCCATCCGTCAAAAACTAAACTGTCAGTTCAGTTCAGTTTAGTGATTGCAATCCCGGGATCAAACTCTCAATCCCGGGATTCGGGATTGAGAAATACGTAATCCCGGGATCGCGGGATCCCGTTTTGGGATTAGGCTTTTATATACATCTTTATTCACCATCAAAGGTAGCAAACAAATACAAAATAAAAGAAAAATCTTAACTAATTACAGTTCATACAGTTCATATATAGCTGAATAGTTCGTAGTTTTACACAGAACATAATAGGCCCACCGGCAGCGACACGCATCGACAGCAACAACTATGACAAACCCTGTTTTACTAAGCATTTCTCGTACCTTTTGAGCAACAATTCACTTGGAAGTCTAAAGTCAAAGTAACTTAGACATACATTAATTATTACCATGTTCGAAGTGCAGAATAGTTTCATTAAAAAAACGTATGACTGCAAAGTCAAGTGAACGCTGGTCAGCTTTTGTTAGAGAGCAGACTTCGAATCCGTACAGTAACACAGGTAAGCACTTTGTTTTAATTAGGTGAAGAACCACTTCCTCAGAAGCGGCTCTACCAACCTTGCCAAATATGCGTCGAAACCGAAAATATTACGTTTATTTTGTTGTTGTAGGCCTAATTAGTAAAAGCCAGTACTAGCAAAGATCAAGTTCAATCAATCTTGTCGGTTTGTGTGGAATAATAGCTCTACATCGTGCAGTGATTCGTTGGTTTAGCAAACAACACGAAATGTTCGGCTGAATTCAAGTCACGTCCGCATCTAACAGGGAACGCATGATTACATATGCATGCAATCAGCTCCTTTGTGCACTGCATGGAGGCCTGCTTTCTTTCTTAGAAAAATTTCCCATCTTGAGAAAAACTTAGAAAAACGTTTGCATTCTCGAAATATCTTATAGAGAACAAGAAATATGAGCTAATGCTCACGAGACGCGCGAAAGCCTATAGCAGTTACTGGACAACAACAGTAAAATAACGACTTTTACGGGGGTACCGCTCTTTGATGCCCTCGTGCGCAAGTTTCCTTGAACCTAGAAAATCGAGACTTGGACCGCCAAAATCTACGTTTAATGCTGAAAATTTCATGTACAGCTTGTCCATGTCTATCTCAATTGGTTTCGGCGCAATTCGCTCTTGAAATGTGTCTCGCAACCCCAAATCGCCAAAAATCCATAAACCCCCTATTGTAGCGTTCAAGGTCATTCAAGGTCATTGAATTCGGCGCCAATCGAAAGCCAGTATACGATTTCCTATTAGTGATTAATAGTAATCTAGGCCTTATCTCGCACCGTTACTGAGATACAGCGAGTTATTGGCCAAAAATCGCAAATTTTGCCTACCCCCTCTCATTTAGCGCCCTCGTTCGATGTGACTTCCTTCGAATTTATGGAAAAGCTTTACGGTTCCTGAAACTATAGAGTCTTCCAGGCAGCCGGTGGTAATAATTTGGTGATCCTAGCTTGCACCGTTTTTGACTGATCCACCCGTGTGACGGACGGACGGACGGACAAACGGACGGACGGACAGAATTGCGATGGCTAAGACGCGCTGAAAGCAGTAGCTGCTTTCGCGCGTAAAAATTCTAGGAATATTTTAAGCTTTAAGAAGGTAGGCCTAAACTCTTGTTGGTTTATGGTCATCGACAAAATGACAATTATTAGAATTATTTCGCAATTTTTTTCTCTGTATAAGAAGTAGATTACGTTTAAAAAGACTGTCTGTTTGTTGTTTTGGTTTGGTTTCTGCTTTTTTTGCAAAAACACTATTTTGTACAATAGAGCGGCTCTAATCTCCGCAAGAAAAAAAAATATTTGGGGTAAAAACTTCATTGAAGATTATTCGTCATATTGCTTTGGTGGCCGTTTCGGGCCATTACGATGGCTGCATGATTGCTATTTTCACAGTAATAAATGACGCCTTTTACCATGATCATTACTAAATTACTTTGGACGTCGCTATGACTAATTAACAAACCAATACATTAGACAAGACATGCGAATGTCGAACTAGGGAGGGAAAGAGAAGAAGGAGAGGGAGACTGATCTTGAACTGACCGGCAATATAGCTCTGCACGACCATCATCCGGTTAGTGGTCAGCGTGCCCGTCTTGTCCGAGCAAATGGAGCTGGCGTTTCCCATCGTTTCACACGCATCCAGATGCCGCACCAGATTGTTGTCAGCCATCATTTTCTACAGAAGCGCCCAGCACGGTCAACAACGTCAACACAGTATTCATTCATACAGTGGTTTAATGGCCAATTTACACCTATATACGACCCCGACGCGACGGCAGTTAAGTTGAGTCGCATCGGCGTCGTTGGTGTGCATACACCATGTCTCAAAAACGCGCCAGCCAGAAAGGCCGGTACTCGATTTACTTACCCCGGAGAGATGGAAGACTGAGTTAAACCTTGATGGTGGATACCGAGATGGTTTACCTGTCCGCAGACAATCACCCATTTAAGTACTAATCATTTGATAGCGACCTGACCGGGAGTCGAACCGACAACCTCGACATCGTTAGTCCGACATTCTAACCGTTAAACGGTTGAATTACCCGGACGGAGTAAGCCAAGGCGAGCGTGACGGCCAGCGGCAGTCCCTCTGGAACAGCCACGACTAGAACCGACTTTGTCTGGAACGGCCACGACGAGGACCGTGACGCCGATGATGAAAAACTTGACGAACTGCTGGAGGTACTCCATCTCCCACGGCCTCTGATGAATGACGAACGTGTCCACGCAGAAACTCAGCACCAACACGATCACCGTCAATACCGCAGCCACGGTACCTACACACAGCAGTGCCATATTTTGAAAACTGTTGATGAATTTTCGCAAAATAGGCCTGATCATCGTAAAATCTCCGTATCTTCGTCCGAAGTCAAACAGTCACGAAATCGTAAGTTTTTCGTATAGTTCTTTCGCATGTAAACTAATTTGCTTTACTGGGTTTTTCGAAACGTTTTCGTACGTTTTTCCTACGTTTGAAAGCTGTTTTTTATGTACAAAATCGCACTTTTAGTAAAATTTTCGTACGTTTGCTTTTTTCGTAACATTTCGTATCGGTTTATTTTATAAACTTTTCAAAATTAGGCCACAAAATAATGATCTCATGTGACGGATCGGCCTCTGAGCTTAAGCCCTATTATTAGTAGCTGTAATTTTTTTTAGTAGATACATCGGTTGTACAGTGATTTACAACCGTGCTTAGAGGTGACGTCACACATTACGCTGATGGTAAGTCAGTAATTCGGCTAAATTACCGCGTACAACGTATTCCATCCGATATTTAGACATTTTTTTCTGTGACGAGGCAGCTGATGTAGCGAAAATCCTAAGCTAATTAATTACTCATGTAATTGTTTTCCAAGTAATCCAACTTATTTGATCATTATGAATTAGCGTTACAACTTACAGACAGACGGACGGACGAACGGACAGACAACTTACGTTGGCAATAGCGCGACTTGCACTGCGTGCATCGCGCGGTATAATAATTGACTTCAGAGTAGAGGTCTTGCGATGCAAAGGTCAGTGCGTTTTACAGAGTTAACGAAGCCAAAGCAATTATTGCTATTAGGTAGAAAATGACCACTGTACCTGCATATCCGATCTGTATAGCGAGTTTCGTAAGCTTGGACTGCAGAACGGATTTCTCCTTTCGACCAAACATTGGATTCTCTTCATCCTATCACGATATCAGCGACAAAACCGGAGCTGTATTCAGAAATAGTAACATCAAACACATAACAGTGACGTTAGAAGTAGAGCAAAAGTTACAGATTCTTGACCTACGTAGTTGCATTTTGTTAGACAATTTTTTATCTTCTAATCTCTATCTTTTTTGGACTGATTTCACGGATGTCTAGACTTGCTTACAGTTTTTTTCTCGTTTCAGTTTTTTTTCTAGTTTCAGTTGTCGTTATTTTTTTATAGTTTTTTTTTAAATTTTAGGTTTTTAGCTCTCCGTAAGCATTTGTTTCTATATTTTTGTTTCACAGTTATACATAACATTACTTTTACTTCAGTTTTTCTTAACTTATTTCCACTAAAGCATCTTATTTTTTTGCATTTTACGTTATTTCACTTTATGTGCTACAGTAAATTAAACTGACTGCTTGCCTGCTAGTTTTTTTAGTGCAAATTGTCTATTGTATCATGTTGACACAGCCGGCCAGACTTGAACACTAAACAAAATAGAGAGAATTTGCAGAAGACCTCGTCATGGTGCTTGTTGTCATTGGCAACGGCATTGCCAGCATCTGCAGCAGATGCAGTCTGCGGTTTCTTCGCATCATCATCCTCATTGTCATCAGCTGGCAGTTAATTAAACACATCGTTTAAATAAAATGCAAGTAAATTACATACAGTAAGAATTGGGCAAACGCGGCGTATGTTTGTTATATTTTAACATGTGGTTCCGTAATAACTTTGTTGACAAACTATAGTATCTAGAATGTTTTTGTGTGTTTGCTACCAAAATATTTTGGCGAATAAAGATCGATACATATGGTCCTATAGCTAAACAGTAAGTAAGTAAAATTAGTTAGCCACAAAATGTGCCAGTAAAATGACTTTGAAAATCGATCTATGTTGTCAAAGATCGGTCTATGGACAATGACAAAGTGGGAAGTTTTTTTGGGACACTGCTTCGGACCAAACAAAATTTCATGTATCGCTTAAATGTGGAATTCAATATTTAACTGCTCAATAGTAAAACCTAGAACTACGTCTATAAAAAATCGGCAGAGATGTGCGTTTTTGTTGGAGGACCCTATATAGTAGCTAGTAAACTGCCCTCAAAATATAACAAAAAATTTGAGCTAACGCTCACGAGATGCGCGAAAGCCTATATCAGTTCCTGTTCGCAAACTGTTAGTCTATCTCTAGTTTACTTTACTTTTTTGTTAACATTTAACCCTAACTAACACATTTATTACAGCGAAAAAAATTGTTCAAAAAATGTCGTAGCCTGGATTCGAACCCGGGGTCAAAACCCTCGCGATCCGGCATGCTATCCGGTATGCCACGAAAGGCTCGAAAAAATATTATTTAAAACGTAATTGAATATTTAAAAGAAAGCTCACTGGCTACAAAGGAAAGCTCATTGGATACTGTAATTTCTAGGGTCTTCCGTTTTTGTCCGTGTATTGCACTACTCCTTTATAGCTAATATTATTATCGTTTTATCGTTTCACTTCACTGTGCTTATTACGTTCACCGAAAACAACGCCTACATGTATCAAACTTTATCGTTATCGTTATTATAAAAATAAAATATAAACCCTTTCAAACAAGTCGACGAAACAAGGTACCATATGACACAATGTCACGTACTAAGTAGCCTAGAAGTTCCAATAATACAGCACACAGCTGCGACTGCGAGCACTTAGAGCGGCGCAATGAAAGCCGTTGATCTCGTTAATGCAGATGTATGCTTAGTTCGCTGTCATCAGGTGGCCAGTAATAACTGCACTGAATTCCCATTATATCCTATTATTATTGGACAGCCATAGGAAACCATGCTGCCTATATCAACTCGTTGTCCACATTAGGGTGGATGGTTCATTTTAAGCGCTTCAGCAGACATTAGGTCTACACTGCGCTCAGTAGCTCCTAGACGCGTTACCGAAGAAAGCTAATAGACAACCATTATAACCTTTTAGAGCTGCTATAGCTCGATAATGTCCACTAGTGGTGTGTGTAGATCGATATCTTCGAGCCGACTCCACAATCTAGCGTGCCGTTTGTAATAAACAAGCATCGCTTACAGAAACTAATAATGTAATGCGAATTATTTAAAAAAACATATTTCTAACATTATACTTCACTAATTGGCTTGGTAGTGTAACTATAACCAACAACAAGGCCAACTCAGCTTCCCATCCTTTCGGGGTAGATAAATTATCGAGTACTGGCCTATCTGGTGGGAGTTGAGACGGGGCGGGTTTACCTGTGTCGGGTGGCAAATTAACATTCTGTGCTCTTATATGGCAGGTGACGCTTTGTGGCTTTGAGATGAATTTTCATGAAAAGCTATATTTTACAGACTTTTTTAAACTCGAAAGCTAAAATTCACTTTACCCTCCCACGGAGGAATAGAAGGCTGAGTCGACGTCGTGCAGTAGGAGAATGGAACCCGTGTGTATGTCTATCACAGGTGAGACGTACGTTTAGCTTACCTGTATTGGTTTGGTTGTCGATATCGTTGGTTGTGGCGCCAAGCAAAGCGACAATGATGCCTGCCTGAGAGTTCATTCCGACCGCTGTGACAACCATTTTTCCACTGCCCTCCATCACGTGCGTTCCTATGTCAATACGTTAATCAATCAATGGCTTATTAGGCCAAAAGCAGCACATACATACAAAATACACATAAAATTGTAAAATGTTAAAAATTCAATACAAAAAAAAACTAAAACTCAATTTCTGCATCAAACGAATTCTAGATGATCATTTTTACGTAGGACAGCAGGTACTGCTATAGCGCGTCTTAGCCATCGCAATTTTGTCCGTCTGTCTGTTCGTCTGTCTGTTAGTCTGTCCGTCCGTCACACGGATGGATCAGTCAAAAACGGTGCAAGCTAGAATCACCAGATCTTCACTGTTGGCTTTTCAAAAGACTCTGGTTTCAAGATCCGTAAAAGTTATTTATAATTTCGAAAAGTCACCCCAAGCGTAAAAAAGTAAATGAAGAAAGTAAAAAAATTGCAATTTTCAGCCATTACGTCGCTGAATGTCAAAAACGATAAAATATAAGAATATAAGGCAAGGCTAGTATTAATCACTGATAGAAAGTCGTACACGCGCTTTTAATTGGCACGGAAGGCAATGACCCTGGATGACCTTAAATAACAAAATAGGGTTTTTGTTGACTGTTTTGCGATTTCGAAATACGATACACATTTCAATAGTGAACTGCGCGGAAGTCGCAAGATGTTAAACATGATAACCTGCATATGAAATTTTCGGCATTAAACGTCGATTTCAACCGTCCAATTTTTGCCCTCTATAGCTTCAAGGAGACTGCACACGCGGGCATCGAAGATGGGCACAACTAAAAAGTTGTTATTTTACCGCTGTTGGCTTGTCTAGCATGAAAACGGTCGCAGACAGACATGACATGCTGCTTACCGTAACAAGAACTGCTGACGAGCTTTTGTCGGAGTATCACATTAATGACCTAAAACGACCGTGAACCCCTAAAATATGGGGTTTAGTGATTGTTTTTCGATTTTCGCTTGCAGAACACAATTCAATGGTGCAATGCAACGAAATAGCTGGAGAGAGACCAGGGCAAGCTGCATAATTATGACATTTTTAGCATAAGACGTAGATTTTAACCTTTTGAGTTTTGACCTCTTACACTCAAAGAGTCCTCCATACGGAGGTCTCCAATTTCGGTATTCTTTCAAACCGAATTATTATTTTATTGAACCTTGTACACTGATTCCCCAGCTGGCGGCACAAATGTTATCGCGCAGATGTCACGTAAGCTTTGAACAAATTACTTGTTAGAATTAAGACAAAAAATTTGTGTGAAAAAAACGAGATTCGAGTAGTCTGTTAAATTCTGAAATGCCAGAGCTTCAGTGTGAGAGGTTATCGCTGTTCGTCAGCTTCAAACGGCGACCTATTACGGCAGCGCTGATTAATTCCCGTACAGCAAGCTTACAGTCCATCGCCCCTAAATGACTAAGCTAACTGATGACGTCACGCTGATCAGCTGGTCACGTGATTGACCGGAAGCTAATCACGATGTCGCCTAACTGTAACCTGTCACGCCGATGACGATGACCCGACACATATCATACACGTTGACGCATGAAAATAAACATGCACGTTTTACGTAAAAATGAACGAGGTTTTACATAGTGTTCGCGCTTTGTTTCCTCTGATGCTATTTGGTTTTTAGACAACTTCACGTTGAATCACGTTAAAGTTAAAGTTAAAGTTAAAAACAAACTTATAAAGCGCCATAAAACTAAACGTGTGTAAAGATACAGAGTTACCGTATGATTTTTAATCGACCTTACTTAAGCAAAAATCAAGCTGTTGTCATGGTTATCGTCCGTCCGTCCGTCTGTCCGTCACGTATGTACTGTGGCTATACGGTGCAAAGTTACTATTAATCATCAATAGGAAGTGGCATACGCCCTGTTAGATTAAATGAAAATCATTGACCTTCGATGACCTTAAAGGTCAACGACAACCAGTACGGTCGTCTACGGGGCAAATATGGGGTAATGAAATTGTAGGCAAAAATGATATTTTGTGCAATTGATAATATTCTTCGTGATTTCAAAAAAATGCACTTCGCTGAATGAAACTGAAAGGTTCCACCCTGAAGTGCGGGCGGAGCGCCGGTGGGCTCTAATGATCTCGACGTGATAGGTCTAATGATGATTGTCAGAGAACGTATAGGGGATCTACCGTATATGCTGGACTACCGATACTGTTGCTGACGGCTTGATCTCGGCCGTGTAGGCCTATTGGAAATGTGGGTAGTCATTAGAACCCGAGACTTGCCTGTATAGGCCTCATGTGGAGCGCCGAAAATGCACGACTAAAAATTGACGGACTAAAGCGCACGGCTTAAAATATGTAATAGAAAGAGAAAGAAAGAGAACGTTTATTTGTTTCAAATACATTCACACAGTTACAATAAACAAAGGAAAAAATCATGAGACATGTAGTCAGAAAAGGCAATGCCCATTAAGTCTGTCTACCTTAAAAAGCGTCAACTACAAAAAAAATTGCATAATAGATATATTTTATTCTCGTGATATAGCGCAAGACTTTATCCGTTCCTGCGCATATTAGCCTAGCTAGCCATGAAGCTATCAGCAGCATGGTCATATTTCGCAATAACAAAGTATCCGAAAATTTGGTTCTGTAACCTTGATGTTTGATCTATGACCTCGGAATTCAACAAGTTTCTTGCAATTGTCGAGATACAACGTTCGTGCACAATTTTATCAAGCTGACTGCAGCGGTTCATGAGTTATTTTGGTTAAGAAAAAAACAAAGAAACAGAAAAACGAACTTAGCCACTAATACTGAAACCACAGATCTTACTGTCGTCGCTACCGCGGGCAGTAACAAAGCAAAGTGTGGCAAGTGCTAGCAATTACGACATACTAGGCGGAGCATGAAACTGCAATTTGCCGACAGAAGAGATAACGGGTGCTCAATTTTTAATTTTGCTTCTAAGTTTTCCCAAAGTTGGTTTTTTGGTCCCAATTTTGCATGTATAAACGAAAACTTTTTGACAAAAAGATTTTTCGACAATTTTTCGACAGCCAAAAATCTAGGGTGGACAATTGTTTTTTCTACAACGCCATTGGTTATGACAGCAGCGAAAGCCTGGAGCATGCCGGGAAATTTCTAGACACTGGCAGGTGCTCGAATGCTTGCCCGCTGTGTGTAGACCCAAGTCTGTGATGATTAGCTGTTATTGATTGTGTTCTGTGCGGGCGAGTAGTGCATATTAAGTAAACGAATGTCGTAATTGCTAGCACTTGCCACACTTTGCTTTGTTAATGCATCTGTTCATAGCCTAAACAATCCACCACACGCTGGAACGCTTGATTATTACGACATACATGTAAAATGCGAGAGCCTACCGTCTGTACACAATTAGCACTGCGGGGAAATGTCAAAGCTATTCTATCTAGACCTATAATATAGGTCTCTAGCGCCGACAGCACCTAATTAGAACAAGAAGCCCAGCTGTCGCTAAGATAGCCGACCTTACTGGTTGTCAGTGACCTCTAAGGTCATCCAAAGTCCATGATTTTCATTTTATCTGAAAGAGCGTATGCCACTTCCTATTAGTGATTAACAATAAACTTGACCGTACCTCTCACCTTTTCTGAGAGATGACCAGTTTTTCGTTGAAAAACGCACATTTTCCTACCCCCGTCCATTCAACACCGAATTTTAAAATGTTCCCCTTGCACTACATCGCTGAAATTTTACACGTCCAGGTTTATAACACAAGGCTAATGAGGTGTTTACCCGATCCAGCAAACGTCCAGCAAACTTCCAGCAAATGTATTCAAAATACACGTGCTAATGCTGGACGTTTGCTGAAAGTTTGCTAGAAGTTTGCTGGACGTTTGCTGCTATGTGTAGTGTTATAATGGACAAGCCAGCTGGATGTTTGCTGGACGTTTGCTGGACGTTTGCTGGAAGTTTGCTAGACGTTTGCTGGATCGCGTAAACACTCAATAACTGTTCGGGTAATTTTTTTTAAACCTACCGTTTAGCCACAATACATCTGTTACAGACAACAATGACGACGACAGACGACAACTGTACTATAAGCTCGATCACTACTCTAGTACGGTCGGCTAAAAACTCGAAAATGTATCGACGCAGTGCCGACATATCACGCGACCGTCCACCTATAGCTCCGCAACCTTAACCCTGATTTTAACCTTATTCCTGACCACTGAACTTTTAAACTGAACACTGGTAAGTAATTAAATAACTAAGTAATTTATGTGGTGCGTTAACTGTAAAATCCTCGAACGCGCTCGATGAGCTAGTAAAACGAGAAATAAAATGTTTTAGATGACGTTGCCCTGGGGAACGTTCACACCATTTTCGGTTTTTCTGCAGTTTTTGTTTTCGAGTAAGAATCCAGACAAAAAGACGGCCGGGCACGGCCCGTAATTAGGCCTGTTAGGACGGCCGCGTAAAGCAAAGATTTATAACGTGATGACATGAAAAAACGGCGAAAACAATAATTGTGTCGCCTCTGCACAAATGGTGGTAAATAGGCTGCTGTTTGAAAAACACGTCTAGAATAAATTTTACTGACGTGAAGTGTCGGCACGCGACTGCGATGTAATTGCACACTGCGACTGATAGGTTGACAGCCCAACAGTGTCAGCACTCACGCTACGAGTTGTGACAGTAAAGCGCAACGTACGCAGGAAAGTACGCAACAAACGCAGCCGACGTAGTTGACGCAACGGCTGTCCTAATAATTATCCGCTACCCCCTTCGCTGCTTGGTCGTCTGCTTTCGTGATTGAATGTAGCGCAACAAAACGAATTATTCTAATCATTTGCTACGAATAAAGTAAATAAACGAAATGAATGGCAAATAGCACTATATTTAACT
>Ga0209671_1004948_pt1 | contig 13344 bp, 5 predicted proteins | sample WorMetHERISLAND2_2_FD_187401 | JGI IMG/M metagenome (GOLD analysis project Ga0209671, IMG submission 187401) | Marine gutless worms symbiont microbial communities from Max Planck institute for Marine Microbiology, Germany - Olavius geniculatus... | ecosystem: Host-associated > Annelida >... | reverse complement strand
AATGTGGGCCCTGGGAAGAAAAAAAGCAAAGAGAAAAGAGCGGAAAGAAAAAGAGCAAATGACAAAAAAGGGCAAAGGCAAGATAGTAAAAAATTAAAAAAAGGATAAGAAAAAGAGGGAAGACAAGTGGCGTAGATAAGAGGAAAAGGGCGGAAAGAAGCTCTTATCTTTGCCTATACATCAAAATTATCGGCTTCGGCTTTGATTTGTTAGTCAACGGGATTAGTCAGAAACTATTTTTATTTATATTAGACAGATTTTTGTTTTAAAAACAATGCTAAGAAACTACTATATTCTGTATTTTCGAGATTTTGCAGTAAAAAACGACGCAGTACAAATGAAGAAAAAAAGACGATGACATTAACCGAAATACTAAACTGGCTCACACAGTTTAAATAATTGGTGTTTTGCAGTTTATCTGGCATTATATTGACGTAGTTGAGATGGATGTCACTTTTTGGCCCACCCGGTAGATTGGTTGAGTAACATTATGGGCATACGTCGTAAAGATGCTGGTTTATAAACGCGAACCATGTCTAACAAGCAGGCTTATCCGTTCGAGTGAAAAGCAGCGCGCCGTAGACTACATGCACTGCTGACGCTGCTCGCGCCGCAATATTCAAACCATTAGCAGCAGCAAGGGAAGAATTTGTGGGAAGGGAACGTCCTTCATTTGTTCCAAGGCGGGTACTAACTTCACGCAGAAAGACGAACTTTGTTTAACATTATTGTAGTTTTCGTATCTGTAGCTGAGAGATATACACGTTCGCATTAAGTTTAAATGTATTGTAATAATCAGTGCTTAAATTGTGGAGAGAGCAGGTGGGGTCGCTAGCAAGCCACAGAAATGCCGTAGGCGCCGAGATCGATACGCTAAAGGCGTTGAGGAAGAAAGATCCGGAGAGGGGGTTTCCCCCTTCGCAGCAGACTAGAGGGTCTGGAAACTGGAAGTGTCGTAACATTTCCCAGTAGGGTCTGGGGCGGACCCTCAACCCAAATTAAATTGGGTGTATTTTAGCCATAAAATCTAGCTTCTTGTAACATTTTTCACCAAAATGACGACAGTAAATGGTGACAAAAAGATTCGAGCCACAGTGCCTTTCTTTAGATTCCCAGAAGTGAAAAACGTCGTTCCCTTGGAAAAAGTGGAGGCTTCAATTTAAGCACAGTGTTGAATTTATTTCATACACTTTTCCGTACACGTTAGGTCACACTTTTGAAACAAGGCGCAAAACGCGCAAAAATTTCAGCAAGATTCTGCCTGGCGCGTCTTGACTTCCAGGCGCTCCCCCACACTTCTCTGCTCAGGACTAGGCCGCTGATTAGCGCAGTGGGCACTGCTATAGTGAGTACAGCAGTTCGACCTGTGGCATATAGCTGCAACTGCAACTGCACATGCCGCGGCTACGATAACGCCGACCTCATGACGAGAACACCAAGTGCACTCGGGCTTCTCTAACCACTGGCGACTGGACGCGCAGATGTTTGTCAGGCAGTCAGCGAACAGTTGTGCTTAGATAGGAAACAGCTCAACGCAACGCGCGCTGTCTATACGCACGGGATAGCATCACGATGGGTCGATCATTAGGAACTGTGCATAAAATGTTGCAAAAATGTTTTAGCATATCTGCAACTACGGTCTATTATTGTTGTGCTAAATACGACTATTAAACAGGGGCAACTCATTGCGCACTGTGTGCAAACTGCAAAGTAGGTCTAAATCTTCTCATTAAAATTTATAATTTCTTAATTCACGTGCGTTTACGAAAAGCATACGGTGTTCTGAAAAGTCACATTTTAGCCATTAGTTATTAAAGAAATTTTGCCGATTCTGGTTTATGAAAGTTTTTTTTATAATTAGGCTAAATGCGTTACTTCGGAAACAACTGAATTTGTCTAGTCTGTTAAAGTCTGTGGTGATGCTGGCGATGACAGTGGCCAATCTGCATCAATCCAATAACAGACAAAAGAAACTCAGCTGCCGCTAGGATAACCCACCGTACTGGTTTTCAGTGACCTTCAAGATCATCCAAGATCAATGATTTTTGTGTAATCTGAAAGAGCGTATGCTACTTCCTAAGTTCCTATTAATGATTAATAGTGACCTTGGCTCTATCTCTCACCGTTTCCGATATACGGCCACTTATAGCTTAAAACTATTCATTGAAAATTGTGGCCAAACCGCTGCTGATGACATGGTTACTATTAACAGCATATAGAAAGTCCCCAGCGTTCTCTCCGATGTTCCATCGCCGACTTCTTACGATTTACCATTTAGCCACAATATTGCACGACTGGCATACAATTGTGCGTTATGACCCTTCAAGATTATCCAAGGTCAACGATTTTCATGTCATTTGAAAGCCAATATGCAACATATTATTAGTGATCAATAGCAAACATAGACCCTATCTCGCACCGTTTAGCCACAATACATCCGTTACGGACGACATACGGACAGACGGACAGACGGACGACAACTGGTACCATTCGCTCGACCGTTACGTCAGTACGGTCGGCTAAAAAGTCCGCATGGATAGCTCTCTGCAGTGAAGAACGTTGCGTAAAACGGGACGACTGAAAACGCGGGAGTAAAAATTTAAACGTGGTCTCATAATGCACGTTCTATTGCGTAGAACTATCAACACCGTTAAACATGTCGCAATTTTACAGTCATTTTGCCACAATAAATAGATGCTTGATTGCACGATTGATAACTGACTGAGAGAAAACGTATACGTGGGAGTAATTAATGAGAATTAATGAGAAGAACATACACATATCATCGTTCTTGTAATTTAATGCCATATTTTTGGTGATGGAAGACTGGAAGTACGAACAACTCTGACATGTCAAATGTTTTTTGAAAAAAAACCGGAAAGTGCAAACTACCATAATTTCCACATCGCATTTTCAGCGTCCTCCACAAAACCTGTCTGGACGAACAGCTAGGCTTACAAGCCGACGCAAAGGCAACTCACTGTCAGAACAAGAATTCAAAAACAACAATGACGATGATTTACGGCGGAGTTTTTAACGCACAGCAAAGCTGCATCAGCAGAAGTTACTTGCCTGTGCGCACAAACTCTCCGTTCCGCTGATCTTCTGACTTGATGAAGTATGGCAGGATGTCTTTGTACGCCCAGCCGTGAGCACCGTTCGTCGCCCATTCATCGTAGTCGTGACGGTTACCCCGCACGTACAGCATGTAGTTTATGTTGCTCGAGCCGCCCAGACCCTTCCCAGAGTTCCAGACGCTCACCTTTTTTACGCGCCAGCAAAACACCGCACAGCGGAATAAACAGAGACTTAAAGTCGGTCAGAACTCGCAGCAAACTCGAGCATACAATGTCATACAATCCATCAATCAAAAATGTTACCTCCTTCAAAGTCCTAAACGGCAGCGCTTAACAACTAAAACATTGGGCCTAAACAATATAGCAATAAAAACCTAAGAAGAAACTGCATAGAGCAGCTGACTTGTCAATAATGTAGGCCTATCAATGTTACCTATCTAACCATTGTCTGTGCAGTCTTTGACACTGTGTAACAGTGTAACAGCGGCGTCGTGACAAAAGGCGGTAAAAGCGTAATTGCCCTAGTCCCCCTCCTTCCAAAACAAAATTAAGGACTGTCGTTAAATTGTCGCAAATATTTTTGTCGAAAAATGGTCGGCAAAAAATGCAAAATTTGAGGTTAAAAATTTAGGAGCAATTTAAAATTCTGATCATGCATGATTTCTTCTGCAAAAAACATTTTACGGTGTTTTGTAGCCTAAGTTAAAATTACCGACTTTGCAACAACAAAATAAAAAAACTCAAACGTTTAGGCCTGCAACCAGAAACAGGAAGGTGCAAAACAGCTTAATTATTATGCAAATAAAATACAGTGACGGTCATTGTAGTGGTTGAATAGATCTATACCTGGTCGACGTGTGCTCTGCACGCATGCTTCTGTGGAACGGTTGTATACCGCCAGTTGAACTCGTCGGAATTTCGCACGATGTCGGCGAATATTGGAACTTCGATGTTAGGGTCTGTGGTGGGAAAACCCCCAGCCTCGATGACAAGTATGGTGCGGTTGACGTCTTCTGCGAGCCGACTCGCTAACACCGATCCCGCCGTGCCGCCACCCACTGCAATCATCATCATTACAGCCATAACCGTTTAATAAAAGTTGACCAGCGCAACATAAACATAAAAATACATTTTCAGATATGCAAACATTTGCGAAAAAGTTTTATGGCGTGTCCGTAATCTGAAACCGACTCATAAAAGAAGCTCTATCGTTTACAAACAAAACAGAACAGAACAGAATCAATTAAACGATAAAGATTTACGTAATGTTATACAAAGACAGTTACTAACCCACGGACACATTACAAAACTTTGTTTGCATGTACAGTGTATAGGCCTAAGCTAATTTGTCTTTTGTTACCAAAAAATTTCTGTCCCTAGAATTTTTATTGGACCCTCGAGAATATTTGTGCAGGTTTCCTGCTTGCTTTCAAAATTTTACTGAAATAAAAACTATTTGCATCTAGTTAGTTTTGATATTGTTCAATGTGCATGACTTTGTTTTTTATGAGCGCTGTTGCGTAATATTACAAACAATGTCATGAAATAAAAATAAATGAATAAAAAATAAATTATAATTATTCTTTCTCGTCCTTAATTTTATTACGCGGGATATCAGAATGCTTCGTGCGTCTTAGCCATCGTCTAGGCGTCCGTCTGTCCGTCTGTCCGTCTGGCACACCCTGACACTGTATCAAAACGGTGCAAGCTAAATCACAAAATCTTCACCATGGGCTGCCTCAAGGTCTAGTTTTTCGTGACAAAATTTCGTGCTTCTATGTGCGGGGGTTCCCCTCGAACAAGAGCGTCAAAAAGGGGTACCCCTCTAAAAGACTTTATTTTGACGCTATTGGCTCGTATAGTGTGAAAACGGGCGCAGATAGGTACAGACATGCTGCTTATCATAACAAGCACTGGTGACAAGCTTTTTATTGGTGTCAACGTCGATGACCTTGAATGACCTTGAACCTCCAAAATAGGAGGTTTTAGTGATTGTTTTGCGATTTCCGGATGCGACACACATTTTAAGAGTGAATTGCGCCGAAATGGCTGGAGATGGACTTGGACAACTTGCGTATGACATTTTTAGCATAGATCGTAGATTTTTAAGAATCTAAGTCTCGATCTTTTAAACTCAAGGAGTCTTCCGTACGGGGGCTTCAAATTTAAGTACGCTTTCAAAACGCTTTGCTCAAATTACTTGTTTGTCGAATTCCGAAAGCACCGATTTTAACGCCTCACGATCAGCATTCAGCGGCGTCGTGGGTTACAATAATGAGAGGGGCATGAATTTGCAATTTTCGTACAGACACGGCAAATTTCCGAAAGAACGGATTATGGGTGCTCGAAATCTCAAGTTTGCTCCTAAATTTCTCCAAAATGAGTCGCGCTGGGTTCAGCACTAAATTGTGCTAAATTTGGATGCGATTTTTTTCGACAAGAAGATAATTTTCCGACAATTTTCCGACAAACAATGTATTTTTAGGGGCGGGGGCAAATGCCCTACTGCTTCCCCTTTCCCTCTGCCAGAACGCCACTGCTTACGATGACGACGACCAATACCTATGACGACGTCGTACGCAGGTTGAAGTTCCTTCTTGATGAGTTCTTTGAAGACGTCGCCGACTCCGAGCAGGCGATAGGCGGCCAGCACTGCGCCTATCGCCATCAGAGTGGGAATGTGACGCGCCACCATCGTCTGTATTGTAATCAGCTGTAACTATAGATGACACGCGTACAGCTGCAGTAGTTGTCAGTATATTACCTGCATCACAGAATCAGCATCCGCATCGCCATATTTGTCTAGAAGAGGTTGACGTAGGCCTTAGGGTCTATCAAAACACCAAATTGTCAATGTTTACGAATATTTTACGTACAAAACGTACTTTTACTTACAGATAGCGTCAGTAAGCCAAGAATTGTATCAGTTCGTTAGCAATTAGCATATTTACTACCAACGCAAAAACAATTGTAACAATTGTCGAGAAAACAGCGAAAAGAGAACGCCGCTGTTCACCGTAAAGACATTTATTCTATAGGCCTCGCGGCATCATATCTTGCATAAACAACTCGCAGCGTCTTCCGTTTTTATAAGTAAACTCTATCGCGAAATGCGTACTACTATAAAACATGGGAGCCAACTGCCAAACAGCAGCAAAGCGAATTACAGTATTCTGCTCAAAACGAAGACTATTGTCCGCGGGTATGCCCTACCCGAAATATCACGAACACAAAAGCAGTTTTACAGATAGTTAATGAAATATATCTGCTAACTAAACCATACTATATTAGGCATCTTTGACTACGACCACGAAATTCAACAAACTTATATAGCGGCGATGCTGCAAACAATGCTATCGTCACTACCGCGGACAAGACATTTAGGCGTTGTCAGGCGAGAGGAGAGTAGGCCTACGTTTTGCGAGCCCATTTCATTATGATGTATTGAAGAATGCGTGCGTCAGACACGAAGCATTGTGTAAGAGTTGCAGCAAGCGGCGCAAAGACTGAAATGCCAAAAGCTAACTGGTAATCTGTCACTGCTGCATCATAGAACGAGCGTTTGGTCCGTCAGCCGGTACCAATGCTTTCGGGGCACAGTGCCAGGCAGCGTATATAGTCTACGTAACCGCGCTCTCTCTATATTTGCATCTAGCAGTCCCGCTTAGATAGGTGCCAGTTAAACGGCGTCGAAGAAAAGCAGGCTGCAAGCTGCAGAGTGCAGATGCCGCTCGTCAGTTAGGCCCGGTCTCCATACACCGCAACGCAACGCAAAAACCATCGATTACTCGCAACCGGCGCAAGAAAAGTACGCAAGCAAGTACGAAATGAGCGCGTGACAGTACGCAGCAATCGCAACGGATGCAACTGGCGCAAGTCACGCAAGAGACGCAACAGCCAGAACGTTGCGTTGCGTCCGTTGCGAAAGAACGGTAAGAGGATACGTTACGTCTATGTCCATGTCCATACGTTGGATGACATTAGAGTATAAACGCCGCTTCTATCCCTGTGTTTTGGCTGTTGTGTGGCCTGCAAGCGTTGCGTTTGTTGCGTATTTTTAAAACATCTTTCTTGTACTGATATCTTGTAGGTAATTGAATTAATTTACTTACAGAGCATCGGCGCATCGCTATGCAAGGCGGACAGTGGACTGTCACGTTATTCTGCCCACATGCTGTCTTTTTTACGTCGTAATTATGACAATCAACCACTACACTGCCAAACGATTTTCACCATCAGTAGCGCTTAGTGCAGTAGGGCTATTGCGTTCCAAGAGACACGCTCAATTTCTCACGCTACAGTTTTTATAGTCACAAACGAGCATGAAAAATTAGCGAAATTCTCCTATCTGTTTGTCTACTCAATTTTTTTCGTTATCTCTAGTACCCTCTCTTATATAGACCCGGTGATGAGGGTACCCGAAACAAATTGCAATAGTAATAAACTATTACCAAAAACAGATACTAAAAGCAAACTCACAAACTTTTTCAACACGTTGAAAGTTTAAGAAAATGTATTTAAGGAAACACATTTATCACAAGAAAGAAACAATTAGGTCATGTGTATACCTAGATGTCAGAGGTATCTCAAAACATAAAAAATTCTTTCCAACACATAGACTAATACATAAATTTGTTGTTGCAAACACAGGGAGGGTCCGAGTCACTAGCGTGCATAGGGGCAAGTTCCTTACGTTGCGTTGGAAACCGGCCTTTAGCGGTCGGCGCTGCTTAAGAACGCTGCAGTTCCAGGTCGCAGCAGCAGCAGCAGCAGCAGCGAGTCTGCAATGCTAGCTAGAGTTCTACCTTCGTGCATTCTCTTCACTCACTCACTTACTCACTCGCTATCTCTCGACGGCTCACCGTGGAGCACCATCGCTGCCTGCGCAAACTGCTCAATCGCACCAGCTGAATGCGCGCCGACCGACGGAACGCAACGCACCCGCAACAACGCGCTAGAGCTACATTGTTACGACGCTCGCCGCCAAGCCTCGAAGTATATACTGTGAACTTAATATGCCAGCAACGTCTGCGAATGCCAGGTCCATAAAATGTGCGTCAGTCGTAAAAACGGCATGCCGACGATCGTGGCCCAATAAAAAAGTAGCCGAAGGCCGTCAGTGTATGCTTTTTGTCAAAACTGCATCAGATACCGCTTGACTTTTTTTTCGAAATTTTTTCGCCGATGCACTCCGCAGTAAATTAAAAGTTAAGAGATCATTGAAAATCTTACTACACCGCAAACGCGTCGCTACAGTACCTTGTAAAGTACAGTTAGCTTTAGAATGATCGATTACTATAAATGCAGAAATACACGTAATCTTGTGTGCAAACTGCAAAAAATAAAACTTTTTTAAACGAAAAAAAACTAAGAGAAATAGGACAAGTAGGCTCCAGGCCCCCAACCGTACATAAAAATCATAAAACCGCAAGCAAAGAAAGTCCGTTAGTAATGCAGTCCACAAAAACTTGTCCGAAAAAAATAACTTTTTATACACAATTTCGTAACTACTACAAACAGCATCAAATTCTAACAAAATTTGACGCCAACAATGTCACGGCAAACACGGTGCTAATTTTTATAAAAAAAATTCGTTGACGCAAACAATAATTACAGCCGTTTCAGTGAGGCCATGTCAAAACATGAAATGTCCAGTATTAGGCCGCGGAAACCTATCGGACGTGTGACTGTCAAACTGTACGTCTATGCAAATACCAAGCACACCAAAAGTCTGTGTTCAAAATGTCCTCCGTGTGCCCGGATACGAGCTCGAAAACGTGGGCGCCACTGCGCGCCTGACCGTTTCATCAGTGAATGCCTGCTGAAAATGTTTCTACTCTTCGATCAGACGCTTCGTCTGATCGACGTCATGAATCCGGCTGCGGTACACACACTCTTGCAGCTTCTCCCAAATAAGATAATTAACCGGGTTTCAGGACCGTTGGCTGGCCACAGAGCTGTAGAGTGATAAAATGTGGGTTTTATCGAGCTAAAGTTGCATGGTTTTACGCGTTCAGTAAGCAGAAGCGTTTTGCCGTTGAAAATTGAAGAAGCCGCAAACTGAAAATGCTATACAACTAAAAATGGAGCTATTTTGTCATCGATATTATATAATTTAATACGACAGCTTTTAAGCTTTGACAAAATATGGTCCGGACTTCAATAATTCGTTCAATTATGCATGTAGTGATAAACTAAACTGCGCATGATGCAAAAAGTCAATAAACGCTGCACCTTACTTTAAACACAGCTAGCGTAGAAAGCGATTTTTTTCTGCGATATATAAATTTCATTGAAAATATTTGTGTCTTTTGCCACCTGCCCAATTTTTTCTCATTAAGACTAAAATCAACTCAGCGAGATTAGTGATTAGAAAGCGAAAACTTGGGCAGTCGTCGACAGTAAGGCTTAACCTAAAATTTCACGCACGAATTGTAGGCATAGGCCTAATGTGTTCTGATAAAGCACGACTAGAGCCTAACTACACCGTGGGCCATAAAAACGTGCCATTTACTTTTGTCCGTATCTTCACTAATTATTGACCGATTTTAATTTTTTTTTCACTGGCACACTTTGCGGCGGACATTCCGCAATAATGTGATTATTATATATCCCATCACACCGTAAATGGGTTTTTGCACTACCTTGTGAAACATACATGCAAACCATGCATGCATGCTAACCATAATAACAAACGTTTAAATAAATGAAAAAAACACTTCAGACCAACATTGCAGTAAATGATCCTACGTATGACACTAGACTGTGTTAGACCCACATAGTCTAGAGTTATACAAATCATTTACCGCAATGTTGATCTAAAGTGTTTTTTTTAAATTTAACCAAAATGTTTGTTTGTTATTATCGTTATACATGCATATTTCATTCATATTTCACAAGGTAGTGTAGCGACATTTACGGTGTGTTGGAATATATAATAAGAACATTATTGCAAATTGTTTGCGGAGTGTGTCAGTGAAACAAAAATTGAAAATCGGTCATTAATTGGCGAAGATATGGACAAAAGTAAAGTGGCACGTTTTTTATGGCCCACCCTGTATTTTGATTTTTCCAGGGACGGGAGTTTACCCATCTCGCTTTCTGTACTCCGAGCGCCCGCAGAAATAAAAATCTGCAAGGTTGAATATAAGCAGTTACGAGGATCAATCTATCAATCTCTATTTTGCATGCAGCAGTACAACACACTAATGCAGTGGGATGTGATAAATGTGGGCTGAACAATTGCTGCTTCTAAGACTGCCCTTAATCTAGTCTACAAACGTCAGATAAGCTTATCACCAGAAAAAACAGTAGGCCTACAGCACAAGCAGCCTACCGGTGTCTACAGGATGTAAATGCCAGAACGTCGAAGAATTGTGCACTTACCGCCAGGCCTCGACAGCACCGCAGTCTGCAGCGTTGTGGCTGCTGTTCGCCGCTGCCTCCAAGACTGCAGACCGCTACGATATCCATCAAGTCAGCGTAGCGCCACCCACAGCACGCTCCGTCAATGTTATTTTGCTGCATGAATGACGAGCTTCGTAACTTTGTGCGGACACACAATTTAAGGTCATAGTTACATTTACAAAAAAACGTTTAAAATATTTCGCTGATTCTTTATGTTTTATTCTAAACAAACCGTTTCACGGGTCTTGGCCTTCCGTTACAAACCTACTGTTTCACCGCTGAAAAAAATTCTTCGAAAAACCTACGTTTTGTAGGTTTAAAAACCTCAAAGATAACCCAAACGACCATCTTTTACGTTTTTAAAGTTTTTATTTGTTGTATGGTCCAGTATGAATCATGAAAACCACATTTAATTTCATATTTTGAACATGATTCTTGAGTTCTGAATTCACGTAATTCGATCAACAAAAATGCGATGCGACGTGGAGAATGCCCAGAATGGTGCACGTTCTTCCGTTCTCTCGAAACCTGCGACTCGTCTTCTTTGTACACCAGAAGATATACCTACAAACTGTTTTACCCTAAACCTAGATTTTGCCAGCCTTGTTCTGTTCCGTACGGCCTTCTAACTTGAGAGCGAATTACGTACAAAAAACTGCCAAACGTTCCCAGAAAATGACGCGCACATTTCACGTACATGTTTATTTACGGCTGGCGGATCACTCTGTTGCCGGTCGGTTCGGTTGTGCGTATTCGCCTACTGTTCGGCGATTAGTGCGCAGTGGGCGAGTACCGGTAAACTTAACTATGCGGACGGCCCCATACATGTCGGGACAAGGCGCGGCGACATCTCTGCATGTTTTGCATGTAACCATAAAAATGCCACCGTTTCAAAACTGTGAAAAAATTTTGCGAATAACACAGTACCACTCGAAAATTATGTTACTGCTGATGACAACTAAAGCAGCTACGAACTAATGGCCTGTTCTCTTTTTTGTCTAATTTGATGTGGCAAACTAGGCCTATAACCACATACGGAATGTTTTATTCCACAAAGAAAAGTGACATCACGGATTAGGTGAAGTGGTCTGTCAGGACTGATATACTAGTATTTTTACATTATTTTCCCCAGTTGCAAAACAAAACAAAAATTACTAAAATTCATCTGAAATTTAAAGTTATTATGTACATGGTAGAATACTAGAATACTTCATGTGTCTTCAAGCGCGTCTTAGCTATCGTCGAAGCGTCCATCCGTCTGTCCGACACACTGCGGTATTGTGCCAAAACGACACAAACTAGGATCACGAAATCTTCACTGTGGCTGCCACAAAGACTCTAAGTTTTAAGATCTGTAGAGTTTTCCCAAAAATTCGAAAGCAGTCAGTCCGATCTAAGGCGCAAAATTACAGGGGGTACAAAAATTGGCGATTTTGAGCCAATAAGTTGCCGTATCTCATAACGCGTTGCAAGATAGGGCTAAGGTTACTATGAATCACTAAAAGAACTCCCATACGCCTTTTCGATTGACATCGAAATCAATGACCTTGAACCACCTTGAACCGCTCAAATTAAGGTTTTAGCGATTTGTTTGCAATTTTAGGCTGCTACATGCGCACATTTTAAGAGTGAATAACAATTGCGCCAAAATGGCTGGAGATCGACTTGTGTTATGCTACCATGCAACCAACACGCATGAAAGTAGTTTAAGTTTTGACCCGCTATGTTTTAAGAGTACTCCGTACTGCTATGATTTCAAATTTGGGTGCCCCTTCAAAATGCGCAGTGTTTGCTATACTATCACTAATTTAGCGTAAAAACGGTCACAGATATACACAGACTTGCTGCGTATCACAACAAGCACTACTGACAAGCTTTCCGGGGACACTTACATTGATGACCTTGAACGACCTTGAAGTCCAGAGAGTGATTTTAGTGATTTTTTCGCGATTTTGAGCTACGATGCATATTTTAGCAGTAGATTGTGCCGAAATTACTGGGACAACTTGCACATGAAATTTGCAGCATAAAACGTAGATTTTGACCGTCTGAGTTTCGACCTTTTAAGTTCAAAGAGTATATGCAGGCGTCCAAATATGGACACTGTTTCAAAACGGATTGTTATTTTATTGCACGTTGTACACTTATTCCCCATGTGGTAGCATCGAAGCTGTTGCGCATCAAGTGAGCTTTGCTCAGATTACTTGTTTGACGATATACAAAAAAGTGATAAAGTCACCATATTGATGAGGACTTACGCTCTAACACTCAGCCCAGACAAAAAGCCCTTTCTACTGTCCGCAGTAGAGACGACAGTATTGTTTTCAGCTTCGTCGCAGTTTTTTTTCTGTTAGCATAACTCATGAACTTATGCACTTAGCTTGATTAAACTTTGCACGAACATATACGCCTTACTGGACAAGCTCTAAAAGCCTACTGAGTTTCGACGTCATAGATCAAAGTTCAAAATCACACGGGTCGTGTGTGTCTTTGTGTGAACGATACTATTTAGCCAGTTAACCTAGATTCACAAAATGTCATTCGCTAGATGGCGCCAGTTTATTACTGTCCCGACTGGCGCTAACTGCGAGCAGTAGTTAGACTTGAACTTAAGGCCTGACGACCTTGATAGGGGCCGTCCACATATTATGTAACGTAAAATGAACATTTTTGACACCCCTCCCTCATATAACGTTATATAACAGTACTACAGACCCCAGGAAATTTTTTAAACACTCATCTAGATCCCGTCAGCCCCCTGGCCAACGTGTCACAATAACAATACAATACAATACAATACAATACAATGAAAAATTTGCACTCAAAAACTGACAAACACACTGTCAGTTTAATCTAGCAC
>Ga0209671_1004947_pt1 | contig 13345 bp, 7 predicted proteins | sample WorMetHERISLAND2_2_FD_187401 | JGI IMG/M metagenome (GOLD analysis project Ga0209671, IMG submission 187401) | Marine gutless worms symbiont microbial communities from Max Planck institute for Marine Microbiology, Germany - Olavius geniculatus... | ecosystem: Host-associated > Annelida >... | reverse complement strand
TTTGCTGCTGTGTATTATACGCTAGTAAATCAATACGCTATGAAATAGTGCGTGTACATACCATCAGCAACTTAGCAAGCAGAGTTTTTTCATTGACAGAATGTTTAAAAGTAAACACAATTGCAAATGTCAGTCAAACAATGTCACAGCTTGTATTCAAAGTGTCCGCCTTTAGCTGACACACAGCAGCGCAGGATTTTCGCCATTCGTCCACTGCCTCGTCGATAATGCGCTGTTTCATCATGGACCACACTTCAACCAAGCGCTGCTTCAGATCGGTCACATCAACTATCGGAGACCTGTACACCTGCTCCTGAAAGTAACCCAAGATTTTGTAATCGACAGGGTTCAGATCTGGGCTGTTGGAAGGCCACAGATCTGGACCGATGAACCTGAGCGTCTCGTGTGCAAGCAGGGCCACTGTGTCTTGTGCTCGGTGTGCCGGCGCGCTGTCCTGCTGGAAGATGAACACTTCGCCTGCAATTGAGTCAACAGTAAGCTGGTTGCCAGCCACAATGATTTCGTAAGTAAGTAAATAAATATGCACCCATGTCAATAAATGTCTAGGCTAAAAACATGCCAAATATTATCCAATTTCGTTTATATTTGACAAAGTTATTACAGAAACAAAACAGTTCCACTTTTTTATCGTTCACAGTGTATATAGCTGTATATGGGAAACTCATCAATAGCTCTGAGTGTCACCTGCCATATGAGATCACACTGCCACCTAACACAAGAATGCATCCTGCTTTAACTCCAGCCAAATAGACTGGTGGAAAATTAATAGGCACAGTATACAATTACGGAAACACAGAATTTGTGACAGAAATCATGGAAACCATGATTTTCGGCAAATGCGGTGATTTTGCCAAAATGCCATGTGTTAAGCCAAAATGCCATGATGTTGCTTTTTTACAAGAATTTTTTGGTTTTAATTAACAGAAGTTGAAGTTTACTGTCTGATTTTAGCACAGAAATATTTGCCCTTATTGTCTTTACTACCAACGTCCATGAGCTTTGTTACTTGCTGGCTTAATATGTGAGCATGACGTTATCGTAGAAATATGTATTTTGATGCTCTGAGGTGACAAAATTTTACAGATGAAAATCTTGCACTGCATGTAATGATGCTAGATGTTGTGATTTGATGCCATGATTTTTATGATTTTTACAAATGTTTGTCGTGTTTTTGCCATTTTTTGCCGTGGTTTTTTACTCTTTCTAAGATTTCATGTAATCAAGATCCCTGGAGGGATGGAAGACTGAGTTGGTCTTGTTGTTGGTTACATGCTGAGAACCGAGATGGTTTACCTGTCTGCAGACAATTGCCCATCCATGTCACGTGATAGTAACATGGATGTCCTGGGAGTTAAAGTCAAGATATTTTGGTTGTAAGTCCACGTCCTGACTACCACGCCATCACAAGGGTATCATTACTGAGTGGATTTGTGTACAGTCGATGGAGCCGATAGCAGCTGACGAGCTGAAAGCCGAGAAATTTCCTCGCATCTCAGCTGAAGATCTGATCGAGTTATGTGAGCTGTCGGGACCGTCTAGGGCACCGACTCCCGCCAAGTCGTCAAAGTCCAGCAAACCTCTCATTGTTGTCATTGATGTACGCAGTGAGGACGAGTATCCTTTGTAACTGTGAAACTACACTGTGTCTCAAAAAACACAACCTATTAATTTACAGTTGTAGCATTTGTCACGAATGGAGAACATGTCTCCTTTGGATATATGTCCAAGTAAAGGGACAGCAGTTTATGCACTTATTGTAACTTCTGTCATGACAATGACCTTGTGGCAATGAAATCATCTCTAAGTCGTTTGTCTACTAAACTGGGTTAAAGCACTCCATAATTGTGTCTCAGTGCATCTGTGAGAGCTTATAGTTCATTGACTGAAAAATGAGCTAAATAAACAATGCATTTTCTTCAGCAGTTACTACAGTTAGCTTGTAGTCAAAATTAACGATTAATTAATAGTTATTTTTTTCAAAGTTAACTCTTAAAAAATTTAATCATTAGCAGCTGTAATTTTTCTGCATTTGCTGCAGAATGCCGTTTGTGGTTGTAGTGTTGTAACTAAGTAAGTAAGTAAGTAAGATTATTTAGAAGGTGCAATTATTAGAATTAGAATAGCAATTAGAAGGCTTGCAATTGTTGTATTGCTTAACAGTGCGTGTCAGATACAAGCGAGGTGCTGTGCCAAGAAGCGTCAACATTCCGTTCCATGGAGCCTTCAATGCCGACGGTTCACTCGTTCCATGCCCTGCTGTCAGCCTGCTGAACCAGCATCGGAATCAAGTCAAAGTTGTCGTTGGTGGATCCCGAGGAAACCATGCTAACCAGGTATGTATGCAAGCCAATCATGCTGACCGACTGTTCACTGAATGGCACAGCTCCAAGTTAGTTGCCTGTCGTCGTATTTAACGCATGTTGATGATGTATCCAGTAGACACAGGCTTAGGACATTCTCTGCAAACCATCCAACATTACGGACCTTTTGCCATGCCACAGCCAGCACAAGGCTTTTCTTATAACAACCTATGGAACAACCTGTGGAACGAACTCATCGTACATCACTACTGAAAGCACGTAGTCAGACGTGAAAGTTTTCTAGAAAAGGAGTAACTGATGTGCCATTTTACAGCTTCAAAGGTCAAGTCAAAGGTCAAGGTTACCAGATGTCAAAAACCTCCTGAAAGTGACGCATGCCTCTCGTCGTTGTTCAAGAGCAACCAAGCGCAGCGCTTAACTAGGTAGTTGACGTTAAAATAATTAAGTGTTGTCTAATAGCTAGATAGGCGGCCGCATACGTCCACTTTGTATAGTTTGTGTAGTTTTGTGATTGTCATATTATCTGAGCATGATATGTTGATTGATTTGCAGTTCGCAGAGTGCTTGATTCAGCTGGGCTACTACAAAGTGTGCGTGCTTCATAAAGGCATAGACATTCTGCGAGCCACTCAACTGCTGACCATTCCAACGCCAGACTTGTGATCACATCAGATCACTGCTAATCCAACTGAACTTCTAGGCAGCTTGTTATCTGTCTTATTTTACGCTAGCACTCATACTGCCTGTGCTAACATACTGTGACGATAACCCATCAGCAGTGTCATTCGTGACCAAACAAATGTCTGTGTAGGTCACACAACTATCGGCCAGCATGGAATGAGTGTGTTAATTTGTTGAACCGCCATCTGGAATGCATAAGGTCGGATATACACGGTTATACACAGACACTATGGTGAATGAAGTGTCATGAAATCAGTTCGTTTAACAATCAGCTCACTTATCCAACTGATGCATTGGTTTGACATATGCATACTTTGCATCAAGCTCACTGCGTTGCTAATGATATGATGCATCGATCTTATGTTGCAACTTCCTCATGCATTTAAGGGTTGTATATTTGTCAGTACTTGCTGCTGTTTAAGTTGGTTACTGCAAATGTCTCAAATTTGGGATGGAGCTCAGTGAGCGGTTCTACAGGGCTGACGCCCAACTAATAATGTCAGCCACAGTAAAAACAGTAAAAAGGTGTAAAACATTCCTCTGATTCCAGTTGCCGCCAGTTCCTAAAACATCCTTCAAAAAAAATTTGTATTAGACCACTCCAAAATATTGGTTTTATTTTCACCTTTAACAAAGTTTTACTGAAGCATAACTGACACTGTTTGCATTTAGTCTGCTATGCTGCAGATTTTTACTTTGGCCTTTCATGATTCAGTGTCTTTGTCTTTTGATGCGCTGTTGTGTAATATTACATGGAATGCCATTATACAAAAATATAATTACTTTCCCCTTCTCTACAAAGTTCATCAGCCTGCAACTGGAAGCACAGGAATGTTTTGGGCCCAAAGGTAACAAGGTTCATTTGTGTTCAATTATGTGTATAGCATGTTCTGTACGAGGGATGATCAATAAGTACTGAGAATCAATGTATTAGACTTGAATATTTATCACAGTCTATGTGTCAGTAAAAAGTTACATTTTCTACGTACATATATTGGTTTGTTGCAGATGCAACGTCACTATAACTCATGACGTCATAGAGCATCAAACAGAAACGATTCACAGCGTCAGTGCAAACAGCATTGAATCATACACTGTCATGCATAGCCGACAACACAAAAGTAGAATTTCAGATATCAACAGATAATAGTTACTGGGGGTTTGTTCGTTACTGTATGCAGGAAGCCAGAGTCGTTAACAGTTTGTTGGGCAAACGTAGACTTGTGGTCTGGACTGCAGTACAGGATTAATGGCAGAGTGCATGGGGCTCACTCTTGGGCCTCCGCATATTGAGGGCCATCACGTAACAAGTGAAATTGCTAAACCTTTCGTCAACCCAACGGATGTCATAAACTGTTAACTTTAACGTAAAATTATTACTGGTAACGTTAAATCTTGACATGACATCATTATTAGCTCAAGCGCTTTTATTTACGGGTTTGGGAGAATCAGATGCTTCAGGGCACCACATTGCTAAATTCGACTGCAGACTGGAGAATTATCGTACAACAGCGAGCCTAATTCTACGCTGTCTGCATTAACTCTCTAAATCGTTTTTCTTTAACTCGCTATGACGTCATTAATTACAATGACGCCACATCCGCAACAAACCCATTAGTGTTTGTAGAAAATGTATTTTTTACTAATATACAAACTGTGAAAAAATTTCAGTCTTATACATTGATTCTCATTACTTATTGATAAACCTCCGTATTTGTGTTTTCAGTGCAGCAGCTGCTCATGTTTTCTAATCACTATTGGTGTGTCGGTCTCACATATCAGTAACCATTTTTGTTTTTATTACTTTGTTAAGTTTGTGTCGGTATGGGTGTCTGTACATTTGATCATTCAGTCTACTATATCATACAGTTTTCTGAAGCCATGTGATAGTGTAAATGTTGTTTAATATATTATTCTGTAGATGTTCTGCAACGAATGTTCGTAAAAATTAATGCAGTAAACAGAATGCAACTCTAAATGCACCTCTGCTGCAAACGCAGTTACTGCATATATTTAAAAAGTGTCCAACAGTCGTTGACATTCAGTTTATAATGCGCAGCAGCCATCAAGCAGTTTAAAACAAAACAGTTACCAGTGGGGTATTTAGGGGCCCTTGTGCGTCGGCCCTCTTTGACAGTGAGAAAATTTTATGAAAATTAAAAATATAAGATAAAGGGCCGGGCTAACATAATCTAAAATGTACACTGCCAGGTGCTGCTTTTCAAATTTCTAAATACACCACTGTGTACCACAAAGTTTTTTTCACCAGTTTAAAACTGTGTGTCTGTGGCGTCGTGATAGGCAGAGGGGCCTTTAAATTTTAGCCCATTGGAAAAATTTTCTTCCAAGAAGACAAAATTTGGGGCTGAAAATATCTTATTCTGGTTTCTGTAGATTGGACAGTATGACTCAGATCTTGATTAGGTTGCATTTGTCTAGTTTAGACACGCTCTTACACAATGCTAGAATCTCATTTGCTAAACAGTGTTCTACCTCCAGTAATTGTCTTGTTCAGTACTTGTCTCAGCTTATGTCATATACTGGTTTTTAATGCATTTCTTACTGTAAATACTACATTTTGTTTCTTTTATGTGTGTGTTTTCGTGTTTTTATGTGTTGTTTGCTGTGGGTGTCAATGGTCCCTTGTGGACTGATTTGCAAATAAATGGAATGGAATGGATTTCATAATTCATGACGCCATTGCTGGAAGTTGAACGCTGAGTGTGACTTCCACTGCAAACAATTAGTGTGAGCAATATATAACATAAAAACTGCACATCACATAACAGAAATGAAATCAATAGTTATTTCATAACATAAACTGGTGACTAATGCAGCTATGGACAGATTGCACGAACAAGAGCTAAGCTGGGTAGTAGCTGCCTCTGTAGCTTGAGCAACAACTGCATTCCATAAGTGTGGTTAAATCCAGTTTAATGGCCTTTATTCTGAGGTCACCAACATGACCAGTTTCGGTCACCAAAAAGGTTTCGTTTTGCTGACCTCCATTCTACTGTGAAACTCTGGTTGTCAACGCCAACTAACACTGTTTCAGACAGAATTCAGAACAAGCATAGGCTATGCGATGTGTCAAGCAAATGTGGGTGCTTGCGTTTCACAAAGTCTCAGTTTAGATTCTTATCTGCTAAGCAGGTTTTCTGACAAACTAAGCATAACGTATAAAACCCCACTTAAAAAAGCCAAATTCCAATGAGTAGCATTACGATGAAGCGAAATGCATGCATCTGACGGCCTGTGGTGGCTAAGCTTTGATACACAGATGATGTCAATCAGTTATGAGAGCTGCAGAAATACTGCTGCCAACAAAGGGTTTGGTGAGTAGGCTTGAGAACCATTCTAGAAACAATCATATCTGGGATATACTGGACAGATGCATACATTCATACCTTCTCCCATCCCCAAAACATTAAAAAATTCAAAAGCATACACAAAAGTGGATTTCTGCAGAAGCTGACGATTGATACAATTGTCCGAAAAATGTACAATAACATTGCACGCATGGTGAAGCAGCTAACAACATTACAAATATATCAGTTGCAGTGCTAAGCCAGTGCAGATTGACAATGACAGGAATGCAATACAATGACAGACTGACTGGTGAGCACACATAGTGTACACTTGAAGCAGACAATTACAAAACGACAACCAAACAACAGTTATCATCAGGGGCATTTAACCCCTTCACCATTTGGAGCAAGTTTCTCCCATATCCGTTGTTTTTCTTCGCCCCCCTTCACTGCTCTTTTCTATTCCTCGCTTTCCCGATAACCTCGCCTAGATCCCGCCAAGTCCTACCTTCTACATTAATATTACTTCACATAAGTACCCTTTCCATATTCTGAAACATCTAGGCTATGCCATTTCATTGTTTTATTGCATGTTCAAATTTGCCAGTCAGCAGCATAATTAGGGAGCCAAGCACGACTGAATAAGTTGAAGAATGGTGCAACTGGTTCTCTGGTACCATGTGGTTTTCTCACAGAGCATACTTGGTATCCACATGTAATGACATATAACACAGACTGACATGGACTGGCTAGACATTTACAATGCACATAGCTAGTGGCGGATCCAGGATTTGACAAAGGGGAGCAGACCACGGCAAGCATGGAGTGCGAGTCCATAATGACGCATGGGTGCCCAGCTTGTCCAGGGGCAGCGGGACCCCTGGAGTAGGTCAGACATAAGGTTTTTGTCCATTTTCATGCAAGTGAAGGCCAAAAGTTGAAGTTTTGAACAAAAAAACTCTGCAATGTGTACATGGTAGCAATGAACAGCCACTAATTTTGGTGAGTTGGGACGGTCGTCGATCCAGCCATACCCTGAATCTGCCACTGCATGCAGCCATTATGGCATACACACGAGCATAATGCAGTACATCAATCACTAGATGCAGACAGACTAAAGTCATTTACTGCGCTTCAGTCGTTCCGGTGCACTGCTCGCCATGTTCGAGAAATCCCTAAACACTTCACTGAATGTATCATCTGCACAACAACCGACAAAACAGCAAACTATGAGACCGTGAGTACATTTATTACAACATAAAATCTCTAATTATCTGTCCCATTGCCATAGCATAGCATGGGACAGATTATAAAATCACTTATGTCATTCTGTCAGTCTGTCTGTAAAAACTCCTACGGCCGCAATTTTGATTCATTTTGATGAAATTTTGCACAGTGATTTGGGGCCCGAAAAGTAAGATCGAGTTTGTTTGGGATAAAAATCTGATAACTCCTTCCCCTATTTTACCCCCAATTTTTAAAAATTTGTATTACGGCCTATGGGGACTTCAAAACGGTATAATTTGATCCTCGTAAAAGATAATTGTGCACTGTGTTTACCTACCCCCCTATTTTCGGGGTCGGGCAATCTTACGGTGTTATTTAAATTTACCCCCTATCAACCCCTGTTGCCACAGCAACCATTCAAAAGTTGCAAAATTTTGCATTACAGCCAATGGAGATTTCACAGCTGTATAACTCGGTCCCCAATCCCTATAAAAGATAATTGCGTGCTGTTTGCACCTACCCCCCTATTTTCGGGCCCAGGCTATCGGATGATGTCATTTAAATTTCTCCTCTGACGACCCCTGTTGCCATGGCAACGAATTTTGGGACAGAATTGACTACAACTCTGCCCCCGTGAAAGATAATTGCGTCCTGTTTGCACCTACCCCCCCTTATACGCAGCTGCTAGGCTATATAGCATAGCAATGGGACAGATACCTCGTTCCACAGAACGTATTTCTAGTTACAAATAATCATATAATTCTGAGCAATTTTTATAGTGTTTTTGACAGAAAATGTGACATACACTATTCTGAATTTTATCACATTTATTCGATATATAGCAACTGCATCACATAACTTCTCCCAGTGATTCTACCAGTAACTTATTTTAGAGACATTAATTACAAATGCCATTATTAACATTATTCATGAGATATAAAAATGTATTACCAATATTGAACTACAAATATAAAATTTTATAGTAAACGCATTATCATTACGTTAATATAATGAAAAAGAGCTAAGCAGTTCATCATGGTAATATAATCAATCAATATGATTTAACTGATCTATCAGTAGCAAACAAAATGTAATCTCTGTGTCTGACCTAGAATGCCGCAGTCAACCTCTTTCATTTCTTCGTTTAACTTTGCCAGACGTAAACTGTAATCAGCCAACCAACGTATCGATCAGTCAACAAACAAATCGACAACATTCCTCAGATCAAGTAGCATAGCTAGTGCAAGGCAAAAGCGTTTGGCAACATGAAGAATGAAGCAGTAGACCCAATAGCAAATGACACTGTATCAGCATAAAAACATTTCCTCACCACATTGTAGGAAAAAATAAAGTTTTCATTGAGGAATGAAAGCCAACAACTAGGTTTAACCAACACAACACAGAGACGTTAAGCTAAAACTAACCAGTTAAGTTAAACTATGTGAGATGTCAGGCAAGTGTCGACATTGTGTGGCCAGGCCACCCAAAATGAACTTTGACCTTATCGGCTGAAAAAATGCTTACTCTTGGGACAAGTTTACAACAATTCTGGCTTCTCTATGCCTTTTAGTTTTCAAGTTAGGAGCCAGTATGGGACAGATGGATGAAAGAATAAAGACCCGTAGTCAGGCCCGTCGAGAACGTGGAGTAAAGGGGTAAGTTACCCCGGGTCCTGCAACGTTTGAGGGTCCTGCCATTGCTCAAAAATATAAAGTACACCAGAATGCACCATTTTAAAAAATTCAAAAATTTTCTCTCTAGAGAGGCCCCACAAGAATGTTTTCCCAGGCCCCGCTGTGGCTTTCGACGGGCCTGCCAATAGCGCAGCCTAATAGGATGGCGGTACAACAACAAATGGAACCTGTAGAATGCAGCAAAAAAATTGGTGTAACCCCTATGTAATGAGAAAATCATACTCACAGAGTTACTATGTCTGCATTGGCGTTTTGTACGGCAATACTGAGCGGATCCTGTAAAAACATCAGACACTGACAGTGTACGTACTACGTACAGTACACAAATGCCAGCAAACAGACGTTTAAAAAACTGAATACACAACTATTCAATGGAACAAGTGTGGCCAAAAACAAAACAATCAAACTTCTTGACACCACAATTACTCAAATGTTACTGAAAAGTAGAGTATTTGTTTTTGTTCAAGATCACGCTTTGAGTAAATGTTGTAAGCTACATAATATTGCAAGTAACTTTCGTAAGTGGAGCTGTAAGGCAAGAACTAAGAAAATTTCTGCCTGAAATCTATGCCGAAATACAACACAATATGTACTGATACACTATAACCTACTGAGCACAAATAAAAAAACAAAAAAAGTGCATATACATACCTGTCCATGATCATCGGCGGAATTCTGATTAGCATTTCGCTTCAACAGCTGACACACTTGTCTGTATAAACAAAAGAAAAGCAAGTTACTGCTGGAATTTATGAATCAAAACATAACTGGCATTTTGCTGCACAATGCAATTCAACAAATTAGGCCCTACTTACATAACACCTAAAAATCATTTTGAAACAGAAGTACGTTGTCCTGTAAAAACACCAACACTCAGTGCATTTTCTTACAGAATTACTAGAACTCAGACACATCAAACAAAAACCATAATGGTAAATGTTAAATATTCTTACATAAAAATGTAAAAAAATGACAGACTTGTCAATCTGCCAACATTAATGACGGAAAACTGAAAATTCCAACAGCACTTCTATTTATCTGTAGACTAACAGTCCAACAAAACATGAATAAGTAGCTACATAACTGCACTCCATATGCTTAACTATATCCTCAATCATAACCCTATCCCTGATCTTTGACCTTCTTGAACTAAAAATTAGTCTTCAAGTTACTATAGACTTGTGGAACATTTACATCAATTTTGGTTTGCTGGGTTTTTTTGTTTCGAAAGTAAGAGATCGTACACGACAGAGTGAAAGATGAACGGACAGTCGGATGGAAGGGCAAAGACTAGGACCCACAATGCCACCTGTAGGACAGCCACACAATAACGAGTTGCACGATTTCCTAACTTCCACAATCAATAACAACACAAATCTTCGACGTTATTTTAAAAATTCTAATGCTATCAAATAATTGCTCAAAATTACACAAACAAATAAACAGCATACCCAGTATGTCCAAGCTGTGTAGCATGATGCAGTGGCCCCTGCCCGTTGTTGTCTCGGATGTCAACTTTAGCTCCATTCAGCAGCAAAAATTCAACTGTTGTCATTGAACCCTGAATAACGAATACCATAACACAACACTTTACTGGATAGCAGTAAACAGTCATGCTGCCATAAAAGTGTGTACAGATCTTCATAGGAAACCCATCTTGGAGCTACAGTTATGTACAATCACACAGTATTACCAGCCATTTGACACCTGTAGGTGAACGTCCCTGACCTAACCACAGCCACTAGCAGCCAGAGAGGCCAGGAGGCTGAGTCAACCTTGGTGTTTGGTTATTCACTGAAATAGTTTCCCTGTCTGGAGAAAGTCATACATCCAAATAGAAAGCTGGCCCGGTGCACAGCAACTGCATCACAAGACACAACGTGTATGGCATTAGCCACTATACCAGCATGTTAGAAATGATTAACAACAGAGTTTATATCAGCAGGTGCTATTCCAGACCTAAACATACTATGGCTACAAACAGTTAGAAGAACAGCAGAATGATAGGAACGTTAGGAAAATCAACTTTAACTAACCAAACACTAAAAAATAACAATCAAATCAAAATCCAAGCAGATAAAGTCTGAACACTTTCTACAACAGTGAAACAGCTCTCCGAAATCTGTTCACAATCAATTGTACTATATTACAAACATATGTTTTATACAAACTTACTATATGACTCAGCAACATCAATAATAACTGCTGGTAAAACGTACACTGTAGATGGCCTGTATGAGGGGCGTTCGGCCGGAGTCGTCGTTGTTTCGCCAGTTGATGTCGGCAAACTGTGACAAGGCGTCGAGCATGACAATAATGTTGCGAGCTCGGGCGGCTTTAAACAGCAACAGGTTGGACGTTAGTCGGGACATTTCCTCTAGCGATGTTGTTGAACGAAGGTCGGCGTCATCAGTCTCACTCACAGAGTCCGACTGTGATTCATCCGATGAGTCTGAGTCATCATGCAGCGGCATTACTGTGTACAACAACGAACACTATCAGTGAATAATTCAACAACTCACATGTTGCAACAGTATTTCATAAGCAACATGAATTCATCAAATTACGACGATACAGCAATTCGTCATAAATACGAGGAATTTGGTAAAACCCCTCATCTCTCTCTCTCCCTCCCCCTCTCTCATTCCTGGTTGACGGGGGCAGGTCACCGCCCCAGTCTGTTCCAGAAAGTCCCAGAGGCAAAAACATGAACAGACGCCTGTGATGAACTCCCAGGAACCGGATCCCGAGGGTTGCGGCGCTTTGCTGAGCCATCGAAGTCAAAGACGAGTGGCAGCTGACCACTGCCAATGGTCGCCGGTCGCTTGGTCAACGTTGGGCCCAGACGCTTCCACCACAAGAAGGTGGCCGGACAGGAAGCAGCCCCTCATCTTGATTCAGCGACTACTCATTTTCTTTCCTGGTGTATATAATGTATATCGTAAACTGATAGCTATAATGACATTTAGAGATGAAAGAAAATCGTTCTGAAGAAAGCAGCAGCGAATGCTGAAAATCAACAAATTAGCGAATAAAGGTTGTAACTTGATGAATTCATACACACAACACTACCAGTGTTGTCATCTTTCGTAACTGGCCTGGAAACTGGAGTAGACTTATTTTACAGACAATAGGCGACTTCACTTTTTGACTTAGACTTTCGCTGAGCCTTTTCGCTGAGCCAAAGCTAAAGCTGAACGCTAAAGTCTGTACTTAGACCAAAGTTCAACTAAACAATTAAAAATAGCGGAATACCAATAAAGCTAACAGGAAATAAATCAACCAGTTACACTTGGACTTGCTTATTTAATTGCGCCGCGCATGCAAATGATGTAATTATGTAACATTTTACATCATTGTATAGCCATTATGGAGTTTATTTTTGGTACCAGACTGTCTTAATTTACTAAACTATCCGCGTTCATCGCCATGTTTTTGCTTAGCAAAATCACTTCACTTTTTGACTTAGGCAGGTACTTAGACCGAAGTTTAGGCTCAGCGAAAGTCTCAGCGAAAGTCTAAGCCAAAAAGTGAAGTCGCCCATTGTGCCCTTATCACTAAAATATGTAATTTTTTACACATGTAAGTAAATGTGTGGCATTGATGACGTAACAAAATGACAAAATAATGAGTGTACACTGGCGTTCTGTAAAATGTACAAGAGTGACAAAAGACACATACAGAATAATATGAATAAAAGCCATTAACTCCTCACTTCTCTGGGCACAGGCTTCATCACTGTTGACATCAGCTCCAAACACAAGTACCTCTAAGCCACTATCTTTATCATCCTTTGACACTTCAATTGCTGACTCTGACATCACAGCAACACAAAGCTACATTGCAAACAGGCGCAGTTAAGTGACAATCAGTTTATCACGGATTAGAACTAAAACTTTGTTTCAACAAGAAGCCTGCCCTAATGTACGATAAGCACCATGATGTATGGAGAAAGTCAACCACAAACCACTATTCAAAACCCAACAAATTTAAGTATATTTCAATAATATTTAGCAAAAAATCTGCTTCCCACACCCACACCTAAAACTGATGTATCACAAAGCACTGTAGAAGCATCCAATTAAACCTATTT
>Ga0209671_1004943_pt1 | contig 13349 bp, 6 predicted proteins | sample WorMetHERISLAND2_2_FD_187401 | JGI IMG/M metagenome (GOLD analysis project Ga0209671, IMG submission 187401) | Marine gutless worms symbiont microbial communities from Max Planck institute for Marine Microbiology, Germany - Olavius geniculatus... | ecosystem: Host-associated > Annelida >... | reverse complement strand
CTGCTGTGTTTCGTAGTTTTTTCGTGTTTCAAATTGTTATGCTAAATTGATGTACGTTTTCCGATATTCAAGTTTGCGTTGGTTAGTTTTTCGGTGGTGACCAGCTGATGAAAGTAACATTAATTTGTTTATCAGTACTTGGTGATATTTTCTGTGCAATGAAACAAATAAAATATGTTTGAATACACGTTTCTGTGACTTGTATGTTTATGTACTGGTAACAGTTTATCTAAATATGTCACTTAACACAATGGTAGATGTAATTTGAGCTAATGCTCACGGAACGTGTGAAAGCTTATAGCAGTTCCGGTTCAGTAGTTTAGCTGAAAATTGGGGTGTTCATGCTAAGTTAATATACAAACACCAAATTGTCTATCTGGATCGCATAACGGTAGTTCCGTGGCGCCACCTTGTGAATGATATAGACTTGTCACAGCCCGAAAAAAGTCGCCAAAAAATCCATAAAACCCCCTATTTTGGCATTCAAGGTCATTCAAGTTCATTGAATTCAGCGCCAATCGAGAGCCAGTGTACGACTTCCTATTAATAGTAACCTAGGCCCTATCTCGAACTGTTACCGAGATACATTGACTTATTGGCCAAAAATTGCAACTTTTGCTTACCCTCCTCTCATTTAGCGCCACCTTGTGAGTGATATAGACTTGTCACAGCCCGAAGTCGCCAAAAAATCCATAAAACCCCCTATTTTGGCATTCAAGGTCATTCAAGTTCATTGAATTCAGCGCCAATCGAGAGCCAGTGTACGATTTCCTATTAATAGTAACCTAGGCCCTATCTCGAACCGTTACCGAGATACATTGACTTATTGGCCAAAAATCGCAAATTTTGCCTACCCCTCTCATTTAGCGCCCTCGTTCAGCGTGACTCCCTTCGAGTTTATGGAAAAGCTTTACGGTTCCGGAAACTTTCAGGCAGCTGACTGAAGATTTGGTGATCTTAGCTTGCACCGCTTTTGACTGATCCACCCGTGTGACAGACGGACAGAATTGCGATGGCTAAGACGCGCTGAAAGCAGTAGCTGCTTTCGCACATAAAAACTGCATAGTTCATCTAGCATTTGCTATAATATAGCTTAGAACTATTAATGCTACAAGTCAAAATATATTTACATGGTTTTATTTGTTAAGTAAGGTATGCATTAATGCATTAATTTTTGTGCATAATTTTGTTAGCTGTTTAAAGCATGTAGCTATGGTTGTATTTTAGCATAGCTATATGGCCCTGAGATCCTCTTAAGTATGTTTTGACCCCTGCTGCATAACTTTGTTGACATAATTCTTCAAATTGGTGTAAGTAAACCAGTGATATTTGACTGAATTTATTTGAATTTTAGCCAATTTGACTTCTCTAGCATGCCAGACTTTGAAGCAGCTTGAGCCAATAAATTTATTATCTCTGCCAATGAAACGAAGTGAACATTGGAGGACATTATGAGATTGGTCTTTCTGTGTGTCCGTCGGTATATATGTGTACACGATGAATGGGCAGGAACGGTGGTGCCCTCCCGTATATTGGCGGAGATATGCACTCTCACGAGTGCCTTCTAGTTCAAAAATGCAGTCTGTTCTGCACTCACACAGTATGACTTAGTGTTAGTTGACTTGTTGGCTTCTTTAAGGTGTCAAAATTGCATAAAATTCAAAAATGTATAAAACTTAATTGTGTAAAAACTGACTGATAATATCTCCATGGGCATGGTTTAGTTGGTTAATGACATCCTTTTACTATGTTTTCGAACTCATGGTCGCGAGCTTCAACTGGCCCAATTTGGAAAACTCCTCCGGATAAATAGCTGTTCCTCACCAGGCTGGCAGTAAATATGGCAGCCATATCACATATCACAGGCTATTAATCCGGCTGCCGGATATATACAATTTTCAGGATATATGAACAATTTTCAGAGGTGTCAACGCTACACAATTAAACCTGGCTCCAATTACAGTACACAACAGTAACAGCAGAATAAACCAGGCAGTTTCATGACATGTTGCTTGCCGTCTTGTCATGAGTAGAATTACAAGTATAATATGGTACATACACGCATTATCAACAATAATTACACAAATTATGCTATTATCCAACACCAGTTTATCATCACAGAGCCTATATACATTACATAAACTATCACTGCAAATCAACATAAGCTACAGTATTGGCATTATGGCATGCGATGAACAGTACTGTCTAGTGACTGCAATCCTGGGATCCAGACTTCCAGCTTTTGGGATTACAAATAAACATGTTTTTTCAACTGCTTAATGACAAACTAAGACATCAATAAAATTTCTAACCATCTAATGAAATATTTTGTCACTGTAAAAAATTGCATTTTGAAATTTATTGTGGTAGGGGCCTACTGCATTCCATAGGCACTGAGTGTCTAGTAAGCCTACTAGAGGATACAAAGTAACGACCAATCTGTAAGCCTGTAAACAGGACAACAGGATCCCGGGATTACAATTTCTCAATACCAGATCCTGGGATTGAAACAAGAAATTTGAGCTAATGCTCACGAGACGCACTTACTCATGAGACGCACGAAAGCCCATAGCAGTTCCTGTTCAGTAGTTTAGCTGAAAATTGGGGTGTTCACGCTAAGTTAATATACAAACACCAAATTCTCTATCTGGATCGCATAATGATAGTTCCGCGGCGCCACCTTGTTAATGATATGAACTTGTGTCGCAGCCCAAAATCGCCAAAAAATCCATTAAAAACCCTATTTTGATGTTCAAGGTCATCCAAGGTCATTGATCTCGGTGGCAATTGAAAGCCAGTGTACGACTTCCTATTAGTGATTAATAGTAACCTAGGCCCTATCTCGCACCGTTATTGAGATACAGCGACTTATTGGCTAAAAATCGCAAATTTTTCCCACCCCCTCTCATTTAGCGCCCTCTTTCGGGGTGAACCCCTTCAAAATTATGGAAAAGCTTTACGGTTCCTGAAACTAGAGTTTTCCAGGCAGCCGAAGGTAAAGATTTCGTAATCCTAGCTTGCACCGTTTTGACTGATCCACCCATGTGACGGACGGACAGACAGACAGAATTGCGATGGCTAAGATGCGCTGAAAGCAGTAGCTGCTTTGCTTTCGCACGTAAAAATCTATCCCGGGATTGCAATCACCAGTACTGTCTGTCTGTGACCTAGCTAATACAATGTGAAATACTGAGCTGCAAGTCTGAACGTTGCTAACTGATGAACTAACAAAGACTAGACTTCACATACTGACATCTGATAGTATGTCACATGTTACTGACAACAGACTGGCTATCGTGGTTCTGCTGATGCCTGTAATACTGGCATGTCTTTTGGATATCTGAGCTCATCTGCCCACCAACTAACAAATAACTGAAACTAGCTCAGTCAATATTACTTTAGTACATCATTACAGAACCTACATCAAAACAGTTACAATTAAAACAACTGGAACCATTACTGAAATCGGCAGCATACACCGAGGTTTCTTTCTGATGCCTGAGGATAAAAAATGTCCAGATCAAAAATAATAGCCCAGTACTGGACCATAAGTTACCACAAAGAATCTCTTTCATCAGCTTACTATTATTATTCATTAATGAATGCACATGTGCTGAGTACCGTGAATTGTATCATTTTTGTTTACATCAATATGGACCAAAAAGCCCCTGGTGGCCTTAACGTGAATGCCGAAAGGAAGCTGGAATTTAAAGCCCGAAAAATTTTGTAGACAAGTAGAGGGCAGGGTTTAACGAGCATTTTTAAAACAAATGCTTGGATTTTTGGCTCAGCTGCACAAGTTAAATGACTATTTTCATAAATACAAAAGAAATCCAAGTGGTCCGTGATTCACCTTCATTGCAGCAAAAGTCTGGATGACTACATGACTACCCGGTGACTTTTCCACATTCACAAATAAGCATTATAAAAACTGACACTGACTATAAAAAATAAGATGTGTGGAATATCACTATAAAGTACAAACTTCCCAACAGCAGCTAAATCAATTGCAAATGAGAAAGACAACTTCACTTGATAGGTTTTTCCAACACAAGTTCCAACATTATTAAACCCTGGTTTTGACTTGCTATTTCAAACTAATATAAAACAGACAACATGGAAAATAATTTGTTCTGTACAACTGCAAATTCTGCTACATTTTTTTGGCATTTACCAGAAACAAATGAAAGTACAAACAGCCAAGACAAAGACCAGCTAGATGACCTGGCGACACAACAGCAGCTGACAAGCATCAAGTTGCTAAGGGAGGGCCAATTTCTTGTTCCTTTCGTTAATTGATCAGTTAGCTAACCAGTAGTTCCTATAGATTGAACAAGTCTATCACATAACTGCAGCTGCTTTGATGACGACAGCTGTTATTCAGTGGGGGTAAGTCTTCAGAAACACAGGTTAAACAGTAAGTTGGAGTTTTGATGCGTTTTGTGTTCTCAGACAATCAACATCTTCTGCTACAGGAAACCGCGTGTGCACTGCGCGACTGCATCATTTCACTCACTATTTTCTTATCTTATTTTTTTTGCTGGGGGCCTGCAAAAACTCGGAGGCCCCTGTTCACTAAACCACCTGAGCTGCTGCCATCTTGGTATAAAAATTTTGCAGTATAGATTAAGACTTTTGCACAAACCTTCTGTTCCACAGCCTCGAACTGACTGATTTTCAGCAAAATCTTTCACTAACATGACAAAATTCTCAATAATTGCAAAATACAAGTTTTATGCCACTTCTGCAAACTAGCCGAAAATAGCCAGTTAGTTGGCTGACGTCAGGGTGCAAAGTGAACAATCCATCCGGAATAGGTAACCGACTAGTTCAGAACCGGAAACCGGCCCTAAGTGACATACACATCACTTCAAACGGCAATGAACAGCTATTAATGCTGTTGCCGATTATCATTACCAGTATGGTATACTGCTGCTGCAAACCAAAGCCTGTAACTCAGGACACACCAACTCGCAATAATTGCCAGCATAAATGCAGTAACTCTGGAAATAACTGGTTTCCAACAAAAGTGACTTGACTGGGTAAAGCATCGCATCACAGACAATTGGCAGTTAGCACTGCAGCTGAACAGAATCCAGATGCAATAATTGGCAAACTGAAATTAAGACCACTTCTAGATGTAAATTTTACATCTTTTTTGCATAACATTTTGTCACGTCGAACACATTCCGAATACATGGTTACCACTACATTTGCAGAAATGCTCTTGTTTACATGTAACCACTCATCAATTACATGTTTTCGCGGCACTAAAAGTTGTACAATAATAATTTTGCAAACATCTTATTTGGCATGGGCTGAAAAACGCAGTTTGCCTGTGACATCACCTTGACACGGTTCAGCTGCATGAAACCACCTCAACACTGACAGACATGAGAAGAAGGAATGTGAGATTGGCACTGGTGGTAGCCACCTAATCTGCATATGCATGAGCTCAGCATCAGCCAATCAACAGTCAGCGTAGATGTGACGTCATGACGCCGAGTCGGTGTCTGTGTCCATCAGCGGATCACGTTCGTGAATCTTGGCAAAACCTGCACGACCACCACCACAACCAATCACAACTAGTTCCCACCAGTAAGGCAAAAGCCCTTAAACCTTTGGCCACAAACCCGATCAGTACATTTTTGTCCACTCGCAAAAGTTTGGTGAAAATCTATCAGGCTAACTACACAACTAAGCCATTAAGTTTGACTAATTATTGGAATTGGTAATCAATAGCATTCCCGGACTAGTTAAAAAATAATAAATCAGTTAGTGTTGTGAAGCATACTTGTTTCGGCGAGATCGTCGTCACACTGAATCAACGACGCTGGTGCACGCCGCGTCGACGGGGACTTGACGTGTGAATGGGGGTTCTCGGGAATGAACAGTGCAACGATCAGTGCCAGTATCACTAGGATTGCACCGAACGCAAATGGCGGACCCGGCATTATACCCTGCAAGCACACACAACGTCCATTCCACCAATACATTGGGCGACTTCATTTTTTGACTTAGACTTTCACTGAGACTTTCGCTGAGCCTAAACTTACCTACTTAGACTGAAGTTTGGACTCAGCGAAAGTCTCAGCGATTCGCTGAGTCCAAAAGTACCTAGTTAGACCAAAGTTGAGCCGAACTAACCTGGCTAAAGTCGGCTCGATTTGCATGGAAGAGATAGCTTTAGCCCTTAGGGCTTAACTTTCACTGAGCCTGAATCCACTTCAACTTTTGACTTTAGCTGAGCGAAAACATGGCAACTATTTACAGTCCTATGTGTACGGATAGTTTAGTAAATTAAAGCAGTCTGGTACCAAAAATAAATGCTGTAATGAATATGCAATGATGTCAGATGTTACGTAAGTACGTTATTTGCGTGCACGGCGCAATTAAATAAGCAAGTCTAGGCATAAATGGTCGATTTATTTCCTGTTAGGTTTACCTGTTTTTCTGCCATTTTAATCGTTTTGGTCTAAGTCAGGAAACTTAGACCACAGTTCAAACAGTCGTCTAAGTACAGACTTTAGTGTTCAGCTTTAGCTTTCGCTCAGCGAAAAGGCTCAGCGAAAGTCTAAGTCAAAAAGTGAAGTCGCCCATTGTACCATACCAGACTTTCAGCCAGCACTTCATGCCATAATGCATGAGCAACGAGACAGAATGCATTCCCTAAACTACATCGAACATTTTCCGAAGTGGTGACATTCGGTGATATTGACCTTCAGCTGGCTGATCTGAAAAATGGCACACCAGTTGATCCTGCTTTCATATGAACCTTCACAACAACTGTGACTATACTGTACATTTTTCTTTTCGAGCCAAGAGTCCGTAAGTTACAAAGAGATACACACAAGTAGGTGGGCAAGACATGTAACGTGGTCTATTAAGACGGCCGCATAATGACACAGATAAAGCCTAAAAAAATTCTTGTGTTTCTGGTTGCAACTGGTAGAAAAGTAGGCACTGTTAGTAGTTGATGGGGAGTCAGAAATAAAAGTTTTTTTTTCATTTATTTTCATTTCATAACGTGTAATCTAATATTACACAACTCATAAAAACAAACTGACAGTCAAAATAGTACCCATGGGAACTAAATTAAAAACACTGCAGCATAACAGACTAGATGCAAACAGTTTATGTTTATAAAACTTTGAAAGCAAACTAAAAAATGCAAAAATATTCCAGAAGGCTAAATAGAAATTTTAGGGATGCAGGTTTTTTCAGAGACAGATGGTAACCAAAAACACAGAAATTTTTTAGGCCTAACATAGACCGGGACTAGACAACAAGAACACAGACTGGAGTTATGCGATGGACCTTGTTCAAGTGTGTCTAATAATAATAATAATAATAATAAGTGAACATTTATATAGCGCACTATCATTTCGAAGAAATCTCTAGTGCGCCGAATGCGTTATCAGTACATCTGAAACAAAAATGATTTAAGGAAACGTTTAAAAGAGTCCATATTGAGTGTGTGATCATTCAGGTACGTTGGGAGACTGTTCCAAGCTGACGGGCCAGCGAAAGAGAATGCCCTTCTGCCAGCTGTTGTAAGTCTGTAACGAGGAATGGCAAGTTGTCCACGGACAGCAGAACGCAGATGACGACGGCCAGGCAACGACGAGATCGGCAAGCACATCTCCCAACAGATATGGCGGTCCCATTCCATGCAGACACTTGTAGACAGACAAGCATAGCTTGAACGTGACACGCTCTGGTACATCCAACCAGTGTAGGATTTCATGTCGGACGTGCGACAGACCATGGTCAAACTTCCGTGTGTTTGTAATGACGTGCTGCCGAGTTCATTATGCGATGCAGCTTGTCAGTCACCACCTTCGGTGCACCAGCCAATAGACCATTGCAATAATCTATACGACTCGTGACTACTAACTGTACATCAAGTAATACTAGACAACAAGCAGTAAACCTTGTTTATCTGTTGCAGAATGTTAAAGTCACCATCCTGTGAACTCGTGACATTGTGTGTCACCGGCCTCGCTATCACGATGTCCGTCTTCTCCACATCAACGTGAAACAGATAGAACACAAAGCCAAACAGCGCTGGACCGAGACCATAGCAGAGGCTGCGGATGCCGGTGATGACACCCTGAGCTACACCTGCCGCACACACAAAAACAAATATATGTGTCAATCAAGCAAAAAGATTAAAGGGTGCACATAACTCTTCATAGAAACTCATCTCCAACCTAGTGAGTGTCACTTGCCATACAGGATCACATAATGTTACCTGCCACCCAACACCAGCTACCATTAGACTACCGAGCCAAGTGTGGCCCGGTAGTCTAACGGTAATGTGTCGGACTTGTAATCGTGAGGTAACTCAGAGGCGCAGGTTCGACTCCGCACCAGGACACTGCCGAGTAACGACCTTAGGCAAGTTGTTCACACACGTGCCTCTGTAACCAAGCAGTATAATCTGGCACCGGCTTCACCGCTGGGACGTAAACAGGCGCACCGCGCGATACACTGGCCCCGTATCCGTGACTTCGCAGTGCAAAAACTGGTGTCTGGCTGAGGGCCAAAGAAATGGAGATCAGCACCGCCCTATGGGCCATAAGGCTCGGGAAGGACTTTACGTTTACGTTACCCAACACAGATAAACCCCAGCCAGGCAGTGCAGTACTTGATATACCTGTCCTGGAGGGCTGCAGGGCTGAGCTGATCTGGCTGATTGGCTATATACTGAGATGATGTACAAACTTGCCCATTTAAGAGGTAAAAGGGCCCCCAGCATAGTGCTGGGCAACAACACTGATCAGACACACACTGATGTGTAGAACAAGAATGGAATGATACAATAACCACTGCAAACAGCCACCATGAGTTATGCATGCAACACGGCGGGACAATATGATGATGATGATGATGATGAAGGACGAATTAACTTTAGCATGGCGTTAAGTCCTAAGACTACAAGGACACGTAACAATAAGCCTAAACAGTGAAGTCACGTAATAGTAGTCAGTGCAATGAGACGCTGTTAGTCATGACTGTAAGACCAGGCAAAAAGTTTGGTTTTCAGTCTGCTGTGGAAAACTTGCAACGACGGAGACGACCGGGCTGACTCCGGCAGACTGTTCCAGAACGATGCAGCAGTTGCTGGAAAGGATATGTGCAACAAAGTAAGCAAGAGGAAGTCAACGGCAGTACCTTGTTGGTCATCACTGGCGTGAGCGGAGACAAATGAGCTGATTGACGGATAAGTGATGTTACCCATAGCAGCTAACACACCGGCTGACCAGATGATCCTGCAGCAATAAACAAGTACATGAAACGATGTAACAAGGAAGTAAATGGGCTTATAGCGAATACAACCATTGCAATTATCTGAAAAAAGTCACAATGTGCTCAGAACTGTTGTTGTCACAATCAAACAGACACATTTCAAAACTCATTCCGAACGTTCAGAACTATTGTCAAAGTTTGACCGGCAGATTATTCCACAACCACGGTCCAGCTGCTGCGAAACTTCTGTCACCGATCTAATACTGTGCCTATGGAATTGCAGACTGGTAGACGTCCGCTAACCCGAGAGACCAATGTCCCACCTCTCGTATTTTGATCACACAGTCTGCTACCAGCACAAGTTCTCTATTGCTCTTTCACTTTTCTCTACATAGCACAATAAGGTCTTATGCTGAAAAAACATATGACATCAACTGCAGTAGCGGCTTTGGTGCAAGTTCCGGTTGCAACGTATGTAAAAAGCAGTCCAAATGTTTGGAAATTTACATGTATAAAGTGGGCCAAAGAAAAATGTGGCACTTTTTATTGTCCACATCTTCGCCAAATGATACAATTCAGTGGACAATTAGCAATAAGATGGTTATCGAATATCCCACCACACCTTAACTGTGTTGCTACACTACCTTGTGAAATATAAATGTACAGAAAACCAGCAATATTAGGCAGAATCAGTGTTAATAAATGAAAAAAACTTCAGACAAAAAAACACAGACAATGATTTGTACGTTACACTGTGTTAGATCCGTTCCTTTGGATATCTGGCTTGTTGAACGATGTGTTTGTTTCTGGCCTTCCTGCCATAGCGAGGCTACCAGTTCTTTTACAGTGGTCACGTTCTCTTCATTGTGTGCATGCATCAGTCTGTCAGATTCGTGCTTTTGGCCGGTGCTTTGTGTTTGCCAAATCTTTTTTAATAACACGCTCAGTCTTTTTTTGTAGTTTGTCTTCGAATATTTTGTCATTATCCACTGAAAGTTGCATTTTTGGACTGGTACATGTTCTTAATAAAAGCCTTGTCTCCATTGTTAAATGGCATGTTACATTATCGGTATGCTTGCTGCACTGAACATTAACATTAGAAACAAAAATTCTCTGTTTTTGTTTACAAAAATCATATATGTATCTGGTACTAAATATAATTTAATTTTCGTATGAAAATTGGTACATTTTTTCAAAAATATAATTTTTGTATATGCATTATAATAATTTTTGTCTTTTTTGAAAATTTATGTTTTACACGGTAGTGTAGCAACGCAGTTGGAGTATGGTGGCATATATAATAATCACATTATTGCAAATTGTCTGCAGAGTGTGTCAGTGAAAGAATTTTGAAAATTGGTCAATTGTCGGCGAAGATATTGACAAAAGTAAAGTGCCCCATTTTTATGGCCCACGGTGTATAAAACTAGTGTGTGCAATGAGACAGAGAGAGAGAGAGAGATAAATGCAGAACTGACTGACTGACCATGCCTGTGAGCCAAAGCCAAGCATGAAGAGCTGGAGCATTTCAAAGACTAGACCGATGATAATAGAATGCTTGTTGCCAAGATAACGCATCAATAATGCCAACACCAGAGTCTACACACAAACAGTAAGTACTTAGTACCAATAGCAGCAGCAGCAGCAATGGCAAGTGCGGAGAGAAACCACACCAAGTCAAGCACTGGCTTATGGAATGCCCACGGAGAGACCAAAGCAGCTCGACAAGACATCTTCGGCAGCATGAGTCTCTTGCTGAGCATTGTGGTTTCTGACATTGGAAGAACCAGGCAAGGCGGAGCTGATGTTAAAACACACCCTGTAGGGCTGCCGTGTCGGTACTCTAACCTAGTCTAGTACTCCATCAGCAACAACAACAGTAGTAGCAGTGGTAGTAGCAGCAATACTAGTACTACTTAGTAGTAGTAGTTGTAATGATAGGTAGAGCCACCGTGTCAGTACTCTGGCATCCGTCAACAACAACAGCAGCTGCAGTCGCAGCAATCATCATCATCGTTGATAAAAAGATGTGTACACTGTAGCTCTCACAACTAAGAAGCGTCACCTGCCATGTGGAGATCACATACCATGTAAAACAGGTGAATGCTCCCTACCTTAACCCCAGAAGCCAAGGAAGCTGGTACTGGATTTACCTACTCTGGAGGGATAGAAGGCTGAGTTGACATCGATGGCTGGTCAATGTTTGGCATCGACCACTCATTGACGCGACATTCACGAACAACGTTCAGTTTCAGATCCTTTCCTGTCACTGCAAGCTTGGAATCCACTAGCAGCCTTATTCTCAACTTTTTAAAGCAACATCTCAAAATGTTTTTTAAAAAATTTTATGTGACGTATGAGCACTGGGCGGTAGAATTTGTATTTTAAACTGTATGACAGGACTTATTTTAGACTCTTTTTCATATTACTTAAGCCTAGTTTTCAATCACTGAGTGCTGCTGCAAGTTCTATAAGACTTGCTGTGGAAAACTGTTGTGAGATATGATAAACTGATTGACAAAGTTGACAAAGAAGACAACAGTATGGTAGCTAAACACACTGCCTGCAGTGGCCGATCCACAGCTGTGGAACCAGCTGCCTGCCACCATACAAAGCTACTAACACTAACACACTGAACTGCTTCAAGAGAGCACCGAAGGCGTTGCTGTTATGAGTGACGTTGCAGATGACAGCACCTCTCAGAAACAATCAATAGGGGAGGGCTATACTAAAGTCTATTACATTAACATCAACAGCCATGAACCTGAGCAATGACTGACAGCACGCCAACAACTGCAACGAATGTGGCAACTTCTTCCTGGTTGAAACCAATCACCTACAGAAACAGACACATGGCTTACCTTATAATCTCTATGCATGTCACTTGTATACTGATTTATAATAATTACAGAGTGAGTGAGCAGTTTCTTAATGGCACATCAGCACAAAATAGGCCATTCAGTGCCATACATGGTCAAAATAAATTAAAAGCATTCAATATATGAATTAAACGCAAAGTTAAAATACTTGTTAAGATCAAGGCTATTAAGCGAATGTAAAAACAACATTATATACGATTGTAAAAGTTGATATCTTTAACATAAGCGATGATGTTGCGCGATGCAACATTTTCAAAAACGTCCTTGAGTGTGTCCACTCCAAAGTATCTCTGACGAGCTGCACTGTAACGGGTGCAGTCTACCAAGATGTGCTTGACTGCCCTCAAATACCAAGCTTCCACCTCCACCAACACGGGTCGCATCCCACGGCAAACAGGACGCCCACAGATAGAGGGAAAGATACTAGAGCCTCCTATTAGCCACACCGGTTAGCTCCAAGCGAATGACTTCCAAAAACGGATTTGCAGATGAACCTGACTGGAGCTGTGAAAAACCGGTTTGTTGCCCGCCCCCACGACTATGGACGTTGGAGGATAGATTTTAGGGGAAGATAATAATTACAGAACGACGTCAACCAGTTAACAGTGAGCTATCATAATGACTTGATCATGCATGCAGCATCGAGAGCCAGTGCTGGGACTAACTGGCAAAATCTGCAATTATTTAGAAATGAAACGCTTTCCTCCATATTAGTATGCCAACGTAAGAAATACTGGCTTCACGCAGCAATAAAAAATGCAAAAAAAAATCCAGAGAATGAAAGAAATTGATGAAAAAAAACAAACTAGAAATTTGGGGCAAAGCCCAACGTGAGTCCGCCCGTGGTTCGTGGTGGACGGAATTTCACAAAAATTTTTTTGTTCAACGCCGAAAGGATCACTCACGTCAACGCCGTTTAGATTATGTCGTTATCTTCATTGGTTCCAGAGATATTTGCGCTCAAACTCGAAAGTTGTCGAAAATCGCACCGATTTTTGAACGTTTTTTAAGCACCCAAATTTTAAGGGGGGCAGTGCCCCCAAAATTCGAAAGTTGTCATTAAACGTACTAAATTCTGCGCGTTTTTTGCAAACCAAATTTTAAGGGGGGTGCCCCCTAAAAGTTGTACCCGCGTTATCACCCCCATCTAGCAGCACGTCACGTGGCAAAGTCTCATGAAGCTACTCCCTTTGGCTCCAAAGATCCTTCGTCTAATAC
>Ga0209671_1004942_pt1 | contig 13350 bp, 3 predicted proteins | sample WorMetHERISLAND2_2_FD_187401 | JGI IMG/M metagenome (GOLD analysis project Ga0209671, IMG submission 187401) | Marine gutless worms symbiont microbial communities from Max Planck institute for Marine Microbiology, Germany - Olavius geniculatus... | ecosystem: Host-associated > Annelida >... | reverse complement strand
CACACGAATACGCCAGGTAGGTACCTTTTATTGATATATAGATAATAAAAAATTTTGGTCTAATATACTGAGGCTCAAAACTTTTTGAATGCCCATCGTTTTTACACGCGAAAGCAGAATGCTTCGCGCGTCTTAGCCATCGTCTGGGCGTCTGTCCGTCCGTCTGTCTGTCTGTCTGTCCGTCACACTCGTGAGCTGTATCAAAACGGTGCAAGCTAGGATCACAAAATCTTTACTGTGGGCTGCCCCAAGGTCTCTATGGTTTATCGTGACAAAATTACGTGCCACTGGGTGCAAAGGTTCCCCTCGAACGAGGGCGTCGAAGAGGGGTACCCCCCTAAAAAAGACGTCATTTTGCCGTTATTGGCTCGAATAATGTGAAAACGGTTGCACATAGGTACATACATGCTGCTTATCATAACAAGCACTAGTGACAGGCTTTTGAGATTTATTAACATCGATGACCTTGAACGACCTTGAACCCCTCAAAAAAAGGTTTTTAGTGAATTTTTCGCAATTTTTGGATGCAGTGCACATTTCAGCACTGAATTGCGACGAAATGGCTGGCGATAGACCAAGACAATCTGCATACAAAATTTTCAGCATTTAACGTAGATTTTAGCAGTTCAAGTCCCGACCCCCTAGGTTCAAGGAGGCCAGCGCAGGCAGGCGTCAAAGACAGCTACCCCCCTAAAAAGTGGATATTTTAGCACAATTATCTCGTGTAGTGTGAACACGCTTGCAGATAGGCACAGACATGCTACTTATCATAACAAGCACTGGTGACAGGCTTTTTAAATTTATCAACGTCGATGACCTTGAATGACCTTGAACCCTAAAAATATTGATTTAACGTGATTTTTTGACGATATTTGGCTGCAAAAGAGTGAATTACGACGAAATGGATGGAGATAGACTACGATTACCTACGAACAGGAACTGCTATAGGCTTTCGCGCGTCTCGTGAGCTTTGCTCAAATTACTTGTTGTTTGCAGTCGTAATTGACTCAAATGCTGTTATTTGCGGCTAGCGCAAATGTAGACTATTACATATTCACATGTGCAAATGAGAAATTCAAAAACGTATTTGTTAGGGCTTTCACAAAATCAGATGGCACGGGGCTCCACTTTGGTACACTTAGCTACAGACTGGAAAATTGTCACGCAACAGTGAGCCTGATTCTATGCTGTTTGCATTAGCGCTCCAAATCGTTTTGGTTTAGAGCTATATGATGTCATAAATTACAACAACGTCATATCCGCAACTGACTCATTATAGTTTGTAAAGGATGTACGTTTCACTGATGTATAGATTGTAGAAAATATTATTGTCTAATACGTCGAGGCTGGAAACTTTTGGGATGGCCCTTGTACGTAACTGTGTGCAGTGTGTGTTGTTTTCTGTGATGTTTGTGATGTGGTTGTTAAGTAGATCGCGTGCGACGTCGGCGCCGTGTTCATGAGTTGACACACCACCGGCAGCTGACTGACACTGACGTTTACGTGGAGCACGTCTGCTCTCTGCTGCAGTTGTCTCCAAGTCATAGTCACCTGATCAGTCCAATCCATGATCCACTGTCTCCCATAGCTTCACTGGCTGACACTGATTCAGAGGTTAGTACAAGTCTTTCTCACGTGCGTTAACGTAAAAAAGGTAAAGGGTTTATACTGTGCAAGGCTGGTAGCCACAGTATAGAGGAGCTCATCCCTTTTCGATGTCCTTGAGCCAGGGAGTACAACTCGAGATTGCATACATCTCTGTTCGGTGGATTAGTTCTCAACAGAGACTCCCTGCTTACCTTCGCACGTTGTGCTACTCATTTTATCGACCAAGATGGATGAAGGGTTGAGTTGACTCTGACAGGATTTGACCCTGGAACCTTTCGATCCAAGGCTCACCGCTCTACCAACTCAGCTGTCCTGCCATTGACGTACTGCAGATAAATGAAGTGATAATGATAATGATGGTTATATGGTTTGTTTACCATTGTCATTCATTACAGCATTTCTTCATCAGCAGTCAGTCAGTCAGTCAGTCAGTCAAAACATGTTTATGTATCGCAATATATTGTGAATGAATCATCGTAGTCATTCTATGTACTCAGTCTTACCTGGGGGTTTTTATCGGTTTCTGTGTCTACTGCAATGTGATTATTTTATGGTGTGTGAAACTATCGAAAATCATGTGAATCATGACGATGTCACTAGGGATGACATTTCGATATCATGCCTTGTTTTTGGTATTTTTTGTGTTCTTGAGATATTGTTCTTATTTATGCTGTTATATGTCACCCAGTTTATTAACAGTTGCTGAGGTATTGTGGAATAATATCATTCATAATTTGTGCTACTGGTAACTAGGTGTAGGTTTTGATGAGACCTGTCAGTTGTGTTATGGCTTATTGGATTGGTGATGTATGAAGCTGTTAATGTACAATTTTGTTGCTACAATATTTGTTTAAGCAGCCTTTTTTCCAAAAATATTTGCAAGCAGATTAAGCGACATATTAAGGTGGTTTGGAAATGCTGAATGCGAAGACAAGTTGCCAGCATAGGCCATGGGTGTATGACGATGGAAATTAAAGGAACTAGGCAGTAGGGATGCCTGAAGTAAATCTGGAGGAATTATGTGAGGGAACGTTTAAGGTTAATTCTGTCCCATAAGGAAGAAGCTCGGGATAAAGATCAGTGGAGATCGAGAATCTAAGGGACATCTGTGTACCGTCTCGTCAATCAAATCATTGGACAAGTTGCCAGCATTTTTCCAATAAAACATACACTACACATCCGCACACATTCACTTGTAAATAATTAACGAGATATTCACTATTTTCAGGTGTGGTTTACAAAATGGCATTTAGAGGATGGTGCACAAAAAATGGGACATTTTATTTTTATTTGATGACATGCTTTGGTCTGTAAAGTGTGATTTGCTGCAGACTGCTGATGTACAAGAGATGCTAGATGCAGGTGAAATTTCTCTGGGTGATCCGTGGGTGCTTGGTTGATCGTTTTGGTTGCATGTCATTTCACCAACACTGCTGTTCCTCATTTTACATGTTACCCAGGATGTGTGCAACTGTGCATACCCAGTTATTTTTGTACACTGCTGTGCTGATGCGTCTGTGTGTGTTTTACTGGCAGGATGCTGGCGACTTGTCCGATGGTTCAGTTGACGAGATGGCGCACATTCTGGAAACTGAATTAGAACATACGCAGCCCACACAGTTGTCATCCAGCCACTCTGATTCTCAAAGCAACTTTGCTTGTGTTGAGACACAAAGTTCTCATGCAAATGTAGATCCTCAGCGTCAAATTTCATCTGAAAATTCCACGGAAACTCCCAACACCGGACTGTCATCATCGCACGAATCTGTACTGCATGATGCAGTGAAGCTAGAACCGTGGAAGACTGATGCAGCATCACCAGCTTCTAGCGAAGAACCTCATCTACCGTCGTCTGAAGTGATTAATCATCCTGATTCGCCAGAAGTAGCAACTTTGCCATTGCCAGCACAAGTGGTGATTTGTTCTGAAGCACCAGTAGCAATGACACGTCAGTTGGAGTTAGAAATGACATCTTCCAGGGCACTATCAATAACTTCTGTCATTGCAGAACCTCCTCTGTCATCCTGCGAAACAATTAATCATCCAGATTTATCACATGTAGCAATTTCACCATTACTACCACAAGCGGTGATCTGTTCTGAAGCATCAGTGGCAATGACAAGTCAGTTGGAGTTACAAAAGACATCTTCCAGGGCACTATCAAGTGCTTCGTCAGCTTCTGTTGTCGATGAACCTCCTCTGTCATCCTGCGAAAGAAGTAATGATCCTGATTCATCACATGTAGCAACTTTGCCATTACCACCACAAGCGGTGATCTGTTCTGAAGCATCAGTGGCAATGACAAGTCAGTTGGAGTTAGAAACAGCCTCTTCATCAGGTTCTGATGAAGAATCTCTTCCGACTGTGGTGAAGTTGGAACCACTTAACTCTGAAGTGCCTGTTATGGCTGTGTCTTCGGACTCAACCGGAGATGGCAGAAATTCGCAACTTACAGGCGCTGTTTGTGAGCCGGAATTAGCACAGTCACAGCATGTGACAGCAACTACTGCTGGTGAAGATAGCTTGACGCCAGTTGTGACTGAAGAAGCTTTGACTGCCTTACCAAATCATAACTCCGGGGATGGCAGAAATTTGCAACTTACTGAGACTGTTTTTGAGCCGAAATTAGCACAGCCTTATCGTATGACAGCAGCCATGGCTGGTGGAGACAGTTTGCCAGTCCCGTTGACACCGGTCATGATTGAAGAAGCTTCAGCTGCCATAATACAGCAAGATTTCGATGGCAGAAATTTGCATCTCACACAGATTGTTTGTGAGTCAGAATTAGCAGAATCTCAGCTTGTAACGACAGCCATTGCCAGTGATGATGGCTTGACACCAGTTGTGACTGAAGAAGCTTTGACTGCCTTACCAAATAAAGACTCTGGGGATGGCAGACATTCACAACTCACAGAGACCATTGGTGAGTCGGAACTAGCACAGCCTCAGCATGTGACAACAGCCAGTGCTGATGGAGACAGTTTTCTGGTCCCATTGACTCCAGTCATGTCTGAAGAAGCTTTGACTGCCTTACCAAATCAAGACTGTGGAGATGGCAGACATTCACAACTCACAGAGACCATTTGTGAGTTGGAACTAGCACAGCCTCAGCATGTGACAACAGCCAGTGCTGGTGGAGACAGTTTTGTGGAGACAGTGACTGAAGAAGCTTTGACTGCCTTACCAAATCAAGACTGTGGAGATGGCAGACATTCACAACTCACAGAGACCATTGGTGAGTTGGAACTAGCACAGCCTCAGCATGTGACAACAGCCAGTGCTGGTGGAGACAGTTTTCTGGTCCCATTGACTCCAGTCATGTCTGAAGAAGCTTTGACTGCCTTACCAAATAAAGACTGTGGAGATGGCAGACATTCACAACTCACAGAGACCATTGGTGAGTCGGAACTAGCACAGCCTCAGCATGTGACAACAGCCAGTGCTGGTGGAGACAGTTTTCTGGTCCCATTGACTCCAGTCATGTCTGAAGAAGCTTTGACTGCCTTACCAAATCAAGACTGTGGAGATGGCAGACATTCACAACTCACAGATACCATTTGTGAGTCGGAACTAGCACAGCCTCAGCATGTGACAACAGCCAGTGCTAGTGGAGACAGTTTTCTTGTCCCTTTGACACCAGTTGTAACTGAAGAAGCTTTGACTGCCTTATCAAATCAAGACTCTGGGGTCGGCAGAAATTCACAACTTACAGAAACTGTTTGTGAGTCTGTGACTGCTATGCCACAACTAGTCAAGCCTCACCAGCCTCAGCATGTGACAACAGCCAGTGCTGGTGGAGACAGTTTTCTGGTCCCATTGACTCCAGTCGTGTCTGAAGAAGCTTTGACTGCTTTACCAAATCAAGACTCTGGGGATGGCAGACATTCACAACTTACGGAGACTATTTGTGAGTCGGAACTAGCACAGCCTCAGCATGCGACAGCAGCCAGTGCAGATGGAGACAACAGTAGTGAAGGTGTTGGTGTCGGAGTGAATTCTGGTGTAGCAGTCCACTTGGATCGGTTGATGCCAATGCTGCAGCATGGTGGCTTTTACTTTCCAGTAATTGCTGTTGTGTTGCAACCCTCGACAATTTCAGTATCCAGCATAACGACACCTGTGCAGAATCCTGAGATAACTGCATCCAGGTCTTTAGTTAGCTTGATTTCCAAACAGTACCACAGTTTTGTGAACAGTCGTGACAATGCATCTTCCAATACTCATGTGTCTGTGGCATCATTAGTCGACATAGTTACCACTCTGCTTGGGGATACAGTGTCGGTCCCAAGTGTCTCTGCTTGCAGGACTCTAGCCTCTGTGCATGATACTGTCGATTCACTGGCCAGCACCTCTGTTGCCGGTTCTGTAACACCAATGTCCGCTGTTATAAGCCATGTGTTAGATGCTGTGAACTCTGTGTCTACTGTGGTGTCCAGTGTGCTGACCATGTCCAGTATTGCAGCCAGTTTTTCTGGTGCTGCTGAGACTTCTGTGTCCACCACAGTGACCTCCTCACTGAATACTCCCATCTCTTGGACCAGTACTGCCAGTACTGTTATTCCACAACCAGATACAATCCAGCCGCAGTCCCACGGTATGATTTCTTCATCTAGCTCTGTGCCTTGTACCACGGCTTTTTTGTCTATGCATCAAACATCAGTGATGTCCAAGACTGAAACCCCAGTATTCGCAATTGATATGTTCGACAATTCAACGTTGACCGCAGAAATTTCCGAAAATGTTGCCGCAGCAGAACTTTGTGTCGTAGCATCACCTTCCACTGCTATAAGCCATGTATCAAATGTCATGAACCCTGTGCCTGCTGTGCTGACCAGCAGCAGTCTACTGCCTGTGTCCAGTACTGTGGTCAGTGTGCCTGATGCTATAGCCTCCACTGCAGTCTCTTCGCTGGACACTCCCATCTCTGTGACAAGTAATGTTTTTTCACAGCCAAATGTCATGAGCTCTGTGCTGTGGTCTCTTTCTTCGAGCTTTGTACCTTGTACTGTTGTATTTACGCCCAGTGTCTCGTCGACGAGCATCACATCATTGATGTCGGACACTGCAGTCTCCATGTCTACAACTGTAATATCCGACACTTTGACATCTGTTACACAGTTTTCGGATGATACTGCCTTAGCAGCACTTCATCTGAGCTCACAGGCACAGGCCACTGATACTAAGCTTTGTACCTCATTGCCATGTAAATCACCTTGCATCTCCGCAGCTTGTGACAGCAACGGTCCTGTGAGGTTGATGGATGATAGCTTCTCAGAAGATGACGAGTTACACATTGTGCTGCCAGATGACTCGTTTTTAGACACTCAACCAGCTGATGACAATAGATGCAAGGCCGACTCCAAGCCAGTGGAAAGCTGCCCCACATCATCTGACCCACCTGCTGATGATGTGTTGCCTAGTGACAAAGTCTCTGATAGTGGGAACAGTTGTTGTGGGAACTCTGTGTTTCCGGGAGATGGAGTTGTACTGAGGTCATCTTTAAAAAAGAGTTTACCAGTGCCGGAGCCTGCCAACATTAGCATACCTGCTAGTGTCTTTTATTCTAATCAGTCAGTGGTTTCCGTCAGTGATGGTTCATCGACAGATTCGATGCCAAGTGTCACTGACGTGTTGGCCGAGACATTGCTGTTTCGCCCGCTGTCGCCAGTCTCCAGCTGTCAGCAGTGTGACCTGTGTGACAGTGTCAGCAAAGTGTCTCAGGTCCGTAAGCTGCGCAGTAAACGAATCATCACCAAACGTAAACTGTCCACTGATGATGATGATGATGATGACAACGTTACACCAGCAAAGATCTCAGCACCATCCAATCGTGTATGAATATATTTTTTACTCCTTTAACATCTTGGTCTTTGAATTTATTTCATAGGCCTATAATTTCTACATATGCTGTTCTTATTTTATCATCCAACGCTGTGCAAGCATGGCAAATACTATCCTACTTGTGGTTCTTGGACTTGCTAGTTGTTTTAAATTGCATACCGGTAACAGACAAGCTTGTTTGTGGAATGCTGGTAACCACTAGTTTAGACTGCATCATGATATGTATTGGCTTGGAGCTCCAGGATTTTCTTTTCTTTTGCCATGTTTAATTAATTTGTCACATTAGCAGATGTCTTAAGCTTTCTGTGACTATTACAGCAATTCAGCAGACTGTCATTATCAACTGTCATATGCAAAGAATTAACTCCAGACAACATTGTAGTTATATGTAGAGTATCACTCATTTTCACTGAAGCTGCTGAGATTATTGTCATTCTTGGTTCTATTTCATTTACTTATGTTTTTGTCTTATTTGTTATTGCTCCAGTTTTGTCACTTGTACAAACTTGAATTTGATTATTTATTTGTTAAAACTTATTCACTGTGAAGTATGTGGTAATTGAAACCTCGAATGTGTTCCTGGTGGAGAAAACCTAAATTGACTTGATGGCTGTGTGTGTGTGTGTGTGCGTTTGTGTGTGTTCACTTGCGCATGTTTTAGGCATCTACAAGTTGCCATGCCAGGGTCAAGCCACGGCCTGCCAGGGCAGAGCCAGGTGGATCTGTAGCAGCATGTGCTACACGTGTGACCCGGAGCTCGGTGGTCCCGGTGCTGGCCCATCACATCTGCCAGACAATCAAGTACTGGTCGTCCAAGTCAACGGCCGTCGATGCGGCAGCAGTCATGATGGCGTCACAGCCGTCCTGCTCTGACGTCGTGGATGCCGTTATACAGGTATCATGGTCGTCGTAATCATTATGAGATGTGGCTTCAAGAATAATTGTCATTATTTCTAGGACCGCGCTACAAAACTGCCAGATGTAGGCCGAGTTATGAATGTCAGTACAGAAAAGTCTTTAAGGCAGAGAGTGATGGTGATGTCTGACAGAAGGTCGTTTTATCTACAGGTTGGCACCATTTACTGGAAATGCTGTTTGCTGACTGCAAGAAAGAACGTCAGTAGTGGCAAACAGTACAAATTTCTCAGTGCCGCTCAGGCTCTGTGGCATATAATGTTGATTAACTTATTGCTTGTTTACAATTTTCATGTATTTAAATATTACAGTAAGTTGTTTGTTAGAGCATAAGTGTACAGAAAAATTGTATGCAGACCACTGACTTAACTGACATAGACTCATGATCAGGGCATGGCATTCTGTAAATAGTCTGCATGTTTACTTATTGGTGGTTGCATTTGAATAAATGTTGTATCTTACTGTATCTTATATTGTCGATGAACGTGTTTATGTAGGTGCTGTGTGAGACGGCAGTTGACTGTGTGGCAGACTGGCATTCACGCTGTCTGATGGAAGAACTTATTGATGACACACCTTGGCTCATGGACACCGAGCGCAAACTGCTGGACATTCTCACTGCTGCCTCATGCCATTTTGTATGTTTAGTCATCGTTTCTATCTCTGTCACATGTACTGTACTGTGTAGAGCTGCGGATAATGCTCATATAATAGCTTAAATATAGCATAGTTTAGAAAGGTAGGCATAGCTAAAAATGCTGGTTCGGGAACAGGAAGTGGAATCTAGTCTGAAAAATGTCGTGCACTGATCACAAGAGCTTTTGTTGTTAAAGAGCTTTGGCAGTACACTTAGTCAGCCATTTAATAAGCAAGTTCAACATAAGGTGGGAGTTGAGGGTGGCTATTTAGTCAAAGATGCATGCATGCCCAATCAGCAAATCTGCTTCAAACTACAGTCTACTCTATATGCATATAAGTCATGGGTAGTTGCACAATCTCTCGGTGTTGCTTACTGGACCATTTTTTGGAGTTACTCTGCGGTAGCTCATTGTTCAGAGCTAAACTGGAAATCGTTATTGCACACTGCTTGATTAATTCCGGATGGGAACACTTTAGCAGTGAAGTGATCCAGTTTTATCCATCTTGATACATTGTAACTATTACTGGCACACTTGTATGACAGGTTTTTGAAATTCTACAGTATGTCAGTGTGATAAACTTGCAGGAGACAATTATTGAGGAGTTTCTGACGCACATTGAGTTGACGCTAGCAGTTGTTCCTGATGGCAGCAACCCACGAATTCTCAGTCAGCGTCCTGCAATGTGGTAAGCGGTTGAGAATTGAAAATGCTAACTGCATTTTGTAACAGTTGTTTCAATCCCAGTAGGTCAAGCTGTAATTAACAACATGCTGTCATTTGTCACAGCACCACACAAAACAACTAGCGTGGCGCACCGGTTTGAGTTCAGCTGTAAGGTTTAGCATGGCGACACTGCATTGTACACTGTCTTCAAAAAACACACCCTTACGTTTTCTTTTACATCTTTGTGGAAAATGTTTAGATTTTCACAAAATTTTCCGGGAACATTCAGGAGGAAACTAGTATTCCATCAGTATAAAAGTTAAATATTCTATCTACCGGTGACGTCATGCTGATGTCATATTGTTGTGTTTGTAAATTATGGGGTTTACCATTGCATGGAGACATTTGATGAAATGTTAAAACACATTAATTGATCAGTGTGATGACTGAACCCAAACATGCTAATCTGTCGCACAGTTTTCCATTGCGAACTGTTTTCGTGGTTCATCTTCTTTCCTGAGTGTGAGATCTTCAACTTTATTGATGTTGGCAGGCGTTGCGCACTGCGCCACTGTGTAGATGACCACTTGCTCGCTATCAGTCGAATGGTTTGATACTGCCGGACATGTCAATTTTTTATTTAAAAGTTTTATTCAATCAATATTTAATTCTCTATCTATTGTGCAGAAACGTCTTGCACAAGCTTGTGGTTCCATAACTTTTGCTGACTCACAATCATTTATCAATGTCTGTCTTCAAAGGTAAAACCCGTAATTTAGAAATATGAAAATATGATGTCACCATGACATCATCGAAAACGAAGAATATCTAACTTTTACACTGATGGAATACCGGTTCCCTCCTGAACATTCCCTGAAAATTTTGTGGGAATCTAAGCATTTTCCACAGAGAAAGAAAACGTAAGGGTGTTTTTTTCTGAACACAGTGTACAAGCACAAGATGTGCTATAAACTGGAAGTAGCAGCTGTACACGTACTTTGGCAGAGGATATAGATATATATTAGAAAATTATTTCTCTGCCCATCACTTCAGTATTTTATCTGCATGTGTTTTTATTCTAATTTTGGTCATGTGGCAGATAAGATAGGATACTTATTGAACTACCACCACCCACCAGCTGATCATACTTTATCTGCAAACAAACGTAATTATGCTACTTAAATCACCAATTTGCGGATTTGGTTACCTAGTTTTTTTTAACTTTTAGTTTATTGTTAATATCTAACCTGAGCATCATTGGACAGGCTGAAATTTTTCATATTGCAGTGAAATTTACTCACTTTCTGTCAGCATACATTGTTTGATCCACTCAGCGTCTTTTCGTTTTCCAGAAATCGTATTAACGTGGCAACTGGCCGTTAGAATGGTGTGTGTGTGTGTGACACATGCGTTCATTTATGTGATGCATTAGAAATTGTACCACTAACGTGTGTGTTGAGCAGAACTGTGTGCATTGTATGTCTTTGTGCAGTCGTGTTTTTACAGAGATCTGCCGTCAACAAGGTAAATAAATATTTGTAGCATTTTTTGTGAATTAACATTTTAACATTTTATAGTCATTTTATGCAAATTTGTACAAACTATGTGCAAAAACTCTTATTATTTGATGAGCATTGTAGTTAGCTTTGAAGTTTACATTAATTGACATTTATTAAACAAAGATTGTAGCCAATCAACGACACTGGTAAACTGAATTCTGGGTGATATTTTTAGGTCAGATGTCATGGAGTTTGACAGAAATTTATAGCATGTATTCAAATTCTTTAATACCTCTAGTTTGGTGACATGAATGATATCTGGCTTATGAAACATCTTAATTGAATGGTTCTAAAAAGTGTACTTTTTTGACTGGCCTAGCCTGGATAACTAGAGAAAAAATGGGCTGTTAAATGTATGTCGAAAACTGCTTCAAGTACATACTACACCGTGTTCAAGTTTTCTGTCATATCTCTGTGGAGAATACTGATTTGCACAAAAGTTTCAGGGAATGTTTACTGGGAAGCATGTAGTTCGAAAATGGAAAAGTTAGATATTCTTTGCTACCGGTGACATCATGCTGACGTCATATTTCGATGTTTGTAAATTATGGGTTTTACCACTGAAGACAGACATTTGATGAAATGTTAAAACACATCAATTGGTCATTGTGTTGACAGAACCCAAAAATATGCTAATTCATCACACAATTTTTTATTGTGAACTGTTTCCATGGTTTATCTTCTTGGCTGAGTGCTAGATCCTCAACTTTGTTGATGCTGGCAGGTGTACGCACACTGCATCAAAGTTTCATTCCATCAATATTCCATTGTCTGTCCATTGTCCAGAAACATGTAGTACAAACTTGCGGCTACATAACGCTTTCTGACTCGAAAGCGTTTTATCAGACGTCTGTCTTCAACGGTAAAACCCATAATCTACAAATGCAGAAATATGACATCAGCGTGATGTCACAAGTAGCAAAGAATATTTAACTTTTTCACCGGTCGAATACTAGTTAACTCTTATACATTCGCTGAAAATTTTATGGAAATCTGAACATTCTCCATGGAGATATAAAAGGAAATGTGAGTGGATGTTTTTTTCTGAACACAGTGTACATCATGTTTGTTTTATCTGTGTTTTTTATGCGTGTGCGTATTAGCTACGGTAATTCTGTCCATCTGTCTGTTTGTCTGTCTGTATGTCATGACCCGGTACCATTTCACGACCAGTTGAGATAGAGATTTTGGGTTTTCACCATATGATAGCTTAGTGTCTCTAGCGTTTTGTAACAAAATTTCATGCCACTGGTGAAAGGGGTCTCCATGAACGAGGGGGCGAAAGAGGGGCACCCCTCGTAAAAAGACGTTATACTACCGCTATTGGCTCGTCTGACATGGAAGTGGCTGCAGATAGGCACAGACATGCTGCTTAACATAACAAGCACTGGCAACGAGCTTCTTAGAAATGTCAACATTGATGACCTTGAGTGACCTTGAACTCCCAAAATAGGGGGTTTTAGTGAATTTTTCGTGATTTTAGGCTGCAACACGCATTTCAAGAGTGAACTGCGACGAAATGGCTGGAGATAGACCAATACAACCTGCGAATTAAATTTTTAGCATTGAATGTTGATTTTAGCAGTCCAAGTTCGGACCCTTTAGATTCAAAGAGGCCTGCGCACGCAGGTGTCAAATAGGGGTACCCTTCTAAAATGTGGTTATTTATCCAATGTTGTCTTGTTTAGCATGAAAATGGTTGCAGATAGGCACAGACATGCTGCTTATCATAAACAACCACTTGCAACGAACTTCATAGGATTGTCAACATAGATGACCTTAAATGACCTTGAACTCTAAAAATATTGATTTAAAGTGATTTTTTGGCAATTTTTGGCTGCAAAAGAGTGAATTGCAGCAAAATGGAGATAGACCAAGATTACCTGCGAACAGGAACTGCCATTGGCTCTCGCATGTCTCATGAGCATTAGCTCAAATTTTTTGTCTTGTATTTCTTTTCACTCTCGTTCCATTTGTGTAGTGTTATTTTGGGCAGCTTAAATTCTGCCTTTCTGTTGGATTTCGTTGTAACTGTATTGTAGTTGGCAATTATATCATACATTCTTAATCTTCAATGAAGCATTGAATGAATTAATTAATTAATGTGACGAGCGGCTCAAGCT
>Ga0209671_1004941_pt1 | contig 13350 bp, 8 predicted proteins | sample WorMetHERISLAND2_2_FD_187401 | JGI IMG/M metagenome (GOLD analysis project Ga0209671, IMG submission 187401) | Marine gutless worms symbiont microbial communities from Max Planck institute for Marine Microbiology, Germany - Olavius geniculatus... | ecosystem: Host-associated > Annelida >... | reverse complement strand
CCGATGTGTATTATGGTCCCGATGGGCCGAGTCCAAATGATATGCGATTTTCGAAACTATAACTACTGAACTGGAAATGCTACTATAGGCTTTCGCGCGTCTCGTGAGCTTTGCTCAAATTTCTTGTCTCCGTTGCGCACAGCTGTGTCGCACGATGATTCAAAATGGGGTGCTGGCCTACTGAAAAAAGGTGTCTCAGATGGCTTCTTTCTGACCTCAAAAGGCAAACCAGGCTGTGCCTCATCAGGAGCATAGGCGGGGTGCTCATCTCCCATACGTTGTTCGTTGAGCCCGTAGGTGGATAAACCACTTGAGTCCGTGACGCATGGCCAGTGCGACGCCAGACCTACGGTTACCTTCTCAGCCGCGGGGCATCACCGCCCTTTGACCGGTACCAAATTATACTGCTTGGTGAACAGAGGCACATGTGTGTGAACAACTTGCCTGACCCCCGACTCGGAGTCGATCCTGGGACCTTTCGGTCACCAGTCTCGCTCGTTACCGTTACACCATCAAACCAAATTTTCTGACCTCAGATATGCATAAAATCTATTTTTAACCGGGGCTCCGCCCAGGACCCCGCTCAGTGAGTTCACGACGTTCCCCCTAGGCCTTCTAGTCGGATAGGGTGTGCACCACCCATTCCCACATTTCTTCCCCTCGACGCTTTCTTCATCTCGACCTCGGCGTCTCGATCTTAGCGTAGAGCGTTAAAATTCCTTTCGCCGTTGGTGGTTGCGTGGCAGGATTAGGGCCATGGATCTCTTAGTCGCAGTCGACGTGTTGAGAAGAAAATAAAACAGCAGCCCCATTTGATCACAGTAGTACTGACTAAAAAGGACTGTTTTGAAAAAAATTGTTTGAAACTACCAATATCATTCGCCGAATCTCTGAGCTCATCTGGTAGTGAGTTCCAGACCGTTGGACCAGCGACTGAAAAAGCCCGACGGCCATATGTGTTGAATCAGCAGCGTGGTACAGTGAGCAGGTGTCGATTGGCAGAACGTAGTCGATGTCGAGATGTGACTTCAGTGGCTGGGGTGATGTGTTCGACGAGGTACCCAGGTGCTTGTCCATGCAAACAATGAGGCCCAACTTGAAGGTGACCCTCTCTGACACACTCAGACAGTGCAGTTTGTCATACTGGAGTGTCATACTGGACTTCATTTACTAAAAAATCTGCTAGTATTCTGCAGCTGGCAAAATGTTTTACAACGTACGTCGTGGTCACCTTTGTGCACTCAGTACTGGTGGTTGTAGCTTATTGTCGTCGTGCAATACTTAATGATGCGGTAAATGTCAGGCCGCAATCACCGACTGTCGAGTTCTGCATCGACGGATAAAATGAAGCATTAACGACCAATTTCGTCACAAGGTATAAATATATTCACGGCTTGCGGGTCGTCCTTGAATAGTTGTCGAGCTAACTGAGATGTGCAGAGCTGCCATTCCGCGGTCTGCCCTCTCAACCTAGACGGCAACTTCAACGAGGTGCTCTCTGCCGTGGAGTTTCGTGTGCGTCGCATACTGATGTCTTTTGTAGAATGAAAGCACGACCCTTGTCACGGATCGCCTGACAAGAAGTGCTGCTACGTTACGTGCCCCGATGCTCCTGTATTAGCATCAGTTATTATAAGCAGTGCTGTCGAAGCGTTGACTTTTTAACGCGTCGCTATAGGCCTATTACTGACGTTGTAGGTGGACTACATCGAGATTCGAGAGGGTGACTGGAATGACGACCTACGAACTCGTGGCTGTGACGCAAAACCGTGACAGTATAGTGATGAAACGGAAACAAAACAATTTTTAATTACTTGAATATTATTCGATCGTCTAATGAACGCAGTTTAATGGAACATTGGAACTCGTGCTTCACAGAATTTAGTAAAATTATTTGTGTCTTTTAAGTTTCTAACGCGCGTTAATTCTTTAACGCGTTAACGCGTTAAGTTAACGTGTTAATCGACAGCTTTAATTATAACTCCACTTTTAGCAGAGTCCATCGCGTTAGCTCTAGTCTATTCAACGTGCTGTCTTCGTTTAGCTGGCTCAGTTTATATGCAAATTTTGTGATGTAAAATCGTGTTATAGCTATTCAGTTACTTTCAGAAAGCAATCACTGCTCAACGTTTAGGCATAAATGAATTTGCTGATAAGACACTTCAAAAGAAAGCTGTGATTGTTTCTAACGTTACTTTTTCAGTTTCTATTTACTCATATAAAGTATGTCATATTGAACTGCTTTCCTATAGTTTCTTAGTGCGAACTCTATTCGTGTGATTATTTACAGCTAAAAATACGCTTGGGAGACTTTCATGTAGACTCACTTTTTATTAGTAAATTTTTACAAAGAGACTTTTTCGGGACCACTGCTAGCGGAGGACAGTCAGCGAGCGCGAAGGCCGCTGCAGTTTGTCGGGTTGCTGGTTCGAGACCACGTGACGGACGACCGACGGCGCGCTTTTACGCGGCACGTGACGCAGGCATCAGCGTCTGTCTGTCTGTCTGTCTAACACGCAAAGTGGATTTTCTAATATGAACGAAGCTGGCCAGCGAACGACGCTGACCGCCCTGATTTCGTCGCCGAGAATACTAATGAACCTTGTCCATGAACACAGACTGGAGGCCAGTGGAGGAATGTCCAAGTCCCCTTAGCGCATTAGAGGTTTCTTTAGCCGAATGTGCTACATAAATTCACATTTTATTAAAGTCTTACTTACGTACTTAATATCTGCACCATTTGCGTCAACGTTGCACTGATATAATAGTGATAATAGTGGAGCGTAGAAACGATACAGCCTAAGTCAATGTTGCGAAACGACCACGCACACGCCCGGCTTCTGCGCTCTGCAACGTTTCGCGCAGCGGATAGAGACGAGATCCATTTCCGGGAATGAAGTGCCGGAACCGACGAACTACGTGTAGGCTTATACGCCACAACGCATTTGTCGCATGAATGCGTCTACTCAGACTGAACGGCGGATCCACCGATGACGTACAAGTATATACACTGCATGTGGTTATACGAGCGCAGCAAGACCTCAGCCGGCGGCGCCGTTTTACGTTGCAATTTCGTGCCTGATGCTGGAAACTGGGGTTTAACTGGCGCGTGGGTGATGGCCAATAAAGCTTCGCGTTGCGATGAACTGCGCACGCTGAGGTTATCTGCCATAGGCCCCTAGTGCTGATGTGAAACATGCTGCAGTCACTATCTGTGTAGTTGCCTGGAATCACTGCCAAACTACAGTACCGACTGGCATACAAATCCGTTGAATGGTTTAAGCAGGTGCACGAATGTGACAGACAGACTACGCTAGGGAGAAATATGTATATATTGTGGCTAAACCGTACGTACCGACGTACAGTTTAAGTAAGTAAGTAAGTAAGATGACAGACGGCGCAGTTTAACAGTTAGCCACAATGCGCCGCGCTCTCAACATCCGAAAAAAATGTCTTCAGCAGCCGCTTGAACTGTTAAATGTCAGTTTGTCTCAGATGAGCTGGAAGATTGTTCCACAGGCTCGGACCTGCAGCAGCAAAGCATCTGTCTCTATAGCTGTTGTAGGTCCGTCTGACAACACATGTCCTTGAGTTGGCAGAACGCAGCTGACGACGACCTTCGTCAAAGACCAGCTGACAGTCGGCGGCCAGGTATACTGAAGCCATGCCGAACAGTGACAAGTAGACTAGGGTGGCCATCTTGAAATCCACCCGACGCCGAACTGAAAGGCAGTGTATCTCCTGTAGCACCGGCGTCGGTCAAAGCGTCGAGCGCCGGAAATCAACCCTGCTTATTAGACCGTCCGTGATGCCGTAGAAAAGTGAGTTACAGTAGTCCAGGCGACACGAAATAAACGCCTGGACCAGCGTATTGACGGCGTCAGATGACATCGATCTGACGAGCGGTCGGAGCTGTCGTAGTTGGTAGTAGCCACTGCGACACACGGCGGCCACCTGTGCGGACAGCGTCAGCTGGCTGTCGACGATGACGCCGAGGTTACGTGCCGTCTCCGAGACGTTGATACGTGCCGACGCCCCCGGAACCTCCGAAACGTTGACTTTCGCCAGCTGTTGTGGAGAACCCAACCACATCACCTGGGTCTTTGTGGGGTTCAATCGAAGTCGGCTGGCCTTTAACCATGCTTCGATGTCGACGAGACATGCTGTGAGACGTCGGACAACAGCCTTAGCGTTTAGCCACAATATATGCACATACGAAAAAGTAAAAATCATACAGTAAGTAACCAAATTTGCAGCATTTGTTCACGCTGTCTGTGGCTTTATGTGTACAAAATTTTGTAACAAACAGACCACGTTTGACACAGTTATAGTAAAAAAAACTAGAAAAAAATACCGACGGACCCAAATTCGCGGACCCGAGAATGGCCGCCGTCAGTTCTTATTTTAAGAGGTTATGATATCTAGTAATGAGTCACAATTTGTATGGCGAGTGACGCGCGCGCCAAATGACCTACATCCTAGCTTGTCGGCCCACAGATATATACACCAGTGGACCTAGCGGCAGTTTTTACTACTTTGGTCACTGTTAATTTTTGATTGATCCATTGTTAGCTGCGGCGTCATCGTACCTATCACGAGGATTAAGCGCATCAGACTGCGGTGTGCTGTTGATGGTCAGCAGTGACTATATACAGGAATTCGCCTTTGAGATAATGGCCTGTGTACGGGTCATACATACATGATGCAGCAGGCGACGGACCGTTGCTGTTGAAAGCTTTCTGTAGTGCTGTGCTGGAACGTAGAGCGAAGACTGAATGCTTCGTCCTGCAATGGTTTTGTTTCATGCATATTGATGGAGCCAAAGGTCGCTGACAGCGCCACTAGGGCCTAATCACGGCGAGACGACCGCCACCCACGCTGAGCATATAAAGAAATCAAATCAGGGATACACGAGTGCACACGGAGACATCATTCAGCAGAGCGCGGATGCGTACAGCTACTTACAGGGCATACAGCGCTCGCTAATTGGAGTGTGGCGACAGGTTGGAGCAGGTTATGGACCTGATCGAGGAGCAAAAGCGTTTAACCATTCAACCGAGACAGTGCGAGGGATCTGCGTTAAGCATTTATAAGCTGATGGCAGATGTCACTGCGTCCGTTGCACGTTTGACCGTCATCGCTACTGCTGCTGAAGATCTGCCGTTCAATTATGCAAATCTTGATCAGACAACTGTGACCTTTAGGCACTGTTGGCCACTCCAACGAGAGCTATAGTAGCTTACTTGATTCTTGTACTTGTACTCGCGTAGTATTCGAGTGCCGTTTTAAAGTACGTACTTGTACTTGTAGGCCTATACTTGTACATGTCTTATGATTAAGTGCAATGGCCGAAGCTGTCCAGAAAGCTACGTGTCATCGCGCCTGATCTTGCTTAAATGAGACAGTAACTTCAGTAAGTAAGTGTGCAGAGACTGTAAGACGGAGTAAGGACTCAGTTTGATCTAAGGCGCTGTCTGAGTTTGACAACTAACATGCTTGTGTGCAGAGTTTAGATGCGCATTTGTCACTGTGTTCAATTTTCTGTGTATTTGAAGTCTGAAATACCGAAATACCGTTTGGCATTTTTGAGGTCTTTTAGTATGGGAACGGCCCGTCATTACACAGTGTTTCATAGAAAGACATCTTTTTTCTGTCATAATTCACTTAAATGACGATCAATTAACATGAAATTTTTACCACTTGTAGCTGAGAAAATAGTTATTCAAAATATTTTGACAAAAAATGGCTGTTATGGCTGCTGATTAAATATTCTGTGCTAGTCGTGACGTAACGCTGATGTCATAATGTGTCGTGAGTACAAGCTTGCTTGTCTCAACCAGTGCTGTCAGTGTCGACCACCACGTGCTTTTTGGACATTTTTGCAACTTTTTCACTAACGTTATATCGTCGGAAACTAAAATCTCTGAACTGCATTATTTCATGATAGTAGTATAGAAGCCAATCGTCCATAATTTCTATGCATTTATTTGCGAAAACGTAATTGCAAAAAAGCCAAATAAGGACACATTAGCCAATTTGGCCATTCGAAGTAATTCAAGGTCGTCGATTTCAATCGACTTTCTGAAGCGTAATAACTGAGGTCTATTTCGCGCCGTTTTTGAGCTACGATAACGGCAGATTGGTCGAAATGACTATTTCGAGAGAAAAGTGCCTATCGTTAGAGATAAACCTTTAAACACACAAAGCGACGTAAATTTCGCTCCAAAACCAGTCGGTTAGATTTCGGTGGCAGTGCGGGTCACGAATGTCACAAGCGTCATTAGCTAAAACAACCTCCTAAGGGAATTTGGAGCACAATTTCGAGAACGTTAATAGAAACAGTTAGTCTTTATTAGCTTATGAAAAAATGACCTTCGAAAAGAAATCTGCCGGGAGCAGCTGCTCTGCGCTGGTTACGTCAGTGATACAAGTTGTTTCTTTTGCTCTGTCGTTGTGCTCGGGGGGTTCTAATGCAATGCTAATTGAATCGATGTCTTACACAGTTTTATACCACCGACGAAATACTAACCAGTAAGAATGCGGACACATTTACCGAATTAACAACTCACGCAAACAGCTACGTGCGTAGACGCACGTGTCCATTTACAAGTCGAACTCCGCTGGATTCGTTACGCGCGACAGCTGGGGTATATGCTAAGCGCGTCTTACCTATCGTAGAAGCGTCTGTATGTCTTGTCTGTATGTCTGTCGCACCCGAGTAGGAGTTCTAATATTTTCTGGAATTTTTAGCTGGGGTGCACATTTCAAGATTGAATTGCATTAAAAATGTCTGGAGATAGACCAAGACGACCTGGGTAGGAAATATTCAGCATTAAACGTAGATTTCAGCAGTTTGAATTTCGGCCTCGTACGTCTAAAGCGTCTTCCGTACGGGACTGTCAAATCTGGGTACCCCCTTCAAAATGCGCAATATCTACTACTGTCCCATAATTTAGCGCAGAAATAGTTGCAGATAGACATAGGCTTGTTGCTTACCGTAACAAGCAATGTTGACGAGCTTTTTTTCGGTACCAACATTGATAACCTTAAACGACCATGAAATTTAAAAAACGGGTTTTCGCTAATTTTTTGCGACGCATATTTTAACAGTAAAATGCTGAGATTTTTAGAGATAGGTTAGGAAAACTTGCATATGAAATTTTTAGCATAACACGTAGATTTTAAACGTCTGAGTTTTGACGTTTTAGGTTCAAGAAGTACTTTTTCAAAACGCATTGTTATTTTTTTGTTGCACGATGTACTCTGATTTTTTCACTGATGCTGATGCTCTGATGCCGTCGCGCGTCGCGTAAACATTGTTCAGATTACTTGTTTAGTTAATTTTGAAAAATACACAAAACTTGGTTTAGAAGTATGAACTATAAAAAGAAATCGATTTTGAAGTAATGTTGGTTTTCAGATACAGATACAAAAAAAACTCTTCACGAATATCTGCTATAGTGACGCCAGTGACACGTAACTGTTGTGTAAACAATAAAAATGTTTTGAGCAAAGAAGACAAAATTGTAATTAAATTGTTCCGTCAAGGAAAGGGTTATTGAGTAAAGTTTATCAACGAGTTTCCATTTTCCAAACATAAACTGGTCTTCGTCGGCTTTGAATAAAGTCCTCGATCGAGTGGCATGAACCTCAAACTGCATAGGCCTACGTTGGAGCTCTCGAATTTGTATTTTATAGAAAAGAAATCGCCATTAAATTACGAAATTGTTCGACTGTCGTCGAAAATATTTACAATCGCGGATGTCGGTGTGGTATTGAAGGTGCAGTGATGGGGGAGGATCGGCTGCTGAGTGGACGTCAGTGGCTGTGTACAACTGCAGCCAGTCTCTGCATCGTCAGCTGCATCTGTTCTCTGCTGACCATCGCACTCATCGCGGCCAACCGCTACGTCTACATCTGCCGGCACGATCTCTATAGCAAAGTGTTCACTCGCCGGCGAACTGTCGGTGCAGTGTTTTCTACGTGGGTGGTCGGTGTTGCCTTCGACTTGCCGAATCACGTCGGCTGGTCGTCGCATTGGTTCGACACCAAGACTCAGAAATGTCTGTGGGACCGCACCACCGCCTACCACTACACCGTCTTCTTCGTCGTCGTCGGCATGCTGTTACCGTGCCTCGTCACGTTCGTCTCCTACTGGCGCATTTTCGTCTATATTCAGCTTGCTAAACAGCGCATTCTCAGCTCACATTACCAGGCAGGACTAAATTTCACGCCGAACTCTGCGCAGTGTGTCCAGAAACAAAGTGAGCCAACTGAAATCCTGATCGTACACGGACCGGGCGCAGAGTCAAATAAAATATCGCGCATAACGTTTTAGGTTCCAACCAGGAGCACTAGGTCTACCCTAATCAGTACAATGTTAGACAGTTAGATAAATCAGTACATTTCAGAAAAGCCTTAGGTCTAAACCTGGCTAGAAAAAAGTCGAAATCAATTAGTGTTCTTTAAAAAAATTCGGATTAATTCATCAATAAATTTTGGATTTGTATTTTTGTGTCAGAAATATTAATCTACAAAGTGCACCGAATCTATTGTCATTATGGTAACGGTAACGGTAACCGTAACGGTAACTCGAAAACTAACTTTAACCAAATACACTAACCCTAACTCTAACCCTAACCATCAACCCCCACTCGAGTCACTTGACGACTTTTTTGTTTCGAGTAACGTTACTCGATTGTATGGTCATCATCGAGTTTTGCAACTTATTTATTTATTTTAATTTGATGATCGCTAGCATATCATCGAATCAAACTCGACGATTTTGAACCCTGGATTTCTAGGTCTACAAGCGCTTTGAATATTCGTGCAATGTCGGATTATCAAGTTACAAGAGTCTTAGTTTTCTGATATCAGGCTTCAGCCAAAAATTTCGAAGTCAATTAACGTGGAAATTGCAAGCATTTGATGTGATAATATGATATGTGGTGAAACCGTTTTACGCCGTTGTACAAAAAATGGAACATAAATAAGAAATGTGACATGTATTCCTGTGTAAAGAAACAAAAACTTTAGAAACGGACTGTTGTGGGACAGATAGAAGCCTGGGATCAGAAAACTAACAAGAAATTTGAGCAAAGCTCATGAGACGCGCGAAAGCCTATAGCAGTTCCTGTTCGCATATAATCTTAGTCTATCTCCATCCATTTCGTCGTAATTCACTCTTTTGCAGCCAAAAATCGCCAAAAAATCACCTTAAATCAATATTTTTAGGGTTCAAGGTCATTCAAGGTTATCGATGTTGCCATTCGTAAGAAGCTCTTCATCAGTGCTTGTTATGATAAGCAGCTTGGCTATGCCTATCTGCAACCATTTACACGCTAGACAAGCCAATAGAGTATAAATAACCACTTTTTACAGGGGTACCTCTCGTTGACACCCACGTGCGCAGGCATGCTTGAATCTAGAGGGTCCGGACTTGGACTGCTAAAATCTACATTCCATGCTGAAAATTTCATATGCAGGTTCTCTTGGTCTATCTCCAGCCATTCTGGCAAAATTCACTCTTGAAATGCGTGTCGCAGCGCAGAATTGTGCAAAAAATTCACTAAAAACCCCTTTTGGGAAAGTTCAAGGTAGTTCAAGGTCATCGATGTTGATAAATCCAAAAAGCCTGTCACCAGTGCTTGTTATGATAAGCAGCATGTTTGTGCCTATCTGCAACCGTGTTCACCCTGCACGAGATAATTGCGGTAAAATGACCACTTTTAGGGGGGTAGCTGTCTTTGACGCCCGCCTGCGCCGGCCTCCTTGAACCCAGGGGGTCGGGACTTGAACTGCTAAAAGCTACGTTGAATGCTGAAAATTTCATACGCAGGTTGTCTTGGTCTATCTCCAGCCATTTCGTCGCAATTCGGTGTTGAAATGTGCGCTGCATCCAAAAATTGCGAAAAATTCACTAAAAACCTCTTTTTGAGGGGTTCAAGATCGTTCAAGGTCATCGATGTTGATAAATCCAAAAAGCCTGTCACCAGTGCTTGTTATGATAAGCAGCATGTCTGTACCTATCTGCAACCGTTTTCACATTATTCGAGCCAATAACGGCAAAATGACATCTTTTTAAGGGGGGTACCCCTCTTTGACGCCCTCGTTCGAGGGGAACCCCTACACCCAGTGGCACGAAATTTTGTCACGATAAACTAGATACCTGGGGGGCAGCCCACAGTGAAGATTTCGTGATCCTAGCTTGCACCGTTTTGATACAGATCACGAGTGTGACAGACGGACGGACGGACGCCCAGACGATAGCAAAGACGCGCGAAACATTCTGCTTTCGCGCGTAAAAATGAAAAAGTAACAAGAAGCCCAGCTGTCGCTAGGATAGCCGACCGTACTGGTTGTCAGTGACCTTCAAGGTCATCCAAGATCAGTGATTTTTTATCTCATCTGACAGGGCGTATGCTACTTCCTATTAGTGATTAATAGTAACCTTGGCGGTATCTCTCACCGTTTCCGAGATATGGTTAGTTTTCTTTTGAAATATCCACACCCCCTCCATTTAACCCTTAATTTGAAAATGTTTCCTTTGCATTAGATCGCTGAAATTTTGCATGCTTATGCTTAATGCGCAAAGCTAATTACTGATGTAAAAAGTTTTTACGACCTAACGCGTAGTCACAATACATCCGTTACAGACGACGGACAGACGACTGTCGACAACCGTAACATAAGCTCGACCGTTACTTACGGTCGGCTAAAAACTGAAGGCAAAACGCAAGCAAGAATAATTATGATGAGAAAAACCACTGAAGTGGAAAAATGCATACTTTTTTCGCTGTAGGCCGACAATATTGATCGCCATAGCTTTCTCATTACTCACTTAGACAATGTACGCACGTGTAGAAGACGACATGCCGAACTTTTTATTGAACATGTTCAACTTCTGGATAGGCCTACATGTAAAAATCGATTTTTGACTCCGGATACAGGCGACATGTAGAACATTCTGTCCACACTCCGACGTGTGCAACGTGTAGAATTTTACGTAAAAATGTCTACATGCCGAGAACTAAAAGTCCCTGACAAACATTTTATTTTTTAAATGTGAAGTAGGTGCTATTTTTATTTGTTTTCACATAGTTGTTTCCGAAAACTAGGAAAAAGTCAAACCGAAACAGAAAACAGATTTTAAGATAAAATGGCATTTCATTCATTACGATAGGTTTATCGACCACACTGCAGTCTTCACGCATTTCAAGGTCGTTGAAAGCCCGTAATTACATATAGTGTCACTCCATGCACCTTTGCCATAGCTAATACAGATCGTCTTCATAGTGGCCCTGCAAAATCTGCTCGAACTCTGTGCACAATCAAAATGCTGAAAAGAACTCACTTCAATAACGTTGTTGTTTCAGGCTCGTACGCCTATTTGGAGGTCAGAGTGGTCAAAAGAAGAAATTTTAAGTGACAAACAACAATGTTCGTTCGTGAACACTGGCAGCTGTATTGACAAATTTTATGGTCTTTCTGTGCAATAAATAATTTCTTTTCAATGACAGTAGATTGAAAGTGACGCGCAGCGCGGTGTTACATAACGCCATGTGACATGATATAAGATCAATCAGGTTCGGCTTCGTGCATGCTGTGTCATGTATAAAACATGATGGCAGCTGCGCGATTTTCGGCAGTGACCGATATTTCATCTGACACAGACTGGGTAAGCGTGATCATGTCTCATGAAAGGTCGTCATGTATGCATGGTCCATGGACCTACAGCGAGCCAGCATAAATGGCTATGCGTTATAGCTATCGTGGAGATGCCTGTCTGTCTGTCTGTCTGCCCCGCGTTAATATTTTGCCAAAACGACCCGACATCGCGCCGTTTTAGTGACAAATAAATCAGAACTCCAGTTTTTGCGCGAAATTAAGTTTACATGCATAAATTCTAAAATCTCGCCCCGACTAAAGATTACGGACGGAAGAGGTACGGAAAAGTGGTTCTTTTGCTCTTTCAATCACCATACGTCTAAAACGGTGCTGATGTGCATCACATGCACGCTTTCAATTGCTGGTAAAATATTCAAATAAAAGGTACAAGACATCGCATTTTGGTTCAAAATGAAACAAAGTATATAGATGAGCAGTTATGCATAAAGTCTTAGATGAAAAAAGTTAAGAGCATAGACTGCGTGCCAGTTTTCTTCAGTTGATGATTATACGTCTGTAATTAATTAAAACTTTAATAATCAAAAGTAAATGTATTATACGAACTAACAGCAGTACCTAGCTAGGTAATAATTATGCCTATCGGGTTATCATCGTCGTCGTCGTCGTTGTTGTTGTATAGCACTGTGTGTGTGTTTTTATGGGGCCGTCCTTCCTAGAAGGCGGCCCCATCATGTATCGATGCTGTCCGTCTGTCTGTCTGTCTGTCTGTCCGTCTGTCCGTCTGTTCCGTGCCTCCACCTAGAGAAAAAACGAAAAGGCCTACGAATACCAAACTTGGTAGGAAGAATCCCCGGGACACGAGCACCCCGTGGACAAATTTCAAGGTCAAAGGGTCAAAGGTCAAGGTCACGGCGGCTAATTGCGTTGTTGGCAAAAAATCCACCACCACCAAAGCACGCTCACCATGTAGCGTCGTCAAGTCTAAATGATTCACGAGATGGTAGCACTTGCTGTTGCCGTGTGGTAGCACGCACGTAGGCCTACTCAACTGCAAGGACGGCCCCATAGCGGGCAGCCCCTCAACGGCTGCACACTCTTGTTTCGACTGTGACTATGTGGATGTCTAACTGCTACAGGTGTCTGGTGAGTCCAGTTACGCTGCAAGGATGCAAGCCGTGCGTCAAGTGAAAACGGTGTTCGTTATCTTCGTTGCGTTCTTCTGCTGCTGGAGCCCGTACATTGTCGTTTTGCTCTACGACAGCTCGGACATGACACATCGGTGTGACGGTGCATCAGGCGTGATACGGAGGACGACAGCTCGGACAGTCTGTCGCTGCCCGTTCACCTGTACTCGTCGATGATAGCGCACCTGCACGCCAGCCTCAACTTTGCCATCTACGGCCTGATGAACCGGAATCTGTGTCCGGGCTCGGCGGCGCACATGCTGGGCAGCTGCTGCAGCGGCGTGACTCTGAGCGGGAGTGTCGTCTCCGTCAGCTGCGATGCTCAGCGCACCGCTACACCGGACGGCAGCCGAGAAGCGTGCAACAGACGGGTCTACGCCAGCAGGAAGTTGGTCGTCGTGGAGTATCACGCGCTGCGTGACATCGACGGCTGCAGCTGATCCGTGCGACAAACGTTCCAACGCTCGAGGCGCAGAGGTTCAAAGTGTGATGGGATATTTCACGAATTTTGTATCGCAAATTGTTCGCGGGGTGTGCC
>Ga0209671_1004940_pt1 | contig 13351 bp, 7 predicted proteins | sample WorMetHERISLAND2_2_FD_187401 | JGI IMG/M metagenome (GOLD analysis project Ga0209671, IMG submission 187401) | Marine gutless worms symbiont microbial communities from Max Planck institute for Marine Microbiology, Germany - Olavius geniculatus... | ecosystem: Host-associated > Annelida >... | reverse complement strand
TGAGCCACGCTGCCCTAGATAGGCAGCGGTGGGCAGCGATAGTAAGAATGGCGTCAGACACCAACGGGCATTGAGCCCACGGTTGTCGATGATGATGATGATGATGATGAACAATTAGGCTAGGTGGCTTATTCACTATCTGTATACTGTGTCCCAAAGAAAGACTCCAACATTATCGATAGTAACTTGAAGACAGATTAACAAATTTTAATAATTCTTGATACTAATATTCCTAACATAACTGGCCATCAAACGGCCATAATCATATCTCCACCTCAACCAACCTGTGCTGCTACACTACATGGGGGAAAACAGAACACACGACATAGGTGTTGGAATGAACGAAAACAAATAACTGGAGCTATAGCAACACAATTTTGAAAACCGATTCTAAATCGACGAAGCTATAGCAAAATTTTAGTGGCTTAGTTTTATAGCTTATGTTATAAATCATATTCTGCATAAATCTGTAACTGATAACGCCGCAATATACATGTAGCTGCAATGGCGCACGGAATTCTACCAGGCGATATGGGAATAGTTCCTGGAATAACAACCGCAATTCCGTATTGAGGACTAATTTCTCGCGAATATGCGAGCGGACCTAATAATTTGGCCGACGGAACGTTATTGGATACGACATTGAAGGAAATTATTGGTGACATTTTCTTGGAGTATTTGGCGGCTGCACCAAAACATGCATTCCTAGAAAGAAGCACGATTGTGTCGACACATCAGTCAAGGCGTCGCCAGATTGTCTGTATCGTATAGATTTCGGTACTCGAGTAGCACGTTATTACGCTTGGCACACAGCTATATATAATTGTCTGTCATAGACTGACCAGTGACCATCAACACATCTCGGCAATGTCTACCCAGTGTATGAGCTGGGTGACCGTCGATTACCACAATGCATATTACTCGGTACAAAAGTGAACGCCATTATTATAGGCGAGAGCATACACGCTTACCACGTGGCCGAATTCTTCATTTTTTGAACTGCAAAAGTAATCCATTTTTGTATTCTGCGCATGCTCAGCAAAACAAACAGTCAAAAAACAGCATAGTTTTTAAATGGTCGAAACGTTTACCTTTCTGTAGAAAATAGAATCCATGCGTTTATATATACAATTAGAACCAATATGTCAAATTTCCGATAGATTGTAGAAAACATGACAAGATCCGGGCGCCGATTTGTACTGTCAGTTCTATAGGAAACGTGTCTTCATGTTGCCCGTATAGTTGGCGGATGTATGATTTGTTTGTAATGGTGTAATATCGTCTGCATATTGTCATCATTGCATATACACGTTCATCAGTACAGCCGGGCGCGCGTTGAGGACTAATTTGATATACTGTACACAGTCTACGGCGGGACACGGTCGGTCAGTCCGCCAGTCAGAGTCAGTCAGTCGGACTCGGACACGGAAGAGATGCGCGGCAACGCAACCAGTCGACTCGACTCCGCGCGCCTGATTTATCGAATGCGTTCACGCTCCACTTGTGATCGCCAGACAACGACAGCAACAACGACGACGAAAAATCTCGCGACGAGTATCGGTTGTATATACGCAACGGACTGACCGTCATGTCAACATCGTCCCCATGAACTGTTAACGCCACACGAACTACCATGCCATGGTTACCACCAATGCAAACGAGTGAAATATGATTCGAGTCCGCCATTCAGTTGGGCCGCCAAAAACTTGTTTTAGATGACGACGCGAACGTATTTATTAAACGCTAAACTAACTTTAAAACTGACCCTAACTCTTACCTTAATTCTATTCCTAACCCTATCTCTAACTCTGTCCTAACCGTGGCGGTCTTCCGGAATGTCGGACCTTCGAAATAACGAGCCGACACTATGAGTGCAGGCCTATAGCGCCGATACATGCGTTTTTTCGTGCCGAATTCGAAATAGCAAAATGTTGAAACGATGTTAGTTGCAAATAAAATGCACTAATTCCGCCTGCGGCCTGTGCTGCTGCAGCTGCAGCTCGCAGTTAAGCTTAACTTTGTGCGATCGAGGCACGCAAAATCTCGTCGCGTCCCGTAAGACTTGATCTTCGACGTTTATCGGCTGCAGCGAGTCTGCATCGCGGTGCAGCCGTTCGCGTGTGGTTGGACCTCGGTCACCAAGCACCGCAGGGACGACTGTATGGGTCACTCGGTGGATCGGTCGAAATCGCCGCCTCACAATCGCTCTACACAACGTTAGAGCCTCATCGAATCAAACTACTGGGACTGTAGCAACCGCTCACCCATTGTAACCCTGAACACCTGCTACTGCGTGGCTGGGCTGGGGGTAGGCCTACTGGGTTAAAGATGGCACTCTCGACTGATTTTTAGATTCCCGTGCACCTATGTTGTCAAATGTCGACTGCTACAGAATTAGAGGTTAATACGAAGCTGCAAATGCGACCGGTACAAAGTATACAACAGTAAGGGACCCGACTGGGATGCACTAATTCCGTCGGGAATATCCGGCTGCAGTGGACGTTTCGAGTTCATTCTACTGCTGCAGTTGAGCCGTGGCTGCTGCGGGCCGGTAACGTAATTACGTGCGGACGAGAGACTAAACTGGTTAACCGACTTTGCAAAGTAACAATTGACTTCTGCGTTCGGACCAAGAACGACAGCGTGGCAGACTGACTGGGCGAAAATACGCGCGCACATCTGTCGAATGTCGCAGATCTGTACGGGGGCAAGACGTTTCCGTGGGCGGCGCCAGAGGGGGGCGCAGAACGTTCCCCTATACACAGGTTCCCGTCTTTCCTGCTTTTTCGAAGATTTTAAACTTTCCCAACCACAGAATTCAATCCTGCTGTCACCTTTGGCTGAACTAACCAAGTTCTGTTATTTACCTGCAGCTTTCGTATGATATATACACACATCAACTGTGCTACATAATCGTATCTTCGACAGGCGAGAAAATAATATCCAAGATCTCTAAGGGGGGAGGTGGAAATATGACCGGGAGAAATACGTCGCCGAGTTTGTGTCGTCTCCGGGAAGCAACAGCAGCATACGTGCAGTCTACGGCTGTGCCCGAAGCTCCGGACTCAATGAGCGATGCTTTACTGCAGAATAACGCCATTGATTTACTGACAGAAAAACTTGCCGTACAGTGATGATTGATCTGTAGGCCGGCGGGCGACTTCTATCGGTCTCAATCATATAACTTTGTGCAGCGCCTCACACGAACATATCGACAATGCGTTCGTTAACCTTCGTTCAAAGACTTGAAGTGTGGCCAATATCGCAGCCGGATTAACAAGCTGTACACGTCTGCCGATCGGACCCATAGAACGCGAAAAAACAAGAAAAAACGAATGCGTACTATAGCGCCAGTAATCCAGTTTGTAGATTGACTTTAGCGACTTGTCAAATAGACTGGCGTCGACTCTACCTGATTCGGCCGACTCATAGTAGGCTTACAAATACACTGTGTAAACGGCACATACAGTACTTTTGGCGTTATAGAAAATAATGGCACATTACGAAATGTAATAAACCGAAGAAAAACAGAGGTAGCTTTAACGACAGTAACAGAACGAACCACATAATATCAGCACTGAGCGTTGAAGCCCGGCTTGCCCAGCTACGTGATTATAATTGGCGCAAAAAATCAGACGCGAGAGCGTGGACTCGGGGCGTGTAATCGCGTTCTGCTATACAGACGTCAAGATGAAACCGAGTTAATTCAAGCGCGCTGCGAGCGCGGTGCAAGCTAAGGAGACCACCAATGCATTGAATCAGCGTCATTGCATGAAGCGACGGAACAGCCTTGTCCCATTGACAACCGGACTCAGTCGGTCGCCTGTGAAACTGCGGGAGATATTATAACCGGCACGCTTTTTCAATGAACAATGACGACTGATCATTCAATCTAGTGCTAAAACCACGCGATCGAATCGTGAATAAAATACGGGCAGACAAATTCCAAAAACAAACGATTACAATCTACCCAGCGGTTTTCTGTACTTTTTCGAAAAGTGCCCCAGAGCCTATATCGTATGGCTATATCGTATGGGAATGCCATCTTTAACATAGCTATCACGTGGCCGTGGCAGAAAGAAATACAAAGAAAAGAATCTTTGTTTACTAACAATGTGTTGGCGGAACAGGCCATCGTTAAACACTTTCATCCATCTTAATGCGATACCGGTAAACCGTGTATAACGCCGGCAGATGCGGAAGCCCAAAGTGTCGCGGAGAGCTGACGTCACGGACGAATTGCATGGGAGTGGATAGATCAATTGTCCGTCATGATTTCAATGCCTCGTGGCGCCGCACGGACACACAGACAGACGAGAAGTCACACAAACACTCAAACACAGAGACAGAAACAGAGAGAGACAGACGAAGACGTGGCGCACGACACAGATCGGTCGGCATTGAAGCAGTGTTGCGACATTCGTCGTCGTCGTCGTCGTCGTTGCGCTGTATCGAAAAAGCATCAGCACACGGAGAAGCATCTATTTCTCCGTCACCAACACGCCGCGCCGCCGCTGCTGCAATTCGTCCATTTTCACGGCGGCTCGCCAGCAGCAGCAGCAGCAGCAGCAGCAGGATCACCGGATGACACGGTACCGACAAAAAAACCCCGCTCCGATAATACCTTCCTACTACAAAACCCCTTACTCTACATGCCACATTTCCGTGCGATACAGTACCGTACTAGACTTCATGCTATTTTTAGTCACGAGTCTACAAATCAGCAACTCTACCAACACAACTCGTAGTTTAGTTTTGTTGTTACCGACGAAGTAAAAAGAAGCCACATTCTGTGTAGTACAAAGCGAGGGTGTCGCTATAACATGAGTCCTGACTCATGACCCAATGACTCAACTAGGCAACCCTAATCCGAACCTTAACCCTTACCTAACTCTATCCCTGTTCCTAATCCTAATCCCGAACCCTATCGCTAATCTTAAACAGTTTAGCCAAAGTCATAAGGTCATGCGTCATGAGTCATGGAATAGACTTCACCGAAAGCGAGAAGTGTTTTCTCGTGAATGAGAGGGGGGGGGGCGTTGTCCTGTATGTCGACTACTCGTGGCCTTAGTGGGCCCAGCGGTCAATGAACTGTTAGGGCCGGGGCCGGGGCCAGGTCCAGTCATTCGGGCGTGATTCTATGACGACTCTCAAGGTGCCCGTTCCCCGGCTTAGCGACCGAGCACCGTCCGTCTGACCGACGCAGTACCAGCAGTCGTCAGTTTCGACAGCGGCAGCAGCTTGCGGGTCAGCAGCCGCACAGAAGCGACTCCCGCCGTCATCCCCCAGTACCAATAGACTGGACCGACCGGGTAGCAGCAACGAAAACCAGAAAATCTCACATGCACGAAAATCAATCGTTCGATCGGTCAATCGATTAACAAATACGTAAATTTGCAAAACGCCGATTAAACAGAGTCCTCGGAAGCGCGTGTTATAACGATTGTTAATTTCAACATGGTAAATCGTGTGTTTTGAATAGACTCATAGGTTGAAATGTAAATTTAATAAGTTAAGAAATTCATCAAAATACAACCTTTATATTCACTGTTTTTGTTGACGTTTCGGCAACCGCTGCTGCCTTCATCGGAACTTACTGACCGCCACAGCGACACCTGGTGGACAGTCGTTCCGACAAAGGCAGCAGCGGTTGCCGAAACGTCAACAAAAATCAATGAATAAAAAGGTTGTATTTTGATGAATTTGTTAACTTATTATGGTAAATCAAAATTTTTATAGCGTCATATTATGTCACTCAAAGTGTTCAGTTCCAGATGCGCTGTGGTGCTGCTATAGGTATGGCTGGAGTCATATGCGTAGCCTGTATGCAGAAGTAAACATGTGGTTTATCAGCTTGTTTTCAAGATTTGACCGCGAGCTGTATGAATGTCGCGAAAGTATTAAAGTCGCAATTTAAGAGTTTGGACGATATATCAACGCAAATCGTGATAAACGCAACCAGCGATGGCATAATTTATACAAGTTTTATCACTCTATCACTGCCTGTCGTTCATGCTTTCAATCTGTACATGTAGAGCCATGGAGTTTGAGGAAAATAAAATGCAGTAGCGAAAAATAGCAAAACTCAAAAAACTCGGTTATTTTTTTTATTACTTTACAGTAAATCCTTCTGATGTGATGCAATGGCTGTCCGTTGGTTTTTATAATAAAAAATAAGGCCTTGATTGCACGCATATTTTACGTGTTTTATGTTTAACCACGGCCAAAAAAGGGACCAAAGCTGAGTGTGGTCACAATCAACGCTTTTCAGCCAGTTGCAAGTTATAGGTTGCGGATCGCGGTACATGCATGTAAACGACTTGCTTAAAGTTATTTCGTGGCAATAAAACAACCGGAAGTCGAACCCGCGACCTTTTAATGGCAACAGGCAACTCCGACGCCCTAACTATTTGTCTACACATCCAAGTATAAGTCTTGTATATGCACTACCTCAAAGATTAGTGCAGCGTCTTAAGCTGTACGCACATGTAAAATAAAAGTGAAATACGATCCAGAAACAAAACTGAAATATTTTTGTTTTTGTTATATATTTTGTCTTACACGTGCAAACTACCTGATGTCTTTAACTGCAAGCCACAAGCGTATATTTACAACCCTGTTGATTCACGTTGTTGGCGACGGCTTGTTACAATTAAAAAAACGGTTGTATTTTTACTCAGGTATATAAGGTCAACTAATGAAGTTCTGCAAGGCACGTGACGCTTCTCCGTCGTACGGACCAACGATCCGCTACGTTACGCAATTGTCCACTGACGTCATTGTGAGCGTGATGACGTCACTGATAGCGAAGACCGATTGTCATTGGCTGCGGCGACCTGACCACGTGACATGTACGACGCTGCGTGTTCGCTTGTTCCCGGCTCCCTTGTCTATCTCTGCGGAGTCCCGTCGTTAATCTTTTTGACTTGCGATTTGTTAGGCTATGTAACTTAATAGGGTGTTTACACGATCCAGCAAACGTCCAGCATTAGCACGTGTATTTTGAATACATTTGCTGGAATTTTGCTGGACGTTTGCTCGATCGTGTAAACACCTTATAACTGGCTATCTCTGCAAGCAAGCGTATTACGCTTGACCGACGGAGATGCAAAACGACACCGGAAAATATTATGAACTATCGTCCTTCGATATACAATTATTATTCCGTCTTATTCGTAAACACGTGAAGTGTAAAATTATGTCGCGAGGATGTGATCGCGCCGAACGAAGTTAAACGTATCAATATCAGAAATCCCGTAGCACTTCATACACTTCAATGCGTTTTATTTGTACTCATCAACGGTTAATTTTAATGGTACCGGTACAGAAAACCGTATGTACAGGCCTAACATTTAAAACAAAAACTCGTCATTATTTTACTACCGCGCATTAAAGGTTAATTTTTGTCGTTATGCGCTACATAAATTCACGTTTTACTTACTTACTTACGTACCGTTACCATAGACCCATTCAAGCCATCATACTGCGTATTGCAAGCGATTCTTATTTAGCTTTTCCGCAAACAGCTTCGTATCACTGAAAACAGTCTAAATAATTTTCATTTCTACTTTATGAATTGTAATATTTCAATCATGCAACTAATATGAAACAGTTTTATCTTAATAGTCCGTTATAATATGTTACGCATTCTTTATTAGTCTGATAAGCCTAACTCCTTACTGTAACCTAGAACCGATTCCTTTTTGATGTGATAGCAAAAGTTGTTCCGGTACGTCACGTACGTGACTACGTGGTCGTAGAAGAAAGCATAAATCATTGCCAAACGTGACTATCTCGCACATCAGCTTGAGATAATTAACTTGCATTGCTTTGCCACAAACTTCATTATTAAAACAGTAAATAAAATACTGGAAACACAGCGTGTTTCAAAAAGACCGGCTTTGTCTTAGTTTACAACCTGGTCGCTTATGACGAATGGCTACATGTTTGGGCTACAACATCAGCAGATTTTGGTCATTAAATTCAAGAGACAAATGATTCTGTAGACATAATACACACACTTAATCAGTAAAAATTAACTGATTTTACAAACGACACGTAATCATCGAAAGTGAGCTGATGTTTCACGTCAAAATTTGTCTTAGTTTGTTGTAATTTTACGGGCATACAGACCAAGACGTAGTGGATGCTATATTGCATGCCAACCTGGGGTGAACTGGTGGTTGTCTGGAAGCAGATGGTCTTGGTTGCTGTCAGCAGAGATGGCGCAGCTCAACATCGCCAGACAGATGTTGACTGTCAGCAATACACGTGCTAAGCTCTCACCTGTCCTGCATGGGATCGCGACATCGCACCTGTGACTCGTTACCTGCAGCCGCTTCAACAACGTCTTCATTGTCAATCCAGCAAAAATTCGCTGACGACGAGTATGTATATATATAGTCGGTCGTTCTAACGCCAGAACTCGTACATCGCGCGAGGACACCACAAACGATGGACTGTGACAGTTATAGACGATGATGACGACGACTACGATTACGGCTGTTGTTGATGTTCGGTGCTCTTAGTACTGCAGCCACCGAACGACGCCCGGAGCGTCCAATCTCGGTGTTGCGGCTGGCTGTTGACGGGGCATCGCTGCTGCAATGTCATAACGCAATCCGTTAGGCGCCGCCGGCGGCTGCTGCTGCTGCGCGCCACCGTGCAGATACGATGCAAACAGAGAGGTCCATGCGTCAACGACAACGTCGACCATCTCCAACTCCCACCCGCCCAGCGCTTGATGGCTTTGGTCTCTCTACGTGGCTACACCTATCACGTGTATACTTGGGAGCGCCTATTTCTTGCAGATCGTCGTCATCATTATCATAGATGTTAAAAACATTCATTTGCAAATAAAAGACATAAATACATGTTTTTTTATATTTTTATACAAAAACATTATAAAAACATTAAATTGCAAATGCTTCCAATCGCTACTTTTTACTTTAAGCATTTTTATTCTATGTAACCGTGATAATGGTATATACTCAATTATGAACTAAACAATCAAATGTCAGAACAAATGCCAAGTATGCTAGTCACGCTAACAGTTTTGACACATCTGTAGCAATTTATTCTAACGATTTCACTAGAACAAAAAACACGACATTAAAGAGCACAAAAAACATAATAAAAATTTAAAAAAAACATTGCAAAAAAATTTTTAGAAACATTTTTAAAAACATGTTTTTGTACTTTTGTAAAAAAAACATACAAAAATGTTTTTACATCTATGATCATCATCAGCATCATCATCACCACAGAGAATTTTAACGCTGCCTTGACAACAAGCATCATTTCCGGGACAGCAACGATGAAGTGTCAGACCAGTAAGTCCGGATATGATCGACGAAAGACAAAAGTCAGTGAGTAAGTAAGTAAATTTATAAACGCACAATTTCGTGCAGCACAGGCTTACTATGCCTGAAAAAGTTTTCGGACGTTGCCTAAAAACGGAGAATGGGGGTGCAAAAAAAACGGCAAAGTGTTTTCTCTACATTCATAATGTCGTTTATCGTAGAATAACGCAGCCTATTATACCAGGATCTATTCCGAACAAGCTGATTACCTGGTAATTACGTCTAACTATAATGGTGTTATATCACAAGTAATTTGAGCAGAGCTCACGTGGCGCGAGATCCTGCCACCTGGGCAGTCGTGTACAGCGTGCAATAGAATAATAGTGCGACTTGAAGGAGTACTCACATTTGAGACTTCCGTATGAAAGATTCCTTGATTCCAAAAGATCAAAACTTGCATTGTTGAAATTGTACGTTCTGTGCTACAAATTTCATACACAAGTTGTTCAGGTCTATCTCCAGCCAATTCGGCGCAATTTACTCTTGAAATGTGCACCGCAGCTAAAAGTTGAAAAAAATCATCAAAAAAACATATTTTGGAAGTTCAAGGTTGATACCATTAAAAAGCTCGTCAATAGTGCATGTTATGATAAGCAGCATGTCTATGCCTATCTGCAACTATTTTCACACTAAACGAGCCAATACCGGTAAAAAACCACCGTTTAGGGGGTACCCGTCTTTAACGCCTGCATGCACAGGCCTCCTTGAGTCTAGGTGGTCGGCACTTAAACTGCTACAATCTGCATTCAATGCTGAAAATTTCATGTGCAGGTTATCTTGGTCTAGGGCCTACCTCCAGCCATTTTGTCGCAATTCACTCTTAAATAACCACTTTAATTCGACAATAAGTCAGTACAAACTAAGCCTAAATTGTGCGCTGCAGCCAAAAATGCGAAAAATTCATTATCTCAATTTTGAGGTTCAAGGTCGTTCAAAGTTATCGATGTTGATAAATCTAAAAAGCTCGTCACTAGTGCTTGTTATGATATAAGCAGTATGTCTAAATACCTATCTGCAACCGTTTTCACACTATGCAAGCCAATATCGGCAAAACACCGTTTTTAGGGGTACAGTGTGCCCCTTTTTGATGCCCTCATTCGAGGGGAATCCTCTTACCTAGAGCCACGAAATTTTGTTACGATAAACCTGAGTCTCATGGCAGCCCAAAATGAAGATTCTGTGATTCTATCTTGCACCGTTTTAATAGGGCTGCAAAGTGTGACAGACACACACACACAGAGACACACACACAGACGCCCAGGTCATGGCTAAGACGCGCGAAGCATTCTGCTATTTCGCGTAAAAAAATTTAAAAGCCGAAGCTGAACACTTCATCCCAGAAAGCAGGTCTTGCAACTCTGAAGCATATGTACACACAAATATGCCATCCAAATTTATGTGGTCACAGAGTAGGCCTGTTTCAGCTACTTTTTATTAGAATAAGTTTCAGACTGGGAGATGTATCGTCCAAGCGAATTTTAAGAGATCGTTGAGTTTCCCTTACGTCGTCTCTCAACGGTGTCTTATTTACATAAGAAAAATTATGAAATTTTAAGGGCAAATTCTACGGCAACACGTTTTGCAGGTTTTGTCCTCGCACATGCACAGACACTTAGTTAGTCCCGAGGATACAAATTTGGGAGCCGGACATTTTCCCCTCCCCTGGGCTTGTCAACCGCGGATGTTTCCCCGCCCGGACGTTTCCCCCTGCTTTTCGAGTGCCTAGAACGTTTTCCCCTAGGCCAGTAACAACATATTATCAGCGCTAAGTCTGAGCAGAAATTTCTTGCAACACCAAAAGCAACCCCTCCTTTGAAGTCTCGTCGCCGCTGAGTATTTTTCAAACCCAATGGCGCGACAATTAACAGCAATTAGGGATGTAAATTTACGCGCCCACAAGACGATTAAACTCGACTTGATACGGACTGAACCAACCAAGAGAGTAGAAGTAGTTAACGCACGTATTTTTACGCAGGCTACATATAGAAAGCAAAATTTGACAGATTGCAGACGCTCTTCTTGCTATGGCAACACTGCGCTTTCAGTGGCACTTTAATTGACGTCGCCGTCCGCGGCTGTTTCTTGAGAAGTTGAGAATTGAGACTTCTTCAGACTTGCCCTTTGTTTGATGTATTATTTTGGCCTATTAATGATAACGCAAGAGTATTTGATGTTTAGTGCATTCTTTCACCATATTGACGCTGAAAATTATGCCACTCTCTAGCGCTCGATCGATTCTTATGTAACACTATAGGGAGGGGGAAAATATGCACCTTTTATTCATTTAGGGGCCGGTCCCCTTCGGGTGACAGCATCTGTGCTGTATCAGGATCCGTTGACAGAGACAGGCAGTCGGCAATGAAAGAAAAGAAGTAACAGGCTGACTATAATGCGACCATATTAACAGCTAGGCCTACACTGATGCGAACAGAACCGACGACTTGTGTCGTAAATCGAACTGATCAAATCGAATTACGCATTTCGTATAATACGAATTTATTAGTTCATCCTCACTGCGTACAATGATCGGACAATAATGTGGATTTAATACTTGCATTTTTCATATCCCGAGTTCTTTGAAAACTTAGCAGAATTACAGTGTGAATTGTTCTTCGAATTCCGTTGCCTACAAGCCTGTAGTTATTGGTATTTTATCTTACGTATAGAAAGTCGTTTTAACCGGCCAGTTAATTTTTAATAGTAGACTATTTTTTAGACAGCAATTTTTTTCATTTTGAAATTGTTTGATTTACACGCTAAAAATGTCTTGCCTACGAGGCCTAATCCTATGTAAGTAAAGACGATAGTGACTTTCACTGCGCTGCGTCTAATTCAAAAAAGACGAAATAATTTGCAATATTACATTTTAACTTCAACACACAAAAAAACAACAAAAATACTAGATTTGTAATAGCCTAAAGAAAAATGATTGTTTCCAGTTTTTTAAAAAGTGGTTGATAAAATTTCTGAAGGTGGTACAGCGTGACCCAAGGAACAGTCAATCGCATTTTGGCGGTAAGGAGAAAATCACGATACAAATTCAGAATTTTCTGAAAACTATTTTATTTACTATTCCGACGATCCTTATGGGGCCTTATGGGGCGTGTAAAAAAATAAATACTAAATAATAAAGAATAAAATACTTGAACTGGCTGCGTGCTATCACGTTGGATTTCGTACCGCACGGAATGTTTTTTTCGTCGACACAGACGTTAACTTTCCGCAAACGCACTGGTAGGCCTATACATTGTAATATTGCATATGAACTTGGATAGACAGAGACACAGACAGTTGATTGCAGATTTTTTAAAAATTCAATAACTCTTCGCCAACAATAAAACACCGTTAACATAAAATTACTGTCGGTCTGTTGCCAAGTCGTTCTTCCGTCCGTTTTATTTTATTTTCGGTTAGCCTAAGTTTAGATCGCTTTAGCTTCCGGGGCCTAACTTGACTTTGCGCAGAAACTGATAACCAAAGCAAAGTGAATCGCAAAGCTGCTTCTTGAGGCTTTTTTTCGACTTAAGATCTGCTTCTTTAACAGCCGGAGACATGTCGCAATATCGGACAATCGAAACCGAAATAGCGAACTACAGCTTGCCATTGAATTATTTCCCTTTCCCTTTGCCTTTCAGTCCTTCAAACAGTATTCTCACAACTGCTAAAATTAAGATGCGGTCCGCCTAGTAGTATAATAGCCGCATGTGCATAACGTATTGCACCTCACAGATGCAAGAATCTGTCTGTCTGTCTGTCTCATGACCTAAGATGGACAAAATACGCCAACCCCCGCTTTAGTAATTCGACATTTTAAATCTTTATTCAGCACAAACAATAGTGTGTAACAATCACAACGTATACCACACCGTCAGTGGCGTAACTAGCCATCGGCAGCCCCGGCAATGCCGGGGGCCCAGGGGCCCATCACGGTAAAGGGGGCCCAAAGTGACCCGAATTATTGAAAAAATTAATTAGCTAGATATAATATC
>Ga0209671_1004939_pt1 | contig 13353 bp, 3 predicted proteins | sample WorMetHERISLAND2_2_FD_187401 | JGI IMG/M metagenome (GOLD analysis project Ga0209671, IMG submission 187401) | Marine gutless worms symbiont microbial communities from Max Planck institute for Marine Microbiology, Germany - Olavius geniculatus... | ecosystem: Host-associated > Annelida >... | reverse complement strand
ATACGAATGACAAAATTACAGTCAGATAAATATGTGCCATGCTCGGGAAGCGAAAGTGTGTGCATACGACGCCTAAGATTATAGTGCTGCGACGCTGTAGATGATGGTGGCAATAGACTGTGTAAAACATGGTTGCAGTTTGAAACAGTTTTGTTAAACAGTTGATCGTCTGCGGCATCACATAGTTCTTCAGTTACTGGCCCACCTTTCAGCTGCACACTCGCGCGGCGCCGCATAGTGGGTCTTGCCGGTCCGTCCGTCTGTCCGTTGGTCTGTCTGTGCCGTACGAGTTCCTAACTCGACGACGAAAAGCACGAAAAAAAACAAAATTAGTGTGAACAAATGCCGGATCGATAGACCGATGCGCTAATTTTTAACTTAAAAGGTTACCGGGCGTCAAAAATCTCCAGAAAATGAAGTAGTTCTACAGACCTACACATTACTTAGTTTACTACACGGTAACTTAATTACTGTGTGCGCTTAGAATCCTGGGTGATGCAATTTCAATTCAAAATCTACAAGTAAGCAAGTGCAGCATTCTGCTTTGTTGGCCGCATCTCATGCATCAATATCATTATCCGACCGTGACGACAGAACAAAACATGGCGAACGACGACAGCTGCACCGAGAGACGGACAGAGAACATAAAGTTTATTGTTAGTAGGCTACATAGACCGAACACAAGGTGGCAGCACCCACATCACTTGTAGCCCTTTCCCCTCACTCTTCTCCCCTTCCTTTTCTTCTAGAGGATCGTCGTGCTTCGGTTGTCCGTCTGCAATGTAGCTGATAAGAAGAGATTGTCGCCATTGATCACCAACGCACCGACTGAATCGTGCCCACGACTAGCAGGTGCGTCAAATACTCGCAGCCAATCATATAGCTATGTATTACTGACTCGTCTTGTTATCACATAGCCGAATCCACTATCGGTGTATGCGAAAAAATATGTCGGCCAGATACCGACATATTATGCGGTCGTCCGCTTAGCTATACACTGCGTGGCGCAACTCTTAACCCTGTCTGTATCATGACGTCATCGCTGTCGTCTTTCTTTATGTCTGCGAGTGTCTGACCGTGTGTGTGTGAATTAAGTGGCTAAAGGTCAAATAATGACAAATTCATATCAGAGCTACCTGCCATATTGAATCACACTGTGTTATGTACCACCAGACGCATGCAGGAAACGTGCCTCACCTTAACTTTAGCCAAGCAGACCGATACTAAATTTATCTACTCCAGAGGGATGGAAGGCTGAGTAGTTGACCTAAGTAGTTGGTTACATACCGAGATGGTTTACCTGTGCATAAACAGTCAGTCACCCATCCAAGTAGTAACCACTTGATAGTGACATGACCGGGAGACGAACTCACGACCTCTTTGGCCTTTTGATCGTACGTTCTAACGTTCTAACGGCCGTTATGCCACCAAGTTTGTCGAAGTTGTTCTGTTTTAACTGCAGCCTGCCATGCACTTCAGTGGCACTTAGCTTATGTATACCTCAGCGTATAATGAACATACAATGGTACACACATAGGCCTCTTACATGACACTTGTAACGCGCACAAAGATGTCTGATACCAAACTGGCAGTCACTGGTGGCATATAGCAGCGGCGATTGAAAAACAGCATACAACAGCAAAGTAAAATATTTCGAGTTTTGGCTTCATTGTCACTCACTTACCATTCTTAGCCAGACGTTTGACTTCATTATCTGATTCTTCTCGTCCTAGGCAGAACAACAACAACAAATCTTACCATAGGCCTACTACTACTATACTACTACACCACGACTACAACTATCACTTTTAACATCATTATCATCATTATTAACATATTCAATTATTATCTTATCATCATTCGCGTTATAAAGTGAGTAATATAAGTAAGGAAAAAAAGCGGAGATGGGGGTCAAGCACGTAATTGGGGTATTGGGCCTGCCCTAGCAGCCCTACCCTTGATAGTGGGGAAATGTAGTGAAACGAGATAAATATTATTAACCATAAAAGCGTTAGTCAGACGTAACGTAAAATTTTTCTGTGCTACAGATAAATTTGGCCCTTTTTTATAACTTTACGTAAATATGTCCCTAGCTGGTAGCCTGCATTATTATTTGCACATAGAGAGTAAGTTATTGCTATAAACAGAGAGCAAGGTATAGCGCGAGAGCTAGCAGAGGCGTCGTGGGGTTAATAACAGGAAGGGCAGAAATTTGCAATTCTCCAACACACAGCTGAACAATTCCAATAGACTGCTCAAAATTTCAATTTTGCCTTTTAATTCTAAATTCCGCCAAAATAAAGTGCTGTAGTCCTCAAATTTGGCATTTTTGGATGAAAATTTTTCGACAAAAAAATTTTCACACGGTACTAAAATTTAGGGAGTAAAGCAATTACCCCCTGTCTTCTACCACGACGCCACTAAGAGCTAGAATAGAGAGAAAGCTGCTAGCTGTAAAGAAGTTATAGATGCGAGTAAGCCTAAATAAATGTTACGTACGACGTTAATAAGCTGAATCATGGCCAGTCCGAACTTGACGGTCACCGTCTCAGTCAAATTACGCACAGGTCGAATGAGTGCGTTGTAACCCTTCTTGTGAAACAGCGTCTCAATCAGCCTCACTTCATCCTCACTTCCCAGGCCTGCAGTACGTCGCATACGCACAGCCACCGTCGAAGTAGGCTATTTGTATTAGTATACGATTTACGTATAGGTTTCAACACGGTTGCAGTGTACTATGCGAGTGCAACAAGGAGAGATACTCGGCCGTGTTAAAACGTACTTATTTCATGGCCGTGATCGATGGCGTGTTCTGCCTGGACGCACGTGTGATAAACGATAGCGAGACGCTTTCAGACGTCACGCTTGACTGGAGTGAAACTATTCGCATTTATAACACTCCAGACACTACAGTGAAAGATAGGAGCACCAAATGAGTCATGAAATATGTATATGACTTAGTGGTCTTCATTCAACTCATCTTGTGCAACATTAAACTGCAGCAGCTAAAATTTTACAATTTCGTTTACAAGCACCGGACATCGACAAAAATGCCGTAACAAATTTCTTTCACGAGATAAGTTCTTTCAAGTTCAAAAATCACTTAAACCTTTTTTTAACTGCGGCTCTGCCCCCAAACCCGGTATGAAGACAGGAAAACCCAAATTAGTGAAAACAAAGATAGGATCGATAGAACGATGCGCTAATTTTTAACACAAAAGCTTGCGACGATTTTACGACTTAGTTTATTAACTATCTGCATTCGAAAAAAAAATATTTGGAAAAAAGATTTTTAAAAAATTTAATTAACTTGCTAAGTTAACTGCAGTAACACCAAGTTACAAAATGCAAACTTAAGATAACGGAAACTCAAAATGTCTTAGCATTTTAGGCCTACATTATGTCGCCATTACAGTCACATTCACAATAATAGCACGTTAATATTAATAATAGTTAAGTTTATATGAAACGTTTTTAAAATCAAAGTTTTGTTAAGAAGTTATTACCTCCGCCAAGAAGGTTATGTTTTTGCCAGACTTTGTTTGTCTGTCTGTCTGTCTGTCTGTCTGTGTGTTAGCAAGATAACTCAAAAAGTTATGGACGGATCTTTCTGAAATTTTGAGGGTATGTCGGGAGGTGTCGTCTCATTTCGCCTAATCGCTTTTCCAGTTAGGTCTACTGCACAGCCCCAACCAAAATCGAACTAAGGTTAGGGTTAGGGTTAAGGTTAGAGTTAGGGTTAGGGTTAGGGTGAGTATACGACGCGAAATGAGATTAGGCAAAATGAGACGACACCCGTCGTATACTTACTTACAGTCGGCCAAAAAATGGTACAGAAAAAATGATGAACGACAAAACAGAGCTTGTCAGAGAGGCAAAAAACGACAAAGCAAGTCGTTGTTGTTGGTCCGCCTATCAAAAAAGATTACGCGAAATGAGATTAGACGAAATGCTACCCAACCTGTCGGGAAGGGCACAAACTACCAGTGATTCAATTTTGGGGGTGATCCGGAAGGAATCCTAGATTCTGGATCACTTTGAAATTTTCGTTACCATTGCTTTCAATGGGGCATACGCAAAACCAAAGATGGTGCTGCCACCTAGCGAACAACATTGCCTTGGCGGAGGTGTGCGGGCTCTGACTGCTTTCTAGTTTGTCAATGGATTGAGAGTGACTGACGTCACTGAACAACGTAAGCGGATTGCCGCGACGTCGTCGCTGAAGGAAAAATACCTACATCGATGATAGCTAGAGCTCTGCTTCTATTACACTGTACGCAATCTGTCCATTGCTGATAGGCTTATATGCTGTACTCCACGCATACTCCGTAGCTACTAAACGAGTGAATGAATAAACGGTCGTCTATCAAGCAAGTGGTGTAATATTATAGGCATTTCCTGACGAAACGTGAAGACATTGAGTGACAGACTGACTGCAGTCGATCTCCCCGTTCAACTGGCACCAACCGTCTGGCAACGCTTCCCGTCAAGTTAGCAACTAAACTTCATCTAATCTCTGGGCTTTCCCGGTTGTCGGCCCACGGACCTGGAACGACCTGCCGGACGACGTGACATCTGCCGAGTCGTTATCCACTTTCCGTCAGCGACTTAAAACTCGCTTGTTCACAGAATTTCTTTTCTGATTATTTCTGCAGGACTTAACTCCATCACAGGCTGAACGGTAGTTCAAGCCCTGTGTTAACGGCGACTTCTCTTTCTTCTATATAACAGCATACTGTATAGCCTATTATTTAATTCTTAGGCCACTTCAAAAATCCTGGATTGATTGGTTGATAATGATTGACTGGTTGAAACGCAATGCATCAAACAATACACCGAACACATTGCACGTTAGTTAGGCCTACTAGACAGTCTGGAAATCAATAAGCGTTACAAAAACTAAACCACCAACTTGCCTTGTTCAAGATTAAGTACTGCTTACGGGTAGCCGCAGTAAGCCTATGATGTACACAAGAACATACACATAAACCCATCTGACCTTGATCTTTGACATTGAAATTCGACAAGGTTCTAGAAGTTGTGGAGGTACATGTCGAGTTGACGCAAAATTTCATCAGGCTGAATGCAATGGTTCGTGTTATCAACGATAAAACTTAGCGACGACGCTGAAAACGATGCTGTCGTCGGTATCGCAGACAGTAAAAATTAAAACCTTGAAAACGCGTTGAAAAAAAATATTTGTCTGGAAAAAAGTTTCTTAACGTTTATTACAGCTGATATGCTACGATTTATGACGTCCAGTGTAGGCCTGCGTATACAGTGGACAACTGTAGATGACGTAGTGAACAGAGTGGACGGTGGTCATCGGTCAGTCAATGTATGCAGTGTGTGCTAAGTTGATGAGTCTAGCTGCTGCAGCTGACACGGCGAGTCGTGCGTCGTACGTGTGATAAAGATCACTGCATAGAGTCCACAGAGTCCGCAGACCGACTGCAGGCTGACTGGACGTGATGTATGCCTATGCATTCATTCCAGTCAGAGACACGCACAGAAAGAGGCCGAAACTACATGCAGTCATAAACTACATCTCCGTCAATTGGCTGGTCAGGCACGATCTAGACCCAGAGTCTTGTGTGTGTGAACAGACAGAGTCATCAGATCATATCTGCGAGTCTATTGTGTGATCTGTCGCTAGATACTGCTGCTAGTTAATGGCACAGCTACCGCTATTTGACCAAACAAACATGATAAACACTATAAGACCCGGAAGCGCCGTCCTATCTGAGCCACGCGTGACCGTCATGGCGGCCGTGCCACGTGACCGACGTCCAGATGACGTCACGAAAACGGCGTGACGTCAGCCTGCACGGTGAAGCTGAATAGGGACGCTGATGATACTCACAGAGACGTATCTTTACAGTCGACTGACTCATTAGTTGTTATAGCCTATAGGCCTATACCAGCAACTCGCCAGCTGAATGGCAGGCGCACTCAGCGAGTGTTAATATTACGTCATCATCACGTACTTAATTCATTGCGGATCACTGCACACCTAGCAGTAGCCCAGGCTTAGATACAGAGTGGTCCAATAATAACTAAGTCCCCGAGTTTTCGATATAACTGCATCAAATATTAGCCTACTAGCTCTGCGAAAAAATACATTTCAATGACTGATAAAGATTCCATTTGCCCGCCCCTCCTAAATTTTAACCTGACGGAAAATGTTCTTTCAAACATGCAACATTTGGAACTAGAAATCTCCCCATTTGTGAGGAAATTTAGGAGCAAATTGTTTAAACACCGTATCTCCTTTTTCGAAAATCTGCCCGTGGCTATCAGATAATTGCAACTTCCTTCCCCTAACCTCTTTATAGGCTACACGATAGGCCTACCTCTGTTGTGGGGGAGGGCAGAATCGGACGGCAACCCCGACGGACTATGGGATTTGCGAAGTGTCGTAAGCCCCCAGAGAAATCTGGGGGGAGTTCTTCGACTTCGGATCAAATTTTCTGACAAAAATGTGGCAGCTGTCACTGACAATATATATATATTATAGTTTATATTTATAGTTTAGTTTATTATAGTTTAAAGTCACCATTTCTCTATTTTTGAGACAGTGATTAGTTTTTCCGGCCAAAACTTTGAAGAAACATATTCATTTGCCCTGTTTCTCTAATCGACTGATGCATAAACGACAACGAAAGAACTTAGCTGAAGCGATTAGTCAACGTCTCAACTAAATCTAGCTGCTGCTGCTGCTACTGCTGAGTGCGGTCTCGGTTCACTAGGGGGCGTTCGCGCGGGCGTAGTTGCAGAATTAACTTGGAGAATTGTGTCGCTCGGTTGTCGGGGCCGTCGTCAATAACGCAAGACCAACACTGCTTTAGTGCTTGGCTGTCCCTTGGCACTGCTTCGCCGAACGTTTTAGTCGCTCTGCCTCACTCTCAAACCGAGCTGATGTGGTCCAACCGTTAAGAAAGTAAGCAGTTCCCATTCGTTCAGGTTCAGTTCAGAAACTTCGAGTTCACGTGACATACATCTTCAAAATCCCTCAAAACTTTTCTAGGTTTTACAACTCATTTGTAATTATCTACGTTTAATATATTTTTATCAGCTACCCATTTAGAACCAAAGGCCTACCCTGTAAAAAATCAACAATGAAGGACAAATGTAGGCCTAAAGGAAACAGGTCTTACCACTTTTCTGTTCCCGACAACGTAAATCACACACGACTTAGGGGACTGTTTCATCATTTTATTTCTTAGCTTTAGTTCATTTTATATATTAAACCCTATAATATTGGACGAGAGACGTGCGTTCTACTTGCAATGTATAAAATCCTGTCGCTCTGATGATGATGATAATGATGATGATGATAGCGCAACCAATGCGTTATATTGAAGCGCCCATGCAACATCACGGAAGGCCTGTAAGTGTTGGGTGACGCATTGATTTAACGCCCGATCGGTTTCGGTAATGAAATGCCAGTACTGACCCAGCACTAGTGACGCGTGACCCTGCCTGTCAACGTCGCTGGCTATATTTCTCCTTATTTGTGGTGCTGCGCCGACATTCGTTCTGATTGATCGATTTTCTCACGACAACCCAGCACTAAAGAAATTGGCGTGCTATATATGAGCAGTTTCCAGAAGGATAAACGAGCTACTTACTTCAGTATGGCATTATTATCATATAGCATTAAAAAACAAAAAGTCCTTGCTGATTTCCTGGCTTTGACACATGCAGTGGATCAGCTCATAGTCAATAAGCTATCAGTAAACTGCCATTGAAAATCTTTTTACCACCATAGGTAGAAAAATATAAGAAGATAAAAAACTAGAAAAGCAGTCATAGCCCGCAGGTACCTCAGCCAAGGCAAAGCTATTCGCCAGGTGGCGTCACCATCTTCGCTTTGCCAGCGGTTCCCTTATGCCCCCTTTAACGCAATGGTAACGAAAATTTCAAAGTGATCCAGAATCCAGGATTCCTGCCGGATCACGCTTAAAATTCAACCACTTGTAGTTTATGCCATGCCCGACATTCCCTCAAAATTTCAGAAAGATCCGTCCATAACTTTTTGAGTTATCTTGCTCACGTACAGACAGACAAACAGACAAACAAACAGTCCGACAAAAACATAACCTCCTTGGCGGAGGTAAATATCAGAAACAACACAAATATATACGTTCTTTATTTACCACTGTAATTACATAGACAAACGTTAGTTCATTTGTTAGCTCTTATAGTCTACTCTTTGGCATACTTTTCTAACTCTGGTTTTACAGATGATGTTAGAGCACCTTAGGCCTAATACCACAGTACATGTATTCCCGCCAAAACTATATAGTCATTTGCGTCAAGTTCCTTTTTGATGTTGCATGCAAAAAATTATTAAAATTCACCTTATTTCACGGAGCTATTCAAAAAGTGGCATGTTTTTATGGCCCACGGTGTATGTCAATATCTGATAAAGTTTTGACATAAGAAACTTTCGGACTTACTTTTAATTCTGCAATTATTCCGTATGCTATAGGTCTGTGCAACAATGCATGAAGTCCTATTAATGCTATCAGTTTCATTCAGACTGTATCAGGGTTGATCGACTCACCGCTGTGCAGTAAAGCGGTAGAAAGTCTTGCCAGCAGACTAGAAATCAGCAGAATGTTGAACTTGATACAGCCACAGCGCATCGTCAATAATATCATCTATGTTCTCCTTTCTGCACTGCTTTGCTCTGCCTGCTCTGTGTCTATCGCAGCGACGTCAATGGACGTGCAGTTCCGACAACTGCAATGCTAACTATGCAATGACTAACAATGCTATCGAACGGCGCATAAGAAGTGGACGAACATAGCCCGACATAATGCGTGCTTTACGTTGATCGAACAATAATCGGACAGTTTTGAAAACAATTAGCCTCGATTATTGCAGTAGTGTTCATGGTAAACACGACTGTTCACGTGTTCAAAATGACAACCCTTCACAGCAACGCTCGAAGTTAATCGTATCTGAAACCACGACTAAGCAAAAATATCTGCGTAAACAATGTTTAAACACTTTCTTCGCATCGCCCGGTACAACACGCGCGAGACTGTGTAACACAACGCTGTCACTGTAGACGGAGGTTACGCGGTGCCAGTTTCGTTCAGCAAATAGCTACTGCTGCTAGGAATGAGTCTGCCGCAGCAGCAGCAGCAACTAGCAACCTCAATAACTCAATCACACTATCTATAGGCGCCGAGTCGAATCAGCCAACGTTTTTAAAACATTTTTTCTCTTTTATAAAAACTCGCTTTTAACGCATTTTCCATCCCAAGATCCAATCGCAACTCATACTTATATAAAATTGAGTTTTTAACTGCATCGTTAAATTCTAAGCCCCAAGCCGTAGCCGACAGTTGACGCTGCCGACTTCGCCGCCGGAAATTATCCGTTGAAAAAATTACGTAGGGGCGACTGACAATACAAGACCAATCAAATGCAGAACTATAAAAATGACGGACCAAATCGCAGAGGCTGGTACATGCATGACCTGAAAATTAAATCGCAGCACAGTTATGCATTTTCTAGCTACTGTTCTTCAAAATCTGTCATTTTCTGCTTATGCAAATAGACCTAAAGCGCTCATAAAAACAAGGCTAACCGAATGCACCGCCGAATTTTATCATATTTGTGACAACTACACATTTATTTTTAAAATTTATTTTATATCTATGACAACTGCAAATTTATTTTTTAGTTAAAAAGTTGTGAAAACTACAAAACAGTGCTTTTTGTTAGCAGTCGCTAACAGTTTTAACTTTCGAACAATTTTTAAACAGCTTGTTGCATACTTTTTTTAGCATAATTATGTAATAATGTATCTGATTGTATATCAAACAAAAATTATTTCTTTTAATTCGGACTAGGGAACTAAACAAATTAGACTTTAAAATACATACAATGTCGGTCAGAAAAGCGTGTGCCCGTGTGTCATTATACGACTCCCGTCGGCTATAAAAAGTTTCCGTCTCGGCAACAATCTCAGTCTTGGCCGAGTTGCATTCAATATATCAACGTGCGCTATGAACATTCATTCTTGTCACTGAAGGCTGGCACAGCTGTTACTGGGCTACAAGGCTGGGCTAGACCTACTTGTGTACTGCGTACGTACAAAACACAGTACAATATTACTTCATTTATGCAATGTATAATTACTCCAGCTAGCCATGCAGACAGAAGGCGTCACTCAAATGTGGGGGTCTTGAGAGGAGATGTGACGACGCAACCCCTTTTCCCAGCAAAATCTTGTAGCTTTAACATTGTAGCTGATTATAGCCTATTGGCATAAGCTGAAAAACCTAACCGTAAAGTTAATGTAGTGACAACTTTTCTGCATTCTACCCTTTTGTGCCCTAGGATACAATAGTAGGCTTACTATAAGCACTCGATTCACAAACTAACGTGCAATTTCATGGCTTCAAATCTTAAACGCTGTCAATATCTTTTAATTTTTTACTCCGCGTGCGCTACGTTCCTAACGCAGTGAAGAGGAGTATATGAGATCAGTGTAATATTGAAGACCGACCGACGATCGACCTCTGTTCCTGGAAGAGCCTTCCTGGAAGAACTTCAAACGGCTGCTACAGAGCTAAATGGTGAGATCAGCAGTGAATATGTGAACAGGTTGTTAACAGACTTGCCCTTATGAATATTAAGTGGTGACTGGACTTGCTGCGCAACTCCATTAAATGCTAGCGAGCTATAGCATACAGCGGCTCAGGACGTAGGCCGAGCTCCACTGTAGTACGGCCATATCTCCACAACGGTGCCAGATAGACGAATGCGTTGAGGTATAACAAGACAAATGGTAACTAGCGTCTTTGACCATTAATAGAAAATTTTTCCTCTCAGTTCTTAAAATCGGGCAATATTTTATGAACTTCGGGGAAACAATGTCCAATAACGACATCGACGCCAGTCACTATTAGTATAATATTAAACTGGTTTTAATTAGACCCCGGGTCTCTAGTACAAACCGAAAGGAAGGAGAAAGCTCGGGGAATGCGCGCGAAGACTACATTAGATTAGTCACAATCTAATAATATTTCTTGTTTAAATGTTGGGATTGAATGCCATCTTATAATGTGGAGGTTGCAACCCCCTGATCCTGCTGAGGTGACGCCCTTGCATGCAAGTCGACTGACAGTCACCTTTGCAAGCCGAGGCTGAGCAATAAGTCTATTGCATTCATTCATTCATTCATTCATTTTTACATTCAAATAGCTTAGAGACTTCGTCGCTGAGTGGCACATGTGCACAGTGGCGCGAATCGTGTTGTGAACTTCTGACCCGACCGTGGCCTAAGATGATACTTGACAGCAGTATATAGCTCTCGTGACATTTCCACAGGCGTCAGGCGCGTGTTAGTCAGCTTTTGCGCTAAGAAACGATAACGTTGTGTGAGCTATTTTACCTCCGTTTTAAGGCCTAAACGTCGTTCGGAACACGTTTGTTCAATACGAAATAATTGATGGACGTATTTGGCTTGAAGCGTACGTTGTGTCAGTTGGAAATATGGACTACGATTAATTTTTCGCTAGTAAGACCGAGCTTCTGCGAGGGGCACGCAGCGTGCGTCAAGTATATTGTGTAGTGAGTTTCATAGGATACCACACTTGAGTGAAGGGAATAAGAGATGTCACAATGAGTGGGTCACGTGACTCGTGGGCGTCAACAGGTGTTCTGGCAAGAAGACTGAGACGACGTCGTACCGCTGCCAGTACGAGTGACGTAATTTATAGTACTGTCTGCGACATCATACTTAGACCTACCCATAGCTGCTCGAGTGATGACTGTCTGCAGCAGCAGTGTGAATCGGTGCTTAGTGCTCGACCCCTCAACACATCAGTCGCATCATCGTCATCAGCAGCAGTAGAATCACCAGCTGATGACGACGCTTCACGAAGATTCATGTCTCAGCTCTCGGGTCCGTTTCTTTCCCTCACGTTTTATACGTTACTCTTTTTTCCGGCAGACAATAGCAACTATACTGTTGTTGCACAGACTAGGCCTACACGGAAATAGGCCTAGTGCAAATTTCAATGCAGATTAACAAAACAAATTTTTTGTTAAGGCTACAGAAGAAAGATTGTTACAAAATTTGTCAACATTTGGCAGATTGAGTCATGAACATGAGTTCGGTATAAGCCCATAGCTATTTTTTGGTTTGACTACGCTTAAAAACTATAAGAGTCCCAGGCTCCCAGCGTCGGTTCAACTTAAGCTTCGTACGGCAATCGGTTTTGACCTGTTGTGTTTTTTGGGCCGACCGTTAAGCTGTAATTAAAGCTTAAAAGTCAAGCTCTTTCCTACTAGTTTCCGTCTGTCTGGCTGTCGTCGTTTGTGACTAAATGTATTGTGTTTAAACGGTAAAGCGTAGACAAGGGGTTTGTGATGGTGCCGTTGGATAGGGCGATGGCGACTTCCTATAAGCTATCGATAGTAACCATGTCTCCATCTGCAGCGGTTTGACCGCAATTTTTAGTGGAAACTTTCAAGTTTTTAGTGGCCGTAGGCCTATCTCAGAAACGATGAGAGATAGGGCCAAGATTGCTGTTGAGCACTAGAATAGGAAGTCGTATTTAAGCCCTCTCACATGAGATGAAAATCATCGACTTCGGATGACCTTGATTATTATGGATAAACGAAGACGGCACGTCGTAGGGGCGACGATGTCACCGTTGTATAAAACGATAGAGATAGAGAATTTGGTATTTATATATAATATTAACTTAGCGTGAACACCGCAATTTTCAGCTAAACTACTGAACTGAAACTGCTATAGGCTATATAGGCTTTCGCGCGTCTCGTGAGCATTAGCTCAAATTTCTTGTGTCACTTACTATTACAAACTTTCTCAGTTAAGTTGTCAAAATTCACGTAGCTGCGTGGTTTCAGTCTCAGTTAGTGATTCTTTGTCACTCGCTAGATGCCAGCATCACTCGATATACTCGCCACAGTAGACAGTTCTGTACATTACTGCCACGGCTGCCAAGTTGTCACACCGCCAATGCCGGTGACCCCCCGATCTTTTCCCTCCCCTTTCCTCTCTCTCTCTTCTACAGGCCTTTCCTCTTTCCCCGTCGTTTTCCTTTTCCTTTCCTTTGCCTTCTCTTCCTTACCTTAATTGTTGTTTTAGAACTTAGAAGTAGGACTTTTTAAAACCTGCTGTAGGGGGTCTGCGGTAGCTCTGTGCCGAAATCGAATTTGTACGTGCATTTTAGCCTTCAAATGTGACATCTGGTCGCGTGGCAACAATTTTAATTATTTTTCCCCGAAAATCAACTAACTAAATATATTGCAGCTTGAACAATAAAGGCAAATCGGGACCAAAATGAAAGACATTCATCG
>Ga0209671_1004934_pt1 | contig 13359 bp, 10 predicted proteins | sample WorMetHERISLAND2_2_FD_187401 | JGI IMG/M metagenome (GOLD analysis project Ga0209671, IMG submission 187401) | Marine gutless worms symbiont microbial communities from Max Planck institute for Marine Microbiology, Germany - Olavius geniculatus... | ecosystem: Host-associated > Annelida >... | reverse complement strand
GGGGACGAAATGTACAAACTCAGCATAATCGAACAAAAAAACACAAAATATTTTGAAACACAAAAAGTGTTGAAAGTATAACGCTGTAAAATTTCTGCTTCAGTATTTTTGTTGTTATTGAGATGATGATCACAAAGCACGATGATGACGTGTAGGTCATTTCTGGGATACCGGTTGGCATAATTTTTGATTTGTTAAAGGACCCAAATGCCACTTATGTACACATCGGTCTTTATTATAACTTGGCTGTTGTTTCTAGTGACTATTAATTAATACGTTTTAGATATTCGTTGGTTAAGTACGGTAATGTTGATTAAAATAATATTCCAGTTTTCGTTGTGCCTCAATTGTTAGGACGTACATATTAAACATAAATTTTACACGGAGAGGTTAAAATCTTAGTATGGCAGTCTACTGATTAATACGCGTAGAATTATCTATATGTAACTGATTATTATAAAATATTTAATAACAGAATTTAACCGCCAGCTTAATCTTGGACTCTATAATTGTGTTGTCGCGAGAAAGCTGATCACATTCTAACGCAATCGTTCAATGATATAACCAAAGTTTGAGTTAATGACTGTCAAATAGACTGCTGGTTAAAATCGGAAACTCCGCTTAAAACCACTGCTTGAACCATAGGCCTAGCTATTGTCATGTCTATATGTCTGCGTCAGCGAGGCCTGTCGTCAGCAGTCGCTACCGCGTTTGTGATACATGGCTCTGGCCTGGCTCAGGCGTGGCGAGGTTATGGATAGGTATTGTATATAAGCCAGCCTACAGCGCAATAAAAAATAAGGCGAGACCTGTTAAAGGCGTCAGCTGCGCGCTGTACGTCGTGTCAACATGGGTCTGTTCGGCAAATCCAAGAAGAAAGATCCGAAGAAAGTGGTCAGTATATCGGTATCAGTGCAGTTATTGGCAAAACAACGATCGCTGAATTATTTTGCGTCTGTTAGCGTGATGACAGTGTGTTTTAAACGTGAAAATAAACGCTGCAAACTCGTATCAATAGAGAATAATTCAGTGTCCGCCTGCGTCGTGCTATGCATATCGGCTTGCAACGAAATGCTGCACAGATCTATACAAATCAAAAAGTATAAGCACGAACATTATGCATTAGCTTAGACATTTATATCTGGCTACTGAGAACAGATTAATGTCTAAGCTAATACATTAGTTCGGGCTTATACTTTTTGATTTTTGCCGTTTTACATCAGCGCTTATACAACACTAAATGAATTGCTTGCAGTTTTTTTATATATAATTTGCGAAATATTGATGACAAAAGATATTATGCACATTAGAGATTCTTGGACTATGAGCTACATATAAATTTATACTTTTCTTACTTACTTACTTACTAGGCTTACTTACTAACTCGCTAAATGATTTGTCTACAATTGAGAACATTGATGATACAAATATTTAACTCCGCCGTTTATCGTTTTTTTTCATTTTAGAAAGAGTTTATACCCGGTCACCCAGTCTCCATAATTATATTTATAATCTGTCCAAAAATTTGGGAATATTTTTGCGCACATTTTTTCTAAACATCTTTCGCCTATACCTTTTATACACTACCCGCCGAGGAGCGAGAAAGGCATTTTTGCACGAAAACCAGAAGTCTCGTGGTCTGACATTTTAGTCTAATGTCACTATATGCAATTAGTTAGTCAGTTAGTCCAAGTTAATCACAATTTGTTTAAAACCTTAAGCATTTTCAGCTGCAGCAAACATTGGGGCATCAAGTCAAGGCTATAGAACTTTATTTTGTTTTATTTCAGAAATCTGTCTTCTCGAAACATAAGTTCTGTTTTCATCTAAATTTTAATCCTGAATAAAACAAAAAAAATGATGATAAAAGTAATGCTGGGTGATAATAATTGCACCGCTGCAATTTGCAGACAGTAAAACATTATCGCGATAGCAGTTAATTCGTAGTAGAAAGTATGTAAATCTGTCAGTCATTTAATGAGAACGCTGATAAACTGCACCATCGTGATGCCGAATAATGTTCATCATTATTCGCACGAGTGAGTTTTTATGTTGGCGTATTCCGTGACACGCATGCAGGCAGATTGTTCTTCCATACCGAGGGTCCATGGAGTGCAAAAACTGATTGACGACTGCGATTCGGCCACGTCCAGTGATGTCTTCTGAACCGGAAGATAGTGGGCCAAAAATTTAGCAGCATTATGATCTCACACTGTTTAGTTTAGCGTTACAAGAAGGTTTGAATAATGTCGTACAAAAATCAACAAAAAAGTCCAGCTGTTGCTAGGATAGTCGACCGTACTGGTTGTCAGTGATCTTCAAGGACATCCAAGGTCGATGATTTTCATTAAATTTCAAACGGCGTATGGCAGTTTCTATTAATGATTAATAGTAACCTTGGCCATGTTTCTCGCCGTTTCGGAGATACCGCCACTTAGGCCTATTGCTTAAAACTTTCGATTAAAAACTGCAGCCAAACCGCTGCAGATGGACACATGGTTACTATTGACAGCCTATAAAAAGTTTCCAGTTTTTGTGATATTATCGCCGACCTCCTACGACTTACCGTTTAGTTACAATACCGAACGATTGGCATACCATAGTGCGTTATGACCCTTCAAGGTCATCTAAAGTCAACGATTTGCATGTCATTTGAAAGCCTATATGCGACTTTCTATTAGTGACCAATAGCAGCCTATTGACAGCCTATAAAAAGTTTCCAGTTTTTGTGATATTATCGCCGACCTCCTACGACTTACCGTTTAGTTACAATACCGCACGATTGGCATACCATAGTGCGTTATGACCCTTCAAGGTCATCTAAAGTCAACGATTTGCATGTCATTTGAAAGCCTATATGCGACTTTCTATTAGTGACCAATAGCAGCCTAAGCCCTATCTCGCACCGTTTAGCTACAACACATCTGTGACAGACGACGACAGACGGACGGACGGACGGATGGGCGACAACCGTAGGCCTACCAATAGCTCGACTGTTGGCTCGACCGTTACTTAAGTACGGTCGGCTAAAACAGATTAATTATTAAGAGAATGCAACTGTGAATGCGTGTATCATTCAATACCTAAATAGCGCAAACTGTCTATCTGCCGTAGCCTAAGGATGATTAATTTTTCCGCGATTTCTTTCGAAGTGACAGAAGTCTTCTGAAAACTGACTGAAACAAATCGCCATTCAATAGGCCCGATGACGATACCAGCAGACAGAAAACTCATATCCGCACTCAATCTTTGATTACGTGGTTTTGGAACTTGCTGGAAACAACATTGCTGTAATTATTGTTTAATACTAGTTACGCCACAGTCATCATCATCAGTTTATTTTGGAAACACAAAACAGGACAATGTCAGAAAATACAGAACAGAACAATAAAACATGTGTTCCAAGGGTCAGAAAGGCCGCAACGGCACTTACAACTGCCCATATAACAAACAGTAGCACGGTATAATAAGACAGAGCAAATATGAACAACCAGTACTGAATAATAAAATTAAAATCAAATGCTCTTCAGATGCTCTTCAGTTGCGATATCTGTGTTGTGACAAAACTGTACAAAGTCGCGTGGAACATAAGCCAAAAACAGCGCTGCCTGCATGTGTGATAAGGATGAGAGCAAATACTGGAAGCGATAATGAACATAAAACGTCCTGCCTGTTGCTGAGCGGGTCTCCGACGTTCAATGGAATCGGCAAGCAGTATTATATCGATCGCTTACACAATGTCGGTTGTTCTATGTATGTGTATATAGGTGGCGGAATGTCTGGTGACTGTCCGCAAAGAGAAGCGTCAAGTAGAAAGGCAGATACAGAGTGAGCCCTATAAGATATTATTATTTATTTATTATTATTCTTATGGTAAATACTGCCAAAATACGTTGCAGAAAATATGCAGAAAAACGTGCACGATGTGCAAAATGCGTAAAATACCAAAAAAAACTTTAAAAGTTGGCCGGTAAACTGTTGCACTTAGTTAGACACTGTCCCCAGAAGTTCCAAGTCACGCAGGAAAGTAAGACCAGTCGACCTATTTGACACTCCTGCTTTCGAAATGAAAACATATCGCAAACTTATACAAGAAAAGCCTTGTTAACGCAAAGGGAAACGCGCAACAACGGTGCACCGTCGTACGCTAGTGATTCGTAGACTTCATCCGTAGATCTCATCCGTATGGCTTTTGGCTACAGTTTCACAAAAAACCATGTAAAACAAAATCAGTCGCCAGATGGCGCCAGACGACCTACGGCTAAATATGTATAGTGTTTTACTTGTACTCATCAGAATGCGCCGCCATCTCGCTCTTGCAACGCCATATCGGCTAGATATCGCAGATTTTCCCTACCCCCTCTCACTTAGCGCTTTCGATCGGGGTGACCCTTGTCGAATTTATGGAAAAGCTTTATTGATCCTAAAACTAGAGTCTTTCAGGCACCCGATGGTAAAGAATTGGTGATCCTAGCTTGCACCGTTTTGGTCTGATCCACTCGTGTGACAGACGGACGGACAGACAGAATTGCGATGGCTAAGACGCGCTACAGCAGTAGCTGCTGTTGCGCGTAAAAATTGATATGCTCAAAAATTTCGGGTGTCTACAGTGGAGAACTACAAATATATAGGCCTATGTATATACACGGTTATCGTAACATAAAGCAAGCCTACGCCATGCAAGTGCGCGGTGCATCGCATCATGGTTTAAATGCGGTACGGTCTGCTGCTGTAGCATTGCAGAGGGAGGAAGAAAAGGCAACTCAAGTGATAAAACAAGCGGCGAAGAACGGAGAGACTCAGGGATGTCGCAACATCGCGGCCGCTATTGCCAGATCACGCAAAATGTCACGCCGCCTTCAGACCGTCAAGTTTCGTCTCGACTCCGTCGAAATCAATTTACAACAACAACGATGTATGCACTGTTCAGTGCTCTATTGTGTAGGCTTACAGTGTAGCCTTGCGTTTTTCATAAATTGGATTCCAAGCTAAAGTAGCGGTCAGACTACGTTCACATTCCTTTAAAATTGTTTTGTAGGCCTAGTGTGCTGTGGTAAAAGGGTGAATTTCGCGTAAGGAACAGCAGATTTTGCTACAATGTAGGCTTGACAGGAATGTTTGCAGACTGGCTGTTAATGGAACCGGCCGACTTGGGCTATATGCCAGATCGTAACTTAGGTCCTAAAGCGCACTATAGGCTCCCATGTAACAAATTAACCTGCTTCTGCGCAGTGATCTGCTTTGAGCAGGCCATTAGCCAAAGTGCCTGCCAACATTGTGTTGAGACACTAAGCTATTTGGGGTGTGCTAAAAGGCGTCGATGGGGAATAAGGATGCAGTTTCGTTTGAAGAAGAGAATGTATCGGTCCGTAATAAATTGCACGGAATGGTGATTGCAGCGATGTTACGTCAGTCCGGGGAGGTGGAGGCCAGCGCTGAGGTAATGGCAGACATGAACGAGCTGATTAAAGCTCCAGAACTCACAACAGCCGTGCAGAAGATGGCAAAACAACTACAGAAGGTGAAGATCGTATCGTTACTTACGTGTAGAAATATCTAACGGTATATATTTGCAAACTCCTCGACCGTCTCCGTTTCTGTTCGAGATTTTCGTCTGTTGTCATAGATATTTATTTGGTGGAGCTGCTGTCGTCTTTTCAGCTCGCGTAATTGTGTAATCGCGTAATCGCGTTGTTGTGTCCAATTTCCCAATAGGCCTTAATGGGCCCACAAACACACGTTGTAAAGTGCACACTTCACACTAATACCCCGTTTACACGATCGAGCAAACGTCGAGCAAACAGCAAGCATGCCTGATGGAACCCCGCCGCCTGTCTCAAATGTAGGCCACAGCTGATCACGTGTTATATAAGCCTTCCAATTACAACCCGCCCGCCCTCCTAATTAGCATGCTAATTACCATAGCTCGTCGAGCTAGTTGGATGAATGCTAGCAAACATCGAGCAGACATCGAGCAGACGTCGAGCAATTATAGCTAGTGTATTGCTCGACGTTTGCCCGATGTTTGCTCGATCGTGTAAACGGGATATAATACTGTGTTGCGAACTCAGGACGTATCAGTAGCAACTCGTAAACTAGGCCTGCCAACTTTCGCCACCCACATTGATTATTGTGCGCGGAAATGAGGGCAGCATTGTTTTCAGCATTGTCGCTAAGTTTTTTTTTCTGTTTCTCTGCCAACACTACAACTCATGACTCGCTTTTGCATGAACATGACATCTCAACAACGACTAACCCTATTGAATATCAGTTATAAATCAAAATTAATGCCAAGGTCACGCGGGTTTTCTGTGTTTTTGTCTGCATGATATCCGCGGGCAGTACTTAGCTTTGAGCGTGGGTTTTACTTGTTCTCTTTCAGTCATTCTTTCCAATAAACACACCTCTGTTCGCGGTTATTTGCTCCCCTCTTTCATCTATACTCCCGCACGGCACCAAATAGACCCATACCGTTATTAGTTTGTTTATTTGTAGTCTGTTTGTCATGTATTTTCTGTATTTATTTTGTTTCTCTTAGTAATGTTTGTAGTTTTTCTTTCACTGTTTTTCTATGTTGTTGTCCTCGCGCGTTTGTCGTGTTTATTACATATTAAAATAAATGAATAAACAAACGCAGCGCTGATCTAGACCGATCACAAAGTGCTGTCACAAATTAATTTGGGCTTTGTATTAACCAATTTGCTTCTATTATCGGCGAAAATTAATGCCGCTGTTGCGTGTATGCAAACGCAGCTGGGATTGTTGGAAGATGAGTTGCATGCAGCCACTGAAACTGCAGCCGACGCTGATCTCGATGATAACGATGATGATGCGGAAGAAATTGACAAGATTCTGCACACAGCGACGACGACAGGTAAATTAAGTTACAACCGAGGTGGCAGCAGCAACAGGGCTTTCACCTGCGAGAACTATAAACTACTGTACCAGTTGTACGGTAGACGAAAAGCACATTGTCACGTCAAACGGTCAAACATATACACAGAGGTAGAGCGTTGCTCCTAATGATAATGCCATACTGAGTATGGTGGTTACTTTTGCGCGAACAAAGGATTTAGTCTACGCATTCTCTGCAAATGCGTATGCAAATGCAAGGCAAAGCAAAAGGCAACTTTTGACATTTTGTGGAATGTGGGTGTTTGGGCCCCTCGCATCCCCCGTAAATCCGCCTATGGTCACAGGGTGTCCAGACATAACCCCAAGGACATAAACTTTCTAGGACGAAAGCCTCCTTCCTCTAGCGTTGGTGTAAGAGAAAATCCCCTAGGACCCAACCCCATAAGACATAAGTCCTCTATTTATAGTTCTACTCTCGGTCACAGGTGTGCTGTGGTGCAGGTAAAAGTTCGAGAGCTGATCTGATGCGGTCGCGTGCAATGTCGAGCGAGGAGCCGAGAGCAGCTCATGCAGCAGGCGCAGGTGCGTCAGCGGGGGGTGCAGCAGCTAGACCGCGAGCAGCCGAACGACGAACCGTGTCAGTCAGCGACCACAGCACCAGCCGCGCACCACCAGCCGTCAGAGCACAGCCGTTACTCGCCTAGCCCCCCCCCCGCCCGAGATCCACTTCGCCGACTTGTTGTCGATTTGTCGGACGACAAGTCTTACTGTAATAAACTGCTTTTGCACTGTACAACATCTTGACACACTGTGGATTTGTTACGGTACTGTCCGCGGTAGCGATCGATGACGATATTCGAGGCGTCGTGGGTTAAAAAAAGTAATTAGCGGGGCAGGAAATTGCAATTTTCTGACAGATGAAATCACAAGTGCTCATAATCTTAATTTTGCTTCTAAATTTCCCCCAAATAATATTTTTCAGCCTAAATTATACATTTTTGGATGGAAAATTTCCGACGAGAAGAAGATTTTCCGACAATTTTCTGACAACCTAAAATTTAAGGGGAAATATTATTGTCCCTTCCACCCCCTCGCCACGACGCCACTGTTGATATACTGCGTATTTGTTAATGTCCGTGGTAGTGGCGACGGTAGCCTATTATTTTCAGCTCATCTGTTCACTCGTATTGCATATCAAGGTCATAGATCAAAGGTCAAGGTCGCATTGGTTTTTGTGCGTGCATCGATACCGTGGCTACCCTCGGACAGTACTTATGTCTTGATCAGGGCATGACGATCTTGCTGTTTTTCGATTTGCGTCATTATGGACTCGTGCAGTACAACTTGTCGTGGGTTTGCTCTGCTGTCAGTGGCTTTTATCCCTCCAAATCTGGAATTGAAATCGGGCGCACTACCCCCATTTTTGGGCTGAAGTTCCCCCAATTTCTGACTCAAGTTGTCTCCTCCATTTTGGGCTGTTTTCTTTCTAGGAAAAAGTTTTGTTAAAGGTGCAGATTGAAAAATAGGGAAAAGTAAAAAATAGGTGGGGGTTTTGATCTACAATTTTATCAAAACCCCCTTTATTTTTCACTGGGCGCAAGCTGCGGCTACCAGGCATAGGGATAGAAACCACTGTCTGCTATAGCCTTTCGATCTGTCGTATGGATTTGTCGTACAACATGTTGTACAGTATGTTGTACAACAGATCCATACGACACATCGAAGCAAGTGGAATACGAGCCGTCTATAGGGGCCTAACTGTAACGCCTACCATATTAGTTTACGGTGTGCCTGCAGAACTGTTTCAGAGCCATATGCGCATCACATCACCACATCGCTTTTTAGCAAGCTGCTTAACTTAGGACAAAATCTGTTTTGATGCTATGCCATGTGACATCGTTGAGCTCGCAAATATTGAAGCGCGTACAGAGCGACCGAAGTGACTAAACTGAATTAACTTCAACTGACATGGTTTAATTTTTGACGAACAGACCAATAGGCAAGCAGTAATGCATTACAGTAGGCACTGTTTGACGGCGACGATGAATACGTAAGTACTAACTAGGCGTACGTATACGCGTCAACCAATGACCAATGGGCTTTCTCTGCGGGCCCGCTGGTTAGTTCGTCAAAAACTAAACCGTGTTAGTTTAGTTCGGTTTAGTTACATTGCAGCTCTGTAGCCTATATGTGCCTTTATACATGGTTGTCCAAAAAGTAATGCACGAATATTTCTGTAACTTATTCAGTCTGTTCTGGGTTCGTGTGATCTGTTGCTGTGACTGTGTATATGAAAGCTGGATTATTAAAGCGCAATGAATGCCGGGAGTATTCTGCGTATAGGCCTATGCAACGACGTGTGCTGTGTCAATGACCGCGGCGGCAGCAGTGACTGCGACCATGCACCAGTGTCCACTGTTCGCTCCTGATTTAGACTACTGTGGCGAGGATCCTTTCTTTATTGGACCGTAATTCAGTCCCACTGATGGCGCAGATGTTGCCGATCGACCGCGGGTCGCGATATTCGGCGATTTTTAACGCGACCAAGCGTAGGCGGCGCGTGGGAGTTCTGTTTGGGGGCCATCGAATCAAGGATTTGCACGCGAGATGGTGTGGCGTCGAGCGGACGAAGCTGAAATATGATGCATATGTGATTGTGAAATTTATGATATGTTTACTGAAAAATCGTTCAATCAAAAGTCTTTGTCATTTTTGTTGTCCTCGCGGTGGGTGTCAATTGAATCGTGCCAATGGCACAAAAACCTTTCTGTTGTTAAGTAGAATGAAAGTGATTTCTATAAACCATATTAATTTAAATTTTAAGGTCATACTCAAAAGTCAAGGTCAAATGGTTTTGTGCGTTTTGTCTGTATAATACCGGCAGGCAGTACTCAGTATTGAGCTAGAGTTTTACTTGTTGGCTTTAATTTAAGGGACTTGTAGGGTATAGCTTTCAAGCTCTTGATAACAGACGCCTGTGCGACCCAGCTGCTGCAGCTCGTTGCCATGACAACGAACGCCGCTGCATTTCAGCGGCCGCCGGTCGGTCAATTTCCGTCACTGCAATGCACGTAGATCTATTCTAACAAACACGTAGCCTAAATTTCTAATTTCGTAATTGCGTAGCCTGCCGAGCTGTTTCGACTAAATAGGCCTAGGCACGCGCGCAGCATGCAAATACGTACCAGCAGTGGCGGTTTTAAGCCCGGGCCAGGGAGGGCACACCCCCGCAGTTTTGCTTTAGTTTCCCAGTTTTGTGGCCACCCATGATTTTTACGCGCGAAAGCAGCTACTGATTTCAGCGCGTCTTAGCCATCGCAGTTCTGTCTGTTTGTCCGTCTGTCCGTCTGTCTGTCACACGGGTGTATCAGTCAAAAACAGTGCAAGCTAGAATTACCAAATCTTCACCGTCGGCTGCCTGGAAGACTCTAGTTTCAGGAACCGTAAAGCTTTTCTATAAATTCGAAAGGGGTCACTCCGAATGAGGACGCTAAATAAAAGGGGGTGGGAAAAATTTGCGATTTTTTGGCCAATAAGTCGCTGTATTTCAATAACGGTGCGAAAGAGGGCCTATGAAAAAGGTTACTATTAACTACTAATGGAAAGTCGTACACTGGCTATCAATTGCCACCGACCTTGGATGACCTTGAACGCTAAATAGGGGTTTTATGGATTTTTTTGGGCGATTTCGGGCTACGACGTTTTAAGAGCGAATTGCGCCGAAACCAATTGAGATAGACATAGACAAACTGCGTACCGGTATGAAATTTTCAGCATTAAACGTAGATTTTGACGGTCCAAGTCTCGATTTTCTAGGTTCAAGAAAACCTGCGCACGAGGGCATCAAAGAGCGGTATATCCTCGTAAAACTCGTTATTTTACTGTTGTTGGCCAGTAACTGCTATGGCTTTCGCGCGTCTCGTCGGCATTAGCTCAAATTTCTTGTTTGCAAAGATAACAAAAATATCTGATTTTTGCTTTGCCATATTTTAGAAAAGTTGGCAAATTCGTAGCTTAAACTGAACGTCCAAAAACCAAAGTGCTTCAGCTTCAGCGAGGCTTCGCCCCTCACCCCCCATCAGAGGTTCTGCCTCCAGGGTCTGCCCCTGGACTCCACTGAGGGCTCCGCTCTAGACCCCCGTTATAGGCTCGCGTTACCGCGCTCGCCATGGGGCCGTGCCCCCATTGAGGGCTAGAACCGCCAATGCATACCAGTAACGCTGAAAAGTACGTAAAATATAGAGTCTAACTGCTTACATAATTAGGATTATTATCGCCAGGTAGAAACACAAGAATTTTTGGGGGGAAAATGTTAAATTTCGAGTTTTTACAGTTTTTAAAGTTTTTGAAAGTTTAAAAAAATAGTTCTTCTGTGAATAAAAAGCGCGAAACACAAAATTTAAGACCCATGAAAAAACCCTATGCGCAGTTGCACATTATTTTTTTATTTTAGGCCTACATAATTTTGTCAAGTGACTCAGCCTGGCCATCCTTCCGTGGCTTATGTGGGTATCATAAATGTGTATGGTATCGGCGATGGTTACAGTAAGTTTTACAACGCAAGATGTACTTACTTACAAAATCGATAGCGTATTGATTTCGTGTATGTTTTTTAATGTTTTACTTATACAATTTTGACAAATGAACAGATTTCGAATCGAAATTAAGAAATTGATATCTATTCATCTCTAATTCGCTATGCGCGGTTTAGATATTCTACAGATGTTTATTTTTTTTTCTTCGTAGTATTTGTTATTAGTATAATTAATCATGGCTAAAGAAATTCTGCGTGCTAATTCTGAGCTACTTAAGACTGTTTACCAGAGATTATACCGGTTTAATTATTGTCCGTATAGAACGTCTGTATATTTCAGTAGATTGACGGCACAGCAGAGTAATCCCATATTTTCGCTCAGCTGTCGGTTGAAATCTACGAAGAGCACAAAAAGTGAGAAACATAGTAGTAAGGACATCAGCTCACTGATACAGCCTGTTTCTATTAAGCCGTATATTGATCCGGATGGAATAAATATTGGAGAAGAACTTACTGGATTACTGAAGAAAGGTGGTGTATAAACTGTATGAAACTGTGTTTTCTGTATAGGTAATGTTAATGCAAGCCTCAGTAGATACATGCAGAACAGCTTTGCGCCCATTGCTTACAGAGCAGCTTCCATTACGCTTTGCTTTGGGATACGCCGCCACGTTCTAATCTTAATCCAAATCTTACCTGTACGTAATCCAGGTCTTCTTCTTGTATCTAATATAACTGAAACACGTTAGGTTAGGTTAGGCAGGTTAGGTTATATTTGCAAAAATTTAAAGCTGCTGGATGACACAAAAATCTTCAGCTTCATCTGTTCAGCCAAGGCACTTGGCATATTTTTGGGAAGCCACAGATTATAGAGTATACAGTTATTCTTCACTGATAGACTGAACAATACTGGTTACATTTGGAGATGTGAGTCATATTTTGCGGCTTAAACTACCTAATGAGCCGAAGAACTTTTGAGCTGAGCCGAAAATACTTGAGTGAGCAACCTTCAAGTCTGTCGTGAATCATGCAATAAAAGCAGTAATCACAGGGTCTCAAATCGACAGCACGTATATGCAGTATACTTGAATCAGTTAATGTGCATGATTTTTTCTGTGCAGATGATTTGTTAAAACTTTTGAACGATTTCTATAGACGTCCTGAAGTTAGAAGACTCGCCGCAGAAAGTGGACTTGATGGCAAGTATCAGTTAAGAGTTTATATTTTATGCATTACATTTGTTGCAGTTATTGTTCATAAGTTGTGTGTGACTTGTGTGAAAGAATACCGGATAGTGATATATCTACAAAACAACATTAACAGAAAAAGTCATTAACATGCTGTTTGCTCTATTTTACTGACTTTGAACGATGTTGTGACATTACGATATTGATTGTGACATTCTGCAAAATCTGACATTTTTGTTTCATTATTTGTAAAATTTAACATGCATTGCATTACTGATAATGCTGCATGGTATTAAAAATTTGTGAGCAGTAATTGCTAAGCTGTTAATTGTAATAAAAGACTTATAGTTAGTGTTATGGTACTCAAGATGAGGACTAAAAACGAGGTGAATGTTTTATGCATAACATTTTATGAGAATGAGTTGTTTGTTGTCATTGCCACTGTTATAGATCGATTATTTCACCAAGCATATGTAAGTTTTCGTCGGTTTTGCGTGGAGTCGGAGAATTTGCCTACTGATCTACATGTCATCCTCAGTGATATCTTGCAAGATGCAGGTTTGTATGTATTGCTATTTTTGTCTATGTTATGCAATTGTATACTTTAGCAAGAACTGGTACTGGTAGCATTTTTTGTTGTTTCGCATAGGGATGTGTTATTCAAATTTTTTCATTATTCGGAATTTGAATTACATTATTCGAATTTTGTTCGAAATTTGATTCTTCAGGGTACTGCTAGAAGTCCGCTAGTTAACAATTACAATAACCGGCATAACGTAGAAC
>Ga0209671_1004932_pt1 | contig 13361 bp, 4 predicted proteins | sample WorMetHERISLAND2_2_FD_187401 | JGI IMG/M metagenome (GOLD analysis project Ga0209671, IMG submission 187401) | Marine gutless worms symbiont microbial communities from Max Planck institute for Marine Microbiology, Germany - Olavius geniculatus... | ecosystem: Host-associated > Annelida >... | reverse complement strand
ATAAATTACTGTATGTCAAAGCGTCCCTGTGACGTCATCGGCAGTAACATGGTAACTGGTTTTTGAAAATTAAATAGCATTTTTAGCATAAACATTTTTAATGCTGAAAAATCGGTAGGCGGTCATGTTCAGAAGTCTATAATTTTGTTGTTTTTCAAGAGAATCATATTTCACTTAGCAGTTAGATGTAGAACGTTTCTGTAAATGAACCTGTAAAATTCCATGTTAAAATTCTAAGCGGTGGCTGAGAAAACGGCAAAAAACTTCAGGGGGCTACTTTTTTTGCCGCACCCTCTACACATAATAATGGAACAGTAAGTTTGACCTTTATAGAAAAACCTAATGAGAAACAAAACACAGAAACGACCTAAACCTAACCTTGTAAGAACTCGCCATTATTATTGTGCATATGTGAGACTAATGGCAGTTCTAATAATCTTCCTTATTATCAACCAGACAGTCAGGTATTTCAGCAGCAGGTATTTCAAAGTTACGCCCAGCCTACTCTGGCGATCCTTTTTTACGCGCAAGAGCAGCTACTGCTTTAGCGCGTCATAGCCATCGCAATTCTGTCTGTACGCCTGTCTGTTTGTCCGTCCGTCCGTCTGTCACACGGGTGGATCAGTCAAAAACGATGCAAGCTACGATCACCAAATCTTTGCCATTGGCTGCACGAAAGACTTTAGTTTCTGGAACAGTAAAGCTTCTCCATAAATTCGAAGGGGGTCACCCCGAACGAGAGCGCTAAATGAGAAGGGGTGGGCAAAAATTTGCGACTTTTGGCCAATAAGTTGATGTATCTCAGCAATGGTGCGAGATAGGGCCTAGGTTACTATTAATCACTAACAGGAAGTCGTATACTGGCTCTCGATTAGCGCCGAATTCAATGACCTTGAACACCAAAATAGAGGTTTTATGGATTTTTTCACAATTTCGAGCTGCGATACAAGTCTATATCATTTACAAGGTGGTGCCACGGAACTATCGTTATACGATCCAGATAGAGAATTTGGTATTTGTATATTAACTTAGCGTGAACACCCCAATTTTCAGCTAAACTACTGAACCGGAACTGCTATAGGCTTTCGCGTGTCTCGTGAGTATTAGCTCAAATTTCTTGTTTTTGTTTTGTTATTTTTTCATTTTCATTGGGTGCAGAAAATTAAAAATATTTTTACATTAGTCCTGGCTGACTTCATTCCTCTTATGATCAACTTTTTTGTTTTTGTTAAAAACTGTTTTCACCATGAAAAAGGTGCAGGTGCAAGGGCTCCCCTAAATGCACCCCTGCATGCAGCGAGCTTCAGCCAGTCAACAAGAAAGACACAAAAAACGTTTTTGCCAACCTGATATGACTAGGTCTACAATTACGTCCTGAATCTGTATGAAACAAAAATCTGGTAGGTGTCGATTGAGCATATAAATCGCACACATAATACATTTAATTAGCAAAACTGCAAATTGGACAATTTCTTATATACCAAACTTTGAGATTAACAGTGACGGAAACACTAAGTAGGACCAAGACCAAGAGCTCAACAATAAAAGCACAAGTTAGCAGTAATAATTTGCTGTAACTCCATTTAGTTCTGTGTCAGATACAGTTACAGACCTTTGCCAGACTGTTAGCCAGTGACTGCAATCGCTTCGCACTGCAAACAGCACAAACCACACAGACTCAAGTCAACAATGCACCCAAATATCTGAGCTGCCTGTGACCTTAAACTTGATCCCATGAAGCTGAAAACCATAAGTTTGTCTGATAAGTCTAACTTTGGCAGAAAATGTACGTACGTTATTTTGTCAAATTCCATAAAGACATTCAGGAGATACCAGGTGCCAAAGTTCTGGGCATCTGATCTTGCAGTGACCTCGAAGTTAACTGCTCAACATGAAAAACCTAATCAGTTAAATCTTTGTTATCAACTACAGGTTTCACAAAATCGCCTCCACAGCGTTCTAAGATACAGTGCTAACAACTTACACAGGAGGACAAGACGTTTCAAATATTTAGGTCCCGTTTTTCCATGCACATTTGATGGCTGATCAAATTGATCTCCAATCAACTTTGGGACTTGATCTGAGATCATCTCAATAACCGTTTTTCCATCACCAATTAGTGACTGATCGTCCATCAAATCTCCCATCAAGCTGATGGCCAAATATTGGCTGATCAAGTCAGATAATTGACGATTAAACGTGGCAATCTGCAGTTCGTTGCTTATTCGCACCAGAAACATTGCTTCACTTCACTGGTCAGAACGGCAATTCACGCATTAAAATAAAGTTCCAGGCATGGCGATCAATCACTACCAATCAATTTATACATAGTGCATAGTGTTCTGTGAGGAAATAAAATGGATAGACGCTCCCGTACTGATTTGCGATAGAAAGTATTTTTGACAGCAGACGATATGGACAATATCATTGATATCGTTGCTATGACGACGTTTACTGCCTATGGCGTCCACTCGCAGTGCATGCTGGGTAATTTAGCACAACACTGTAAATTGAGGTCACTGCCATGGGTCACTGTCAGCCAATCAGATTGGCATAAAGTAGGCTCAGTTGACGGCCAATCAACTAATCACGTAACTGGAGATCAAAAATGCATGGAAAAACGAAACATAGTTGATCGATGATCAATTCTAAATATCAAGTTAATCGGAGATCAGTAAATTGGAGATCAAATTTGATTTGATTGGCGATAGAAAAACCAGACCTTAAAGCATTCGAAGCAAAAAATTACAAAAACAACACAGCCAAACATCGTAAACTTCTCACTTAAAGGTCTAAACATCCCGCGTGTGAGACATAACATTACTGGAGCAATTTCAGACAAAAATCATGCCGACAACAGTCCAAAACATCTTAGTTGTAAAATAGCTATGTTTCAAGTGCAGAATAATAGATCGAAACAGTGACCGGAGGAACAGAGATTATGCAGCCATAAAACACTGTAGTGCAAACTTTCGGCAAAAAAGTAAACCTGATGCGCTGGGTCCATGCACAGTAGTCGTCAATGTAGAGGTCGTTAAGTATGTAGCGCTGATCTCCGGTCTCAATGAACAGACGTCGGACGTCAATGAGACATTTGACGACCTGACGACGACCTGAGAGCCACCACAGAACAACACATCACAAGTGAATCAATGCCACTGACTTACTGTAAGAAGTAAATTAATAACCTTCCCGAGCAATAAGCCCCATAGGGTGGCACTGATAGTTGTTTCCTTAGCCCTCAGCCAGACACCAGTTTACACTGCTAGACCATGGCCACGGTGGTGGTCTGGCTTAGTTGGTAATGTCGTTGGGCACATCTGTGAAGTTAATCAATACCAAGCCCAGGGCTCAAAGTGGGACGATGGACCGGTATGGCGTACCAGCACATCCTTGGCCACCCGAAAAGCACTTCTTTTTGAGAAAAGTCATACCGGTATGCTTTGCAGATCATTTTGTGAGATTTAGGCAACTGGGGCGGTATGCATAACAAAATCGTAGATTAGTTTGGAAATAAGGCCCACGTCGCGACTAACTACTTCCAAACCAGAAAGTTATGTTCGATGACATGCAAAATGCTGTTGTAGCGAGTGACTAGCTAGTCATGACGTAGTTGATGTCGGGTAGTTTGAATCTGGAATTTCCTGGCTAAACGCACTCTGCCTCAGTCGGCCTGCAGCTAAAAATAGATATGGCCTGACTTGTCGTCTGCTGCAGTCTTGGGCGTGCTCGAGCCTAGTTACAGCCCCATGGCCTAAGTAAGAATGCGCGACGCAAATAAATGAAATGTATCAAATGCTAAATGTTGTATTCAGCAACTTTTAATACTGGAATTAGTTTCAATAGCGTAAATGACTCACCAAAAATTATCTACGACGCATGACGTGATTGCAGCTGCTCCTAGCGATGTTAGTTTACATTGACAACGACTGACTAAATATTTACGACAGGTCGCTGGAGTGACTAGAGTTAGTTCAAACGAAGGCGTCTGATTAGTGCTACAACGTCGTTATGCATACCAACTTAGCACTACGTCTGAAGTAAATCGATTTTAGTTTGAAGTAAAGTTACGACGTTGTTATGCATCATAACTGCATCAATCAGTAGCCAAAATAATGCTAGCTTGAGGGGGTGAAGGAAAGGATGGCAAAGCTACCATACCACCACTTAGTTTTTCCCACTTCGAGTCCTGGCCAAGCCAGTTAGTACTTGGATGGGTAACCCTTAGAAGGCGGGTCAACTCCATCTGGCCATCTTTCCGTGGGTAGGTGCAACGAGTACCAGCAAAAGCTGGGACGTAAACAGGCACGCCGTGTGATGCACTAGCCCTGTATCCGTGGTCTTGCAGTGTAAACTGGTGTCTGACTGAAAGCTATGAAAATGGAGATCAGCGCTGCCCTATGGGTCTTATAGCCCGGGAAAAACTATACGCTTTACGTACCATGGCCTCATGGCTAACGCACTGCACAGCATGTCTGTTTATGTCCCAGCTTACTCTGCAGCTACCCATGGATGGCTGGGCTGAGTCGTGGCAGTGCATAAATGCGTTTAGAGTGAGGCAATGCAACTGGTAAGGAACGATGCACAGCTGAAGGTAACAGTATGGCAAGTTAACCAACTGATAGTAGTTTGCAGACATTATGGCAGACAGTCTGCGTAGACTGCCAAAGGTGATACAAAAGTCAAGCAAAGACTTAATGGCACACCTTGTATACAGCAACTATTTTAATTATGCATAGAAAGGTACATGTAGGAGTGGCTCAATAAGTTTACCGAGAGTTAGCAGTTTGTGGACATCATGGCGAACAGTCTGTGTAAGCTGCCAGTGCCGGTAGAGAGGATAGCAGAGACTACGTCGACAGCATGACAACAATACATCCTTCGCACTGCTGTAGGTCTGCATAACATAACATAACATGATACAGTCAGCACTAGTGATGTACGCACAACCATGCCTTATTACCAAAGCCTCAGAGCTAATTAAATAAGTAAAAATTTAGGTCCCATTGAACACATTATAGTCATGTCGATGGGATGAGTCATTTCAGAAAATCACTTGCACTACAGCTGACAACAAAAATCAAACAAACTGACACAAAAACTTAACACATGGACTACGTATCTGCCTTCATCCAGCCGGAAATCTAATGGAAAGGTCTTAACGGTCCAGCTCCTGGGACCCACAACAAATAACCACAAAGCCAGAAACCACGCACAAAACCAACAACTCCAGATCTTGACAATGCCAGCAGAAAATCAACACACAGTCACTAACTAGTTGTGTTCATCAGCAGAATCCTTGCATACTTTAGTAGACTAGCCACTATGTTTTGAGTAGCATCTGATCGCCAACAGAAAAAATGCAAAAAAATCACATTACTGAATGCAAAATACACCTAGCATGATGCAAAAAGTCATATCTGATGACAACCACAGCATACAACTGTGTAAAAAATGAAGAAAACTTCAAACAAAGTCAGTAAAAATTATACTCAAAAAGCAATAAATTCCCAACTGTTACTAAACTGCAGTTCACAACAGCAGTAAGCCACTTTAGCAATCAGCAGAAAAAAACTAGATCAACACCACAATACCACAAAATTTCCGAAAAAATTACCTCAAACCATGACAAAGTTGCACACAGTTTGGCAATCGTCCAGCCAGACTCAACCTACCACCAAAACAGCAATAAACATCTAAAGTACTCGTAAATAAACAAATGCAACTAAAATACACAGGATGGGCCAAAAAATTGACCTAACTTGTTTTTGTCAGAACTTCGTCAAATCTTCACCACATTTGATAATTTTTGGCATACAGATAGCCAAGACAATAGAATTATGTAAAGTAGACTCAATGTCCATCTCACCTAAATTTACGTCAACGCACTAACGTGTAAAACGCAGATGCTCCAAATTGTTGCATAATGCTAAGTTGTTGTGCCCGTAAAAGTTCAAACAACTCAATTTAGCACACATTAAACTAAAATGTGATTTATTTAACAAAATTATAACTTTGCGTAACAACTAGCTTCTAAATTATTAGAATTTATGCCGTAAGTGTACACAATGGTTTAAACGAGATGCCATGGCTGATAGCGAGATTAACAATCAACTAATCAAACTTCACAGCACTCAATCATGGATTAGACGTGTTTTGAGCTTATTTTCGGCGTAAAACATTGATTACAACCAAACTAAATGATTGATGATTTAATAATTTGGTTGTAATCAGTGAAACTTTCTTCCGAATTAATAAAAGGTGAGAAATTTGACACTAATAATCACTGGGTAATATAACAATTTACAGCATCTGCATTTTACGCGGTAGTGTGTTGACATAAACTAGATGAGGTGGAAAATGAGTGTATCTCACATAAGTCTATCGTCTTGGCCGTTCGTATGCCAAAAATTAGCATATTTGTACAGATTTGATAAAGTTCTGACAAAAACAAGTTGGGTCATTTTTCTGGCCCAACCTGTACATTGTGTATAATCATAATCCAGACTGCCACATATTAAATCTATGCTCAATCACCTCACCCCTCCAAAAAATAACCAGAATCAGTTTGTAACTTTTCAATAATCTTGAAAGCACACACAGCAAAGAACACACATAGGTGAAAACATAATGTCCCTCCTTTGTTTGGGATGACAAACATGAAAAGCATAATGCATGCCAAAAAATAACATTATTACATGAAATTACATTAGAGTGACATGATCAAATACAATATGGTTCATATTAACAAAGACAACGAAAACAACGCACCGTATTTTCTCCTTCGGTCGTTCGATGGTCGTAGACATATGCAAAGAGTATGTCAACAAGACCAAATAAAGCACTCTGCTTTTCACCAGTGTCGAGAAGATGTAATTGCTCTTGTCAAGGAGTTGTTACACAATGTGAAAACTAAACTGTAAGCATTATGCACTATGCATAGCATGATATTATTTAAAGAAAAACAACTGCATAGGTAATATATCAACAATGTGCAAAAATAATTAACATGATTCTAAGAACAGTGAAGGATATATTCTTTGTGGGGAAGCTTTAACAGCACATCTTTCTCGTATACACCAAACTCAGCATCTGCAAATGCAAAAATACAAAAAATATAAATGTTCGTTACATGCTCCCTATACAACTGACTGTCCTCCTACTGTGCCACATCTCAGTAAAATTTTATTTTAAACTAACATTTGAATAAAAAAAATAAGAAACAACTCCACAGCTAATACCTAATCAATATAATACAGAGCTGCTTCCAATACTTGCCACCTAAGTATACAGCTGGCTGCAAACTTACATGACCTTATCCCTAACCATGAAGCTATCCATATTCCTAACCCTATTCTAACTGGGATGGTGGCGTGGCTTAGCAGTAACGTGTTTCATTTGATCAACGAAGTTACTCTATGCTGGGCCAGGTTAGTACTGGGATGGGAGACTGCCTGCAGGTGGGTAAACCATCTCGATATTTAACCAGCCACCTAGGTCAACTCAGCTTTCCATCCTTCCGGGGTAAATAAATCGAGTACCGGCCTATCTGGCTGGGGTTAAGGTGGGGCACGTTCACCTGTGTCGAGTAGCAGGTAACACTATGGGATCCTATATGGTAGGTGACACTCTGTAGCTCTGGAATGGGCTTCCATTAAAGAGCTATATCACCAGCTTTTATTCCTAACCTTATCTCTAAATCTAACCCAGTTTTACTTCAATGAACCAACAACTGTTTGCACCAAGACCACCTAACACATTACAATGATGTCACACAGGCTGTGACCAATCAGCTGCCTAATGTAAGCAGCTCTGTACGTAATAGGTAGGCACACAGTGGCTCTGCAGGAAGCGAATGCCTAATGTATTAACCTTTCTCCTCTGCTGTGCTGTTGCTCCAATAAGGCTTGTACTCGAGTATTTGCTGAATGTCTTCAGATTCGTGGAAGTCGGCTCTGCAGCATGGCAGATGATTGTAAATCATAAAACCAAAGAATCAGTAGAACGACAATAATCTACACTCATTACATCCACTAGAAAGCCCCCCCCCGCACTACGCTGCGGGAGTTTTTATGGCATTCATCAGATGGTGCCATAAAGCAATATGCTAAGCTGACGTCCACCCCATTCCACGGCACGTCCACTCCATTACCCAGCAACTCCAGCCCCACCCCTGCCCTCAGGCCACCCATGGGGGGAGGTAGGGACAAGGTAGGGGCATACGTACCTAAGGCCCAACGACTCAAACGCCACAGTTGGGGTCCACGACCACCGTCGATCATGCAACACAGAAGGCGCCAGAAGGGTATGAGAGACAGACAGACAGACAAACTTTCCGTGCATTTTAGTAAGATACAGTGGAATAGTAACATTAAATTATTAGACCTCAAGTATAAGTAAGTCATATAAACTGGGAGAAGAACGATGAAATGTTCCAACACTGTGATGTTTTAAATGTCAACTAAACTGTCATTAGTTGATGAGAGAGTAACCTACAGGGTACGCTGATGACAGTTAGAGCATATCGGTACAGGATACGTTAAAATGGACCTAAAAAATAAAAATTTAGCGTATTTTGGTCATGCTGTAACCTTGACATTTAATTGCAAAACCTAACTAGTTTAGCCATGTTCCAGTATGCATCGGTGACAAAAATTGCAAAAATTCAACAATGTACACAGCACCCCCCGTGGCAAAAAAACGTATAAACAACCACCGCCCAAAAGTGTAAGATGCATGACAGCACTTTACAGATAATGAAGCTGTGACTTCCTGGTAATGAAGTCATGACATACTGAAGCCATGACTTATATAACTCTTTACTCGCACGCATGCAAAGACACAAAAGAACGAAACAGAGAGATAGACCAACGAACCAACAGACAGAAGCACATTTTTCAAAAATAGTCAATCAGTTACTGAGATGCAAAGAATTCTAAAAATAAAGCATCACAGCAGTTTTCATGCGAAATCTACTACTGTTCTTTGGATTGTACCTATGCTGAAAGTATTGCACAAAATTATTGACACAATTAATATTCTTCAGGATGCAGTCCAAGTACGTATTCTTGCCAAGCATGCTGGAATAGAAATTATACTGATATAACTCGTACAAATATTCAAAAGGCAATTCACCACAGAAATACTGAAATTCCTTCACTGATTCACTTCTCTTGAAACTAAAAATCTTCCAATAAGCATTGTTGTAGCATACACACAATTGACGACAAAGCCGTGACTTACACATAGTGAAGCTATGACTTACAGACAACGAAGCTGCGACTTACAATGAAGCCATGACTTACAGAAAATACAAGAAATTTAAGCTAATGCTCACGAGATGTGCAAAAGCCTATAGCAGTTCCTGTTCGCAAACTGCAGTCAGTCTAACTCCAGCCATTTCATCACAGTTCATTCTTGGAGTGTGCACTGCAGCTGAAGATCACAAAAATCAATAAAAACTCCTTATTTTGGAAGTTCAGGGTCTTTCAAAGTCATCGATATTGATATGACTGAAAAGCTCGTCACTAGTGATAGGCAGCATGCCCATGCCTATCTGCAACCATTTTCACGAAAGGCTGGCCAACAACAGTAAAATAACGACTTTTACAGGGTACCGCTATTTGATGCCCTCGTGCGCAGGTTTCCTTGAACCTAGAAAATCGAGACTGGGGCTATCGAAATCTACATTCAATGCAAAAAATTTCATATGCAGCTTCTCCATGTCTATCTCAATTGATTTCAGCGCAATTTGCTCTTGAAATGTGCCTCGCAGCCCAAAATCATCAAAAAATCCATAGAAAACCTTACTATGACGTTAAAGGTCATCCAAAGTCATTGAATTCGGTGGCAACTGAGAGGCAGTGTACGACTTCTTATTAGTGATTAATAGTAACCTAAGCTCTATCTTGCACCGTTATTGAGATACAGTTGGCTAAAAATCGCAAATTTTTCCTACCCCCTCTCACTTAGCACCCTCGTTTGGGGTGACCCCATTCAAATTTATGGAAAAGCTTTACGGTTCCTGAAACTAAAGTCTTCCAGGCAACCGACAGTGAAGATTTGGTGATCCTAGCTTGCACCATTTTTGACTGATCCACCCATGTGACAGATGGACGGACGAACAGACGGAGAGACAGAATTGCGATAACTAAGACACGCTAAAGCAGTAGCTGCTTTCGTGCATAAAAACTGTGACTTACAGGTAATGTTCAGCACTGAAGTGCTGGTCTTCGTCGATATTTCTGAGCCTTCGTCTCTCGGACGCAGGAGTAGAGTCAGGATCACGGAGATCAATCACTTCCAACAGCTCCGACTACAAGATATCATCGTAAATACCTAGATGCAACAGCCTCCATGAACTAATGAGCAAAATCAATTCATCAAAATATAACCTTTATTGCTTAACTTGTCGGGGCAAAAGCTATCGCCTTATTTTAAACAATTTCTGTTCAGCACTACTTGTATTATAATAAATTTTGTTTTTGTCCTTTTTTACGGTCTCAAAAGTTTTAATTGTGCTTTTATGGTGTCTGCATTGTATGCATCAGGCTTGCCAGTCTTTGCCTTATGGCAAATAAAGATTAACATAGAGCCTACAATCAGCATTACCTCTACACGCTACAATGGCTTGCTTAATCATCAGCTGACTGCAGAGAACAGATTACAACTAGATTTATGTAAAAAAACTGTTCAGTTTATGTACAGTGTAAGGGTGACAATGTGGTTGTAGATATAAAACAGCACAAATCACAATTTAAAAATTCAAAATTTACCATTACACAGTCAGCAAAGTTCTTCTGACATTGTGTAATGGTGATGTTTGAATTTTTAAATCGTGATTTGTGCTGTTTTATATCTACAACCACGATGTCACCCTTACACTGTATATAAACTGAACAGTTTTTACATAAATATTTGCAATTTTATTGCCATTGGAAGTAAACTGGATTGGTTAATTATAGCAATGTTAGAAAATGTAGAAATGTTTTTTGTTGCTAGATAATAACGACTTTTCGTATACTTAACGTTTGATTTTTGCCGGGGTGCATATGTGCACTTTTGAATAATTGCGCACTGCCCATACCAAAATAAACCGATCTTGAAAACACCTCATCTGATGCAAAGATCTTCTATATATCTCTTACGTAAGCCGAGTTCTAACCCATTATGTCCCAAATTTGGTTGCCATGGCAACGAGGGTCACTCAGGGAAAAATTTGCGTGGCATCGTTCGATGGCCTATCCCCGAAAACGCCCCTATAGACGCAAAAATTTTGCAGATATCTCTTACATAAGCCGAGTTATAGCCAATTTTGTCCCAAATTTCGTTGCCATGACAAAAATAGAAGACACTGAGAGACTCTAAACCTCTGTCAAAAAATAATATGTACCCGGCAATGGCAATAAATAACAAGAAATATTTTAGATTGTGACCAATCTAATGTACACCTCGCATGCATTATTTTCTGCTATATTCTTTTAACTGCTTTTTAGTTCCTTTCTTTTCACACCGCAAATGATGTCAACGGTCACGTGACCATTCGACTCCCGGGGGTCAACTTCCTATGGGTGGTCCATAGTTACCATGCATTTATCTAGCACCGTTATGGAGATATAGCCGTTTGAAGTTCTTCCAGGAAGGCTCTTCCAGGAACAGAGGTCGGTCATTGGTCGATCCTCAATATTACACTGATCTTATATACTCCTCTTCGTTACGTTAGGAACGTAGCACGCGAGGAGTAAAAAATGTATGGATGCAGATCTATAAACAAACTTTAACCAACCGAATAACAAGTTATGCAGTGAAAAATGGGTGCAGTTAAGCAATCAGTTCTGCAAATACAGTACTGCGATATGTTATAACATGCTACTTTATATCGTCATGACCAATAAGTTGAGCTCAAAAGCTGTGTAGTGAAGTCACCGGATGATACCTGCAGTCGCTGCAGTACTCCACATCTCTGGTTTGCAAAGCCGTACTTTGGTCCATCCACTGACAACACTGCAGCACTGCACTGTTCTATCTGCCAATCAAACTCTGTTTCCTCATCACTGGCTATAGCATCATTGTTCTCTTCAGCAGCCTCTGTATCTGCACCAGCAAATGCCTGACATCACAAGCTCTCAACTAGCAATGGCAACAAGACAAAGCACAGAACAATTGTATGGCAACAGGAGTCAGCCAGATGCCCTTTATGCACTCCTACGTACGAATATGAACTTAGAACCTGCTAGCCTAAGGGCGCGTTGCACCAACGTCGTTCAACTTTGAACCAGGGTCAAATCTGAATTTGAACCTAGTTCAGGTGTAAATTGTGTTGCACCAAAACGGTTCAAGCGTTGATCTCCGTTCAATTCTGAACTGCCATGTGACCACGAATCAAATTTTGATCTCGGTTCAACTCGCAGTTATGCATGCGCACTATGCAATAAATATTTGCCGTGATACTATTGCTGCAAAAAATTGCCCGATTCGAATCTTATCCTGTCCAAAAAATTTCCTCGTATCAAATTATAAGACTTTTAACGCAATTATACTGATGATCTGGATACGTTAGATTTCTACTATATTCGTTTTACGTTCCCTTTGTGCTCGATAAATTAACAAATAGATAAATAAATCGCATTTTCGGTGGCGATGTTTCGTTGTTACAGTAAACATATGAACGAACCCTAACCACAGCAACAAGAACTCATTTGTATCGATTTATAAGACGTCCAATTTAATTATACTTGTGATCTGGATATGCTAGATTTGTGCTATATTGGTTTTCTGAGGCGTTTTTGTTGGATAAATTGATTAATGGATAAATAAACAGCATTCTAGAGTGCCGATGCGCTGTTGCTTCGCCGTAGCTATGGTAAACATATATCTTGACAACGGACGTAGAATAACTAATGAGTAACTATTGGAACACAAAATGCGTATTTTCGCAACTTTAATATGCAACAGTTAATGCGAAAATTGTGTGATAACTTCAGGGAAGCTTAAAATTCAAACAAATAACTGCCAACTAGACTGTTTTGTAAGCATTAGCATTAGCGCATGTGACTGTGACGTCACTGTAGTTGGCATACGGGTTGAGTGCGGCTTAACCAATCAGCGTTGTCCACGGTATAACCACAGCCATTCAACTGAACGGGATCAGCTGATCCAAGTTCAACTTGGTGCAACATAATTCAGTGTGAACTCGGTTCAACTCTTGATCTAGGTTCAGCTAAACCAAGATCATGAACGACGTTGACGCAACTCGCCCTAAGTGAGTGAAAAATGATCCAAAATAACAGCATACACAAAGTGGCAAAAAATTCAGATACTCAAGTTTGTTGCACAAGAGATGTCACACTATTATTTGATAA
>Ga0209671_1004931_pt1 | contig 13361 bp, 7 predicted proteins | sample WorMetHERISLAND2_2_FD_187401 | JGI IMG/M metagenome (GOLD analysis project Ga0209671, IMG submission 187401) | Marine gutless worms symbiont microbial communities from Max Planck institute for Marine Microbiology, Germany - Olavius geniculatus... | ecosystem: Host-associated > Annelida >... | reverse complement strand
TAGCTTAATAGCCTTGATCTTAACAAGTATTTTAACTTTGCTTTTAATACATATATTAACTGCTTTTAACTAATTTTAACCATGTATGGCACTGAATGAACTATTTTGTACTGATGTGCCGTTAAGAAATTACTCACTCACTCACTCACCTGTAAACTAATCCGAATTTAAAAGGTATTTCATCTTGACCTCTCACGGCATTTACTCAAAAAAGAATTCATCCAGTTTATCCACGCCTAATTTTGCCGTAAATACCATTAACCCGAATTTCAGGACAGAAAGTTAAAATAGGTACCTAGTTAATACCTGTAAATATCTAGAGGTTTTATGGGAACTCTACGCCGAACAGGAAGATTAGGTTTTGTTGTTATTCTTTCGCAGCGAACATGAATACTCCAGTCGATATGTCGATGTATTTTTTTTGTTTTCAGCATTGTGCTCCGTTAACTCATGAACCGTTGCACTGAGCTTGCCGCGGAAACATCACGGGCAAAATGCAGAAGTGCAAAAACTACAACTCAGGAACTAAATATCGTCTTAGATTTTCAGTTATATCAATACGAATATGTGTGCATATATGCAAAACTTCCACACCAGTGTTGTGCACACACTGAACATGTCTGATGCAACCCACCTTCAGTGGCGGGTTTTTGTGCCAGTGGCTGCAACGGTTCTCCGGTCGATCTTACTGCAGCCGGCCGTCTCAAGTTGCCGGTAATCAACTCCAGCTTCTCTACGATCCGGCGACCGGCGAGCCAAGTGGCCGCTGCCATCGCTAGCAGTTTAACGATGAATAGGCGCGTCGACAAGCGGTCATTAATATATGCCACTCCGTCGGTCGGAACCACCCGCCTTGAGTTGACATTCGCTTCGTGTCCTTGCAGTGTATCGCGTCAACTTCGACAGCGGAACCCTGCGACAGCAAAGCCGTTCTTTCGTCTGATTGCGATAACCTGGTGAACTCTTGGCGAGTTCAGAGTTGAGACAATAAATGAATGCAAGTGTTAATAACATGTCCGTCTACTCTTTCCACTAGCTACGTTGATACGAAGATGACTGTTATCATGCAGCCAATAAAGCGCCAATATCGGCCTATAAAAACCATTTACAAGTAAATAACAAGTGGTTAAAAGATAACAGTGCAGTTAAGTTTTTGATAAATTATTGAAGTCATGGCATGAGATTCAACTTGCTGTCCACCCATAAGCGTGAGCGAGCTTCCAGCTCCGTGTCTTGCAACGACAGTTGAATGAAGATGATTGCTCAGTGTTCTCGAATAAAATTCAGTATTGAAAATATAGTTCTCGGACGAAACATAAGAGAAAACGGACACAAGGAAACCCAAGACAATCAATATAGGATTAATCATGGCTGAAAGAGGCTTGAGGATTAATACAGCGAATTTAAAGCGCAAGACTGGGAAAACAGCAGCAGCGTTATAAGCAGAAGCTGTCGGGGTGGGACAGACAAAACTGAAGACAACATTGAATTAAATCTTGACACCAGGATCATTTAAAAACATGGAACTACGTGATCAGTTTGTTTATCTTTGCAACCAAGTGACAGCTTGCCATAATTATGATAGCTGTATTATATTCTGGGGACTGTCGGTCGGCAGTGGTGATAGGCTCGTTATAATACCGTATTGCACGGTATATTTTAGAACGGTATTATTGTATCAATATGCAGTTTTCATAGTTTCTACCAATGATTGATCACACTGCAAGTGGATAGAGAATCTCACGCCGTATAACCATTTTTTTTCGCGTGTTTGTGTTTCTGCGCGGCGAAAGAATTGGGTCAGTGTACTGCAGCCGTGCAGTGTCCGTCTCTACCTGGCGGCGTCCGTGAGTTCTCCCCGAGCTGTCTGATGACGAAACCGGAAGGAAGTGAAACTGAGCGGACGGACTGACGGACGGCGGCCAGCCATCAGCAAGACATCGCCGACGTATGAGCACGCGTCATCAACAGTGCTGCTGTTGCTGCTGCTGGCAGACTGACACGCCAGGCAGTAGACGGAGTGATGCGGGCTGCTGTCCTGGTCATGCAGCTGGAGCTGGTCCGGTGTTGATGGTGGCACCGTGCTGCGACTGCCAACTTGTCAGCTCGTGCTACCCGCATGCAGCTGTTAGCGTCATCTACGCGCAACGCTCCAATTAACGTTGCTGTCGTTGCTGCCGCTGCGCTCGCCGTGCACCGACAGCCCTGGCCCTATATAACTCACTCGCTCACTCACAACTTCCGCTTGCTTCTAGGAACCACAGCTTTCCCGCCCTCAGTTTATTCAGCTCGCACGTTACCGTTCTACGGTTTAAGCAGCGTGCACGAATGTGATAGACGGCAGACATATATGGTGAAAAATATAGCAACAAGCGAAATCGCTTGCGCCGCAAGAAGCGATTCCGCCTAAAAATGAGAGCATTAAAATAAAATTCGTCTGTAATCCGTCTTATTCGTCTTGTTCGGCTGGCGGATTATTAGATTATTATTGTGGCCTTTTAATATTTGAAGAAAAGAATTCATAGAGATCTGCTGCAGATTGAGGAAATAGTTTAACTTCAAATGCGGTAATAGCTCATTGGCCTCATCACGACAGAACTAAGGCAAATGCTGGCCAAATAATGTGGTAAATGTTTCCCTCTGACAGCTCTGCGTGCATATACTTATTTGCAATGCTCTACTTGGAGTTTCGCTTAATTTGGGTAGCATATTTGCTACAGACACGCAGAATTGACCAAGAGGTAGCCTATCTCAGCGTGTTGTACTGTTGCTCAGCTGGAATCCCTGCAGCGGAGAGCAAAGAAAAACACTCACTTGCCGGTTTCGGTTCCAATTATAGCATAAGCAGCGTTTTATACATTTCCCACGGCTGCTAATAGCTTGGCCGCGGCGAGCGCCTTGTTGTTATTGTACTGATGATATTGTGCAGGTCTTTTACTGGATGAGGAAGCGTCAGTACGGAAGAAGTGATCGGATGGCAGAGAGTGAACTGTGAGGTTATACGCGTCACGTGGCGCCGCTCGCATCTGTTTCTCGACTTCGCTCAAGTTGACGCTAATATTTCTGCAGTTCTGACACGACGTCGTCGCAGAACGGTTTTTGCGCCAATCGACTATTGCCGCTGCGATTGGTCGTCTGAGCATCACGCACAAAAAAACGCAATTTTTTTCACTTTGCTGGCAAAAGAAATAGCTGACTGTCACAACAAGAGCGACACGTTTTTCAGGTTTTTTGTAGACGTTTTGCTGAAGGCAACTCAGCGGTCTGTAGCCTAAGCAATATATTATTTAATACATCGTGTATGTTGCCAGTGTTAAATAGTAACGAAATAAATTTGTTTTTTAAAATTTTTACTTGGGTACATTTTCAAGTCAATTTCTATTTTTTCGTTACAAAAGTAGTTAGCAATTCAGAGCATGTAGGTCTAGCGGCACATTCTGTGCGTTGAAGCAAATTCCCACTCTGTCACGCACATGTACGCATCCGCGAACGTTGCACAGTCTGTTGTCTGACACGACGACGAATTATCTCGTAATTTTGTACAAACACGACGTGCAATGTCGACCGATCAGCGGGTGACTGTCGAGTCGACACGAGCGCTCCTTCGCTCGGCGTTCTGCTGATTCAGATGCTGTGGTGAGCGCCGTCCTGCACAGAGTCGGTGTCACGAACATTAGAGTACTGGGTACCGTACTGTCGTCACCGACGCCTGGCTATTATACCGCATCAAACTAATAGTATCTGAGCCAGTTCTGCACTAAGTAAGTTAGGTTATTTCTGTAGTGCAGTAGCTCCTCTCTGCATATAATATATAACACCAAACTTTTTAACCTTTGTTAATGTGCTTATTTCAAAAGACGATTTAAACACCAAGAATTCGCATGCTGATTACATTCAAGTCAGCTAGGGAGTCTCAAGTAATATGTAGGTCTATAGTAATGGAGGTGAGATACATAGAGATCAATAACACAAACATAGCAATAAACGAAATCACAAACGACTACATTGAACCTCGCGCAGACAGAGGCCTACATTCAATGACAATGACAACTGACAAGTGTGTTTTAAATGTGCGCATATATAGGCATGGTCTGTTAGCGATAAGGCGCTGCTAGCATGTGGCTCTGAGTGTGTCACGGGTCAATGGCGCCAAGAGATGTCAGTTTGTCGGCAATAACTCTTCAGTCTCTCCGTGCACTTGCCGCCCGGCGCGGCAGGTAACCTGCTGCGGGCTGCTGCTGCTGGTTGTGGGACTTTGCGCTCTGCGTGTTACTGATGATGATGACGACCAACGGACCAAGTGCATGTGGTCAGCTGACGCCACAGAGTCACAGATAGGCAGACCAAGGGCAAACGTGTCAGGGCCGCTTGACGCCAGTATCTGTTCACACTTTTATCGCCATCAAATCCATCAAAGTCCACGAGTTGCTGTTGACCGCACACCTTGCACACGAACTGCAACTATTCTAGACTCTAGTCAACTCCTTATCGTTCTGCTAAAAGAATGTTTAAAACTCCCTGCAACCAGGGCTTGCCGTTTAGGGCGATCGATCGGTCGATCGCCTAAATCGATCGCCTAAACGCCCGCCAGGCGATCGTTTTTCGATCGCCTACTCGCTAGCCACGCTAAGTGATTTTGGTTGATTGACTCAAATTTGCGGTCATTTTTTTCACTCTGCCGTTGTTTGTTGAGAACAGTGGCTGAAACACTTTTTGCTTTTGAATGTTCAATGGAAGCCACGAATTCGCCCATTTTTTTCTAAAATTTGGAAACGCAGAAAATCACAGATATTTGCGTTGTTTTAGCAAAATATAGAGTCTAACAAGCTGCAAAACTTCGTCACGGATTAATGTGAGTTATAAAAAGGCAATAAACTTCACAATAGGCACAGTAGGCTACAGTACAATAATAAATGGGCCGTGTCAAACCCGTTCTGTCGTCGTCAGAATGCTTGATCCGTTGATCACCTCCGATGTCGTCGCTCGCAAACGGTGTGCCGTGTCTTTGGCATTTGACATCGTAAAACGTATGCAGTCTGACGCTTTGCCATTGTCGTCTCCACTGCCTAATGACTAAGCTGAGCTCATACTTACGTTTTGTTTATCCCTTCTTTGACTTCTAGCTGTTCCATGTGCGAGTGGCGGGCTGGAGCAGATGCTGTACAAGACAGCGCGTGGGCGGGCGTGTCCAAACTGTCTATTCCTCCAGTGAAATAGGGCACTTCGTCGCTTAATGACATTATGACATCATTTCACTGGCATACGGAGCTTGGTTCATGGGATTCTAATACTGATGAGTTCTGATAACGTCGCACATAGGATCTATGATCTCTGGCACGCTGCGATGCCGCTGCAGCTTGTGTTATCTGAGAATAGAGCGTGTCACAGTCGCCAGGGCAAAGGAACGCATCTTAAGAGCGCTGTCATAGTCGCGTTACATGCAATAATAGGCATATCTCAGATCTGACATTTTAAAATATTAATTAACCACCGCCCATGGCGCTTGCTGTTGATTTTCTAGTGCCGTGTCACTCACCCATGGACACTAAACCCATCCGCCGCCTATACGGCTTGCAGCTGGTTTTCAAAAGCGTTCGGCAACGCCAGCGTCATATCAAATGCAATCTCACAGGCGATTTTAATCGCATATTGTATCGGTATGAAAAAATACTATTGAACATTGTTGAATTTTGCAATTCTTGCTGGAAAACAACAAAAAACGCACCTTTTCATATAAAGTCGCCTGAAAAAAATTTCATGGTCGGGCCAAAGGGGGGCCATCGCACCGTGCCCCCCCTTAAATACGCCACTGGTTGAGAAGCAGACTTTAGCAAGCGTGGGTGATATCAGAGCTCTTTAAAATATATTCGTTTTCTACATTTTTCCGCCATTAGGCTACGTTTTATAATTTCGTTTGTAGCATTTTTACTCTGTTATGTTTATGTCTGTTCTTTTTCGCTTGAGGATTTGTGTAAGCGCTCACTGAGCGTAAAGAGTGACTTTGATGGGCCTTAGTCTAAGCCAGGGAGTCTACAGGTGGAAGCAGGATTTTTCCTAAAAAGTTGGGGACTAAAGTAGAGAAATTTTTGCATTGCACATCAACGACTTGACGTGTTGCCATAAAATGTGCTTTGGGAGCCCAAATTCTTATAAATGCATTTTCGGCGGGGTCTGCCCCGTATACTCTGTATACCACTAGATAAATCTTTTGCGAAAGAGAATAAAAGAAACTGGACCGACAGCGAAAGAAAAAAGAAAACAGACAAAAGGAGGAAAGGAAAGGGATGGGTTGGTGCGACTTAGGGCGGTTGCTTCTTGGCGCTGAGAGGGGAGGGACCTCTGATCTCTGCGTCTTCACTCTACCGTGATGTCTCCGTCATAATCGATTGCCTATCGATCGCCTAGCCTGTGCGGTGCGATCGATTTTTCAATCGCCTCTCATTTTTAAATGGCAAGCCCTGTCTGCAACCGTTCCACTGTTCAGCATCACACTGCCGCAGAGTTCGGCTTGTCTATTCTGCCTATTTTGTTCCAATTCTATCAAAATTTTGAACGGTTTTCTGCGAACGGACATCTTCTTTCGCTTAAGAATTTCTTATTCAGCGTCGGGCGAAGAACGCCAGTGAAGACGAAAGATCAGAGGAAAGTCGACTGATGAAGTTATTGGCATGCAAATATCTTTCATTGTATACCAGCTGGGGGGGGGGTGCAATAAACTCCGTAAGCGTTATATTATGCAGACATCGAAAAAGCTATCGTATAAGTATGTTGACGATCTCATTAGGTGGTCGTAAACGCTGGGTTATCTGTAGGTCATTGGATCGCATCCTCAGGCTGTCCTCACCTGAGGACGAACAGCGCCAGCCTGTGTGCCGTACCGTAAACAGACGACGAGTCGCTTTGAACTGGATGCATGGCGACAACAGCGGGTGGCATACCTGTGGCGTAGATTGGCTATGTGTCGTCACAGTAAGTTGTGTCGTTAAACGTGCACCTGCCGACTGAGCCTCCGCCTACAAACGCTGAGATGACGTATAGCAACGCTCTATACATGGGCCGCGTCACCGAGCAATGATGGCGTCTGTTTTTACTGCCACTTAATGCATCGCACTGACTAAGCAACACTCGCAATCTGACGAAATGACTTCTGACACACGAATGCCGGGTCAGCTAGGTTAGTCGAGGCCGCTGAGAGAAATTAGGCTAGACCTCGTCTAGAAGAACTTCAGATCTAGATCTTACTATTTGGCTGCCGACTTGTCGGCAGTGGGTGCTAAGTGGGTGACAATTGATGCTGTATACAGCATAGGCCTAGAAGACGCTGCACTCAGCCGCAGCAGCGTCGCTACTTAGAGCCAGACCCACTCCGTGATGAATGATGCTTCGACGACGTGTAACATTTTCACGCAAAATTTCTAAGAATTTATCTCTCGTTATCGCCTGCTGCTAGTCGCGTCATTAACTCATCCTTCGGGCAATTTCACCTTAAAGATCTCAATTCAGATTTGCGTTACAATTAACTTTTAGTAGACTTACATCGGTAACACAAAGCCGGACCGGTTCAAGTTTTAGTCATATACAGTACAATGCACCCCATGTAGTTCATAACAGCGTTGTATGCCAAAAAGAATATTATCCTTCATAAAAGTACTTAAATATTTTAATAATTGTACACCAACTGAACCCATGTTTATGCTTTGATGGGAGTAACTCAGTGAGTATTGGACGACGTTTTCTAGTTGACTAAATAGTCTTTTAAGGGCAATATTTTACATAATACAATCGTGCCCAAAAATTAAAAAAATATCAGTCGATTTAAAAAAACGCCATTTGAGCATGTAACCATAAATCGTGTTATTTCAAGAACACATAACAGATTTTTGCTACTTAAGTGACTGTCGGCCATGTACAAAGAAAAATACAGGGTGGTCCAAAACAATGGCAAAAAGTTGACGACACCATAACTTTTCAACTGTACGTCAAAGAGTCATGTGGTTTTCACCAAAATGTTTAGAAAAAATTGCTTACATGAAAAATGCCGGTGTTTGAATAGGGCAATTAAATATTTTTTGCTGCTGGTTAATTGCTAAACGATATTAACCACTACATCTTTAAGGCAAGTTCGTGATAGGAACGGTCACGGGGCACCCCCTTAAAAAGACGCTATTTTACTGTTATTGGCTTGTCTAGCGTAGAAATGGTTGCAGATAGGCACAGACATGCTGCTTATTATAACAAGCACTTGCGACGAGCTTCTTAGGAATGTCAACATCGATGACTTTGAATGACCTTGAACCCCTAAAATATAGGGGGTTTTAACGAATTTTTCGCGATTTCAAGCTGCGACATACATTTTAAGAGTCAATTGCGCCGAAATGGCTGGAAATATATAGACCTAGACAACCTGCATATGAAATTTTCAGCACTGAATGATTAAATGAGTATTTTAGCAGTCCAAGTCCGGACAATCTAGGATCAAGAAGACCTGCGAATGCGGGTGTCAAAGAAGGGTACCTTTCTAAAAAGTGGTTATTTTTCCGCTATTGGCTTATCTAACGTGAAGATGGTTCTAGATAGGCACAGACATGCTGCTTATCATAACAAGCAATGGCGACGAGTTCCTTAGGAATGTCAACATCGATGACCTTGAATGACATTGAAGTCTAATAATAGGTGTTTTAGTGATTTTTTTGCGATTTTTGACTGCAGAAGAGTGAATTGCGACGTATTGCGGAACTGAAGAAAACGGGATTTGACCAGTCTCTATCAGACCTACATTGATACATCGGGCGCCAACTCATTTTATTTGTTTGAATTGAAGGTGAAGTTGACCATCCATCGTGTGACAAGCAGAAATCTCATTAAATTCAATATATTTGGCCAATTAAATGCTGTCGCCGTCGGACACTGCATTTGGCCGGCGAGTAAATGGGCGACGCCAACGGTAAATGTCAGCCGAGAGAAGCGTTCGCAATCGCCTAGTGGCCGTGTCGCGCGCGTCGAGTTGCGTAAACAAACGTTATTGCCAGCTGCCTGCGTTGTCAGATTGACTCGTTCTGTTGATTATAGACGAGCAAGCGAATTACGAATAACCTTCCCGCAGGCCTGCCATCGTCTGACTGTTTATTTCTCAAAGTCCAACCGCAGTAACGTAGCAACTGCATGGAACTCAAAGTCAAGACGAGTAGGCATTATTATGTACATTTCAAAATTTTTTCACTAATACTCGGGGGGGGGAACTATCATTAAACTTTGCGTGTTTTATGAGACACGGTATACGTAAGAATGCAGCTCACGCTACAATGTATCGTGTATAGGGGCATGTCATTTGAGAGCGCGTAGCGGGAGGTGATCCAGGGCATTTCCGGTCGCCGTCGGCATTCAGCGGCAAGCAAACACGCGGTCGTCTGCCCTTTCATTGCACGCACGACAAAGACATGCTTATTACAAATCATATGTTGGCAGTCACACAGGCGCTTTTGTGATCGACCAGCTAGTCTATAGAACTGCGCGACCAGAGAGCCGATATTTCAGCGAACCGATATTTAACTGTACTGTAATTGGCGCAGGGTACCAGCGTGAAGCGCTTCCGGCTCGCCCAGGCAGCTGACCTAAGATTATGATGAATAAATCAGCAATTTGTTGCCCGGAGATACGCATGACTGACCTCTTGAGATTACTGACGGGTTGCCATTGCCAACGTTACCGCATTGACCGTTTTGCGGTAATTCATAGAATTCGTTCCGTTCGATCCATGGCTTCTTAAACTGCATGCGCCAAGAATTGAGAGCAAAGTGACAGACTCGGGTTGTCTGTTAGCAGAATTACTCAAATAGTTATCAGTTAATTTTCATGACATTTTTATGACTCTATGGATAACAAGGCTCGAGACCAATTACAATTTGGCGATGATGTGAATCCATATCCGAATACAGGCATCTTTACGATGACACTTCGCTGTCCGACTTACGACCACGCCCCTTATTCTAGCCTAGATTGGGTATGCGTATATTGTATAATTAATGAATTAAACAGAAATAATTGGGGTCAGAGTAACAGTCCAGATGGAATTACCTTCGTCCTCGGCATCGCATTGGAAGTTTTCAGCCGATTGAGTGGGCAATGTAAACTCACGTTTTACTTACTTACTTAATATTTAGTCGTACTTAATACTACAAAAAGTCGCATTCATCTCATAACGCAGTCTTTTCCGTGCAGCCAACTCGCGCTTTTGATTGTTGCAATGCGACGATTACAAATCTGACTGACCGGAGCCTGTGCGGCATTCATTCAAAGCTGGTAGTAAAACGGAACGACCATCGGCAACAGGTTGAACAGATCGTCGTCGTAATCGTCGTCGTCTTTCAGATTTATTACGAGCAGCGGCGTCTACATGGCATTGTAGCGTATGCTAGCTGTGCGTAAATTCAGTCGGACTCCCCGTACGTCTCAACTGTCGCCGGCGGCTGTACAACTCGCGCTTTAATTCCGCCCGCATAATCATCGGGCGACTCGGCCGGCTGGCTGCATCTGAGTGTTTGATTGCTAACGGAAGTAGCGCGTCATCAGTGTGGGGCGTTGTGCTGTAGCATGTCAAAGAGCTGCCTTGTCTTTCTGTGCGACGCTGCGACCACGCTAATTGCCGCTTTCATGTCGCTAGTCGTCCGAGCGGAACGTGCGTACCAGTACCAGCAGCTCGGCTGCATGGCGTAACAACCCACCGACTGTTCTTCACTGCTCGCTCAACTACGCCAAGCCAAGCAATGCATTCATGTTGACTGGCTGCAATATGGATCAGTTGCTGCTCCTCCGCTACGGCTACATTTACACACTGTACGAGTTTTGTGGAGACGGATACCATAAGCATACCGTTATCGGCGCTATGCACTGTGTCCAAGATAAATATTATTAGGCCTACCCTCAGAATCATTCTCTAGCCCACGCAACTTCACTATCATCGTGTGCGGTCTAAATTACAGATGTCTTTATTCGGTTAACTTAGATTAGGTAAATCGAGTACCAACCTATCTGGCTGGGGTTACGGCGAGGCGCGTTCACCTGTGTCGAGTGGCACGTGTGATCCCATACGGCGGGTGACGCTCCGTAGCTCTGAGATAGGTTTCCTATGAAGAGCTATAGCATTTAACCATTTTAGCCAAAACGCAACTTTCTGGATATCGTACGAGTCATTAGAGATACTGCAACATATAACACCGAAACTGATAAAAGCTAGAAGCGCCTAACGTGACGCAGAGACTGCTGTGGACTTAATATAGTATATTGTTTTCACGTATGATGTATAAGTTAAAATTAATAAAATAACTACCGAAAATGGTGCATAAAGACAACATCATTCAAATACATGGGGGATGTGTCAATATTTTGTCTAATTTGACTTTAAGAAATAAGCCATTCGTGTTTAATACGGCCTCTGTCGGCGTAAGACCGTAATTAAGCATACGTCTCGAATTATAACGTTGCACAAGTTGTGCAAAAAGTTAGCGGAGTCAAACGCTGTGTTGAAGATAGCTAAAACGTTGGTTGTATGTATAAAATGTAACATTTGTGCAACATGCATATTTTACCTGTAACCACGGTCTACAATTTGCTTTAATTTTATCACGGATCTCGGCGCGTACTCGAGATGAGTTGAAGCAGACGTATCGGTGAAAACAACACTTGTTTCAGTGCTTCGGTTACAAAGAGTGGCACTAATCAAGGCGAAATAACGGCATGCAATTTCTGCTGGTATGCTTGCTGCGCGGGGCTGACTGAACAGCTGAAATGTCTGCTGAGTTTCCATCTGTCCGCCCCATTCGCTCTCTCAGTCGCGATGACATACTTACTGCAGTAATTAGTTTCGCTGCCACTTTGACCGCGCTGCGTTGGTGGGCGGATGGATAGCGACCCTGAACTAAAGTTGGCCTCAGTCGTCCTCACCCTCAAGAGCCTCTTGATGACAGACTTTAACCAAACTGTCCCACCAGAGACCAGTACCACTGACATTCGCTGTGCTGTAGATTTAGGTTTATTCGAGTAACACCTTACACGCACTTTAAGGTGCGTAAGAATTTAAGCCAACCGTTTGAGACAAGAAAATAAAAATCTTCTGTTGGCCAATCGTTATAAAATGGTAGCAAAGCCAGTAATACATAAAAAAAATCGCCTGGCGTATCATGAGTGAAAATAAGTAGGCCTACGTATATTAAAACAGAGTAGTCAAGAGGTAGAATACTTTTAACATACCGGTATGCTTTATATTTTTGGTAGCATGATGCATATTCATATCAGGGTTCATTTGTCGGTTTATTAATAACATTAATTGCCATGGGCTTATATATTGCCTAATCTGTACGATCATTCACATTGTTTTCGGTGTAAATGCTGAAGGCTTACTATAAGTTTCGTGATATTATTTTTTGCGCCTAGGTCAGTAAGCTCAATTTGTTTGATCAGTCTCTGTCGTAAATCGTTTAAGCGGTGAATTCAGCGACCGGTCGCCGCCTACTACAGACACAAAGGCCAGCTGTCTCACTAATATCCAGCAGTCATCTCGACTGCATTAACTGTATCAAGCCTTCAAAGGGCGTGTACGCGTATCACTTACTATCGACCGAACCGGACGCACTTGTGCATGAAGGCGCGCGTGTTTATGCGACCCGGCTAGTGCTGAAATATCAAATATCAACAAATCAACTAGGCCTACTCGAAAACAGCTTATTTCGTTGGGCTTATCAATATTCTCAAATTTCTAATCCATTTCTGTGACCCAATCGCTGTAGCACATTTGGCAACGTTAGACGATTTAAAACCAGATGGTATCATCTTCGTTTCATTTGTATAGACATAATTCTATTCGTTTGATCTTAACGGCAGCTGTTGGAAATAAAGATAAATTATAATTTACTTTACAGCATACTGACTGCGGCTATTTGCTGCAGTTCTGAGAGTTTTGGATCGTATTTAAATCATTGTAGTAAAATTTTCATTTAAATTTTGATAAAAAGTAAAAAAAAATTCATCATAGATTTTCCGTGTAGCAGACGGGTAAAACTTCGGCGTTCTTATACTAATAAAGCTTAATAATAATAATAATACTAATACTAATAACGATAACGATAATAGAGAGAGCTGTATAGGAACATTATTAATTTATTAGGTTAACTGTTACTTTGGTGCATGGGCAAAATATAAGAATAGAGGAAAATCTAGTATTATTGTCTGTGTAATCGCGGTACCATTATAAAGAGCGCACTTGTGAATCATCATCGTCATCATCATCGACAACCGTGGGCTCAATGCCCGTTGGTGTCTGACGCCATTCTTACTATCGCTGCCCACCGCTGCCTATCTAGGGCAGC
>Ga0209671_1004930_pt1 | contig 13362 bp, 7 predicted proteins | sample WorMetHERISLAND2_2_FD_187401 | JGI IMG/M metagenome (GOLD analysis project Ga0209671, IMG submission 187401) | Marine gutless worms symbiont microbial communities from Max Planck institute for Marine Microbiology, Germany - Olavius geniculatus... | ecosystem: Host-associated > Annelida >... | reverse complement strand
CTCCGTCATCGTGCAAAATTTTGCAGCGATCAGCTGATGCAGCTCGAAGATCTCGTGGTGAGAAAAAAAGAATAATAATGATAAATGCCAGCAAAGTGTAAATCTGCTCCGAAAGCTATCGCTTCCGAGTTGACTAAAAAGCTGAGAATACCTCGCGATCAATAGTCAGGTCATCAAACTCGAGTGTCTTGGAAGGTTCTGCTTTTATCAGTTTATCAAACGATCGCATCTTCTACGACATCAATTGACAACATACACAACTGAGTCGATTTTATAACATGAGCAAAATCATTTGCACTGGGTTTATCACGATGACACACAAATTTGTAAAACAATCAGCTGAAGTGCATAGGTAAACAATTGAGCAACTATTTTGCAGGTGCCACTGAAGTGCAAAATACTCATTCTACTATCCCAAAAAGCGAAATTGATCTCGGTGTTTGGTCAAATACAATTGTTTACCTGTCCGCAGCCCCAAAGCATTAACGGGGCAGACCACAAAGTTACGTTGATGACCGACACCAACATGTTGCCATTATTAGAGGTTTATTCACCATTTAAGCAAAACACAAAATACAAATTACACAATAAACTAATGAGAATGACAGATGACAATAGCAACAAAGAAACAATATACAGAAGATACAGACAGACAGAGAGATACTAATTAAGCAGATGAGCAAAGTAATCTCACACAAACAGCTTCATTCTCACGTCCGGAAAAAAATGGACCTAGTTTTTTTCTGAATAACTTTGGCAAATTTAGTTAAATGCACTCTTACAATTTTTGCGCACATTATACTGACGGTGTCCCTTTTTTCAAAACATGACGCAGAGTCAATGTTAACAAATCTAATCTCGAATTCACATACAACAATACTCAAACCACCACCTGAAGGTTGACACTTAACTGCAAATGGAAGTTGTACTCAAAGTTCATCAGAGGCGTACCAGAATAACATGAAATAAACTACCCGTCAATGTTGTTACTGTTCTCACAGAAGACACCAGATGCATGATCTGTTCGGATGAGTTGTAATCTGTAAGGTAGCCAGTGCCTTACTGTGAATTAGCTGAAAATTTTACAGCGCTCTACAAATGCATTTCAGATGCACAGAATAATGCAAAAGTTTGAACCGACCGGTTGGTTGTTCCACAGTCGTTGTGCAGCTGATCTCTGCATGCCGGTGTCTGGTCGGCTGGTGGACTGCATCACGTTATTACGGGTCTGGTGACTTTTCGCCGGACTGCCACGTTCAAACCCAGTGGCAGCTGGTCGTTGATACCCAGCGCCAACTCCCGCTTGCTGCTGATACCCACCATGAACCATCTCTTCCGATGACTTCACCTGACTGGCTCCTATCATCATCATCATCATTTGTTAAAATACCTCCAGCTGTAAAGATCCTGGACCCGAGGGTTACTTAGTTAATTCAATTCTTTGAACACTCTGCTAAGGAAAATAAAAAGACGAGTATATATCCGAGCGCGTCCGCATGATAAATTTTCTGGGTTGGTGGCGGGGGCTAAGCGGCCGTCGACGACCGCCTCGCCCATCGTGTTTGGTTAAATACAATAACTTACTGCTGCCTACTAATGGTTAAATGCTATAGCTCTTCGTGAGAAACCCATATCAAAGCTAAGGAGCAGCCAAATTTCATATTATAATTGGTCATCTTTGCCTGCTTTCTCATCCCTATGGAGGCTCTGCCCTGCTAGGGAAATGAGTCTGTAGCTTCTACCTCGCGTACATCGCTGGATGCGTGGATCAATGCATGGGGTTCCGTGAGTGACCTTCACGCTTGTTTAGGGTTCCGCTGCAGCAAAAAGGTTGAAAAAACACTGGCCTAGCAGCTGCGCATAAGTGGGCAGGTGCAAACAGGGTGCAATTATCTTTCACGAGGCCAAGCTGTAGTCAATTTTGTCCCAAAATTCGTTGCCATGGCAACAGGGGTTGGCAGGCGAAAAATTTAAATGACACCATCGGATAGCCCGAGCCCAAAAATAGGGGTGTAGGTGAAAACAGCGTGCAATTATTTTTCACGGGGTCAAGTTATATTCAATTTTTGTCCCAAAATTCGTTGCCATGGCAACAAGGTTCGTCAGGGGAGAAATTCAAATGACACCATCAGATAGCGTGGGCCCGAAAATAGGGGGTAGGTGCAAACAGCATGCAATTATCTTTTACAGGAACCGAGTTATACCGCTTTGAAGTCCCCATAGGCCGTAATGCAAATTCTTAAAAATTGGGGTAAAATAGGGGAAGGAGTTATCAGATTTTTATCCAAAACAAACTCGATCTTACTTTTTGGGCCCCACTGTGCAAAATTTCATCAAGATCAAATCAAAATTGCGGCCATAGGAGTGTTTACAGATGGACAGACAGAATGACAAAAGTGATTTTATAATCTGTCCCATGCTATGCTATAGCAATGGGACAGATAATAAGCAAAAAATGTGAAAAAATACATAATAAAGCATAAATCAACACCATGCTTTACACAAACTAGAAACTACAATATCAATCTATCTAGAACAGACGTCCAATTGTGTGCATAACACAACATAAGATTTAACAATAATCAGTTCAAGCAAACAAACTGCCTGACTGCAGGATTCTATATCCTTTCCACCGACAGACATACAAAAAGTAAACTAAGGATAAAAATCATCATTACTATACCAGCGGATGCACTATAGGCATGATGGGGTGGCATGTCGCTGACTCCAGGATACGGCTGGTAAGACTGGTTGACAGCCGAGGTTGAATGTGTACCACGAACAGTCTGCTCCGCCTTTGGCAACAATTTCATTGCATGTTATGTTATTTAATACAGTTACTGAGTGCATTGGTTTTTTTGTATGTTTTCATTTTCTTCTATATATTTTCTTACGTTTAACAACTGCAGTCTGTCAACTGTTAACAAAAGAAAGGCATCACATGATATCACTTATTTCATCCTTCGTGAGCTTATTAGAAAATTTACATAACAATCAAAATATCAAGCTCTGCCATTTGAGGAGATCAGAAGAAATGGGTAAAGGAAAAAGCAATCAGTTGGTTCAATGCTGCTTTGAAAAAATCTTCCCAAATTTCATTCTTACCTTAATCCAAACAAGTCTGTCTTAGAAATTTCTCAGATCAATATGCATTATCTATCCTAACATTTCATAAGTTATTCTAAGATCCTAATAAAGTGTATCAGCTGTTGGACCATAAAAGCTTAGGCAAAACATCACATAACAAATGATAATAAAAATGCAAATGAGCAAAGATGTGAAATAACAGAGAGACAGGTTATGATAATTTAAAAACAGATCATTGAGAAAAGTGAGTATGATATGTAGAAAGACTAATGTATGTGTCAGAACTAACAAGTAGTAGCCAGTGCCTTACTGTGAATTAGCTAAAAAATTTTCCGGTGCTTTTAACATAGAATAAATGTACAAAACATCAGTTTATACACTTGTTAACGGCAACATTTAAGGACTTGCACATCGAAAACAGCAAAAATCACAAAAGGCGATATTGCCCACATCACACTGACTGTGTGTCAATGTGCTGCTGACAGCAAAGAAACAATGGGCTGCTGCCATAACTCCAAAAAAGCTCCAAACTACTGACAGCTTAACCCGACTTTCAAAAATAAGACTTGAACACACCGGCCGATATGGCTCGCCATATGTCTGATCTCTCACATCAACAAGACCAGCACCGACTCTTGGCATAGACTTGGACCTCTGGAGCTCCAGTGGGTCTATCGGCATATCTGTCAGCACCAACAACAAATGCACCCAATGCTACAGCATTGTTGCTTCACATTCAATGCTCCAATGTTGTTGCTAGCTTTGTAAGGGGACGAACACATAGCATGTCATAAGTCCTATTCTAACAATTCTCAAGAATTAGCTTATCTTCATTTTAGTACTAGTAACTGGATTCTTAGAAAGAACTTAGAAAATGTTGAGATAACTTTCAGAAAGTAACTTTAAAAATTTATAACAAAACAGTAGTACTTAAGAACATATAAACCAATAAATAAAAAAACTGCTAATCTACTGACAGCTCAGACAGAAAAGAAAACAGCATTTACACAAGCAATCTCAAATAACAGCTGTAGCTTTGACAATGACAAACTGCATGATAGACAGTTTATTCAGTAGAAGAATGCAAACTAAAAATGATACAACAATAAAACAACAGCATGCTACCATCAGATTTAAAATGAACAAAAAAATTAGTCAACAACAAGACAACAACTATAGATAACCAGATTATAAACAGAAATTTAATTCAACAACAATATTTACAAAACATACCGTAATAAGGCCTGGAATAACTCACAGCATGATGAGCCTGCAACAGAAAATCTCAGATTTATTCGACAACTATCACGAGGACAAAAATACATTTTTGGTAGTTTTTAACACAAAATGCAAAAATGGTAGTGATAGCAGTAAAAACAGACTTGCAGTACAAAGTGTGGCAAAAGAAGTAGCCCTCTAAAGTTTTTCGCTGTTTTCTCAGCAACCGTTTGGCATTTTAATCTAAAATTTTACGTGTTTATTTTCTGAATTGTTCTACACGATAGACAGTTTATCATTTTAGTTCACTAGTTCAGCCAAATGTGATTCTATTAAAAAATGATAAAGTTGCAGATTTTTTTTAACATGACTGCCTACCGACTTTTCAGCATTCAAAAAAATTCAAGCTACAACACCAATTCAATAACGTCGTTGAAACAACACAGTTAACCAATGATCAGATGCCAGAATTCCATCATCACTGTGAATTTTTGGAGCGTCCACCGCCAGCTCCAAGCTCCAACACAAGCCTTCAGTCGCCTAATTTGAGAAGTCTTTCACAGCCTTGCTGATCAGTCCATGTGGCAGGTTGCCCCAGATAACCTGAAGCGCTTCCTTGACTTCGGCGATTGTTTTCGGCTTTGTTTTAAGCTTGTAGTAAGCCCTCAACATTGCACCCTACACGTGATAGTCCATTGGGTTTATATTTGGCAAATTTGGAGGCCACTAGTCCTTTGTGGTGAAATTTGGACAGTTGGCCCGCAGTCTGTTCCGTGCACTGTGTGTGCTGGCATGCCATCTGTTGGAAGATGAACCCAGTGAGCAGCCGGCGATTGCTTTAAAAAACAATAATTGAGTGATAATTTATAAACAAAACACGTTACTGTTTGTCAAAACGTCACCATGACATCATCAACAGTAACATAGTAACTGGTTTTTGAAAATTAAAGAGGATTTTCAGCTTAAACATTTTAAATGGTAAAATATGGTAGGCAATCATGTTAAAAAGTCTGTAACTTCGTCGTTTTTCAACAAAATCACATTTCATTTGGCAATCAGATGTGTAACGCTTTATTAAACAAATGTGTAAAATTTCAAATTAAAATTCCGAACAAATGCTGAGAAAACAGCAAAAAACTTTAGGGTGCTACTTTTTTGCCGTACCCTGTAGTTATTGTAACAACAAGATAATGTTCAAACAAACATAGAGTCTGTCCAATGCATCTCGATAGTTTACAGTATATGCCCAAATAAATATAATAAGTGAGCTGTGTAAACTGGTAATGAAAATTAAAAAGTTTAATTTCAAATTGTACAGCAGCAATGTTATTGTCAATCATCTTTCGCTATTATTATAAGTAAACAATCAACATCATCAGTCGCGTGACCATTCGATTCGTCACCAGCAGTTCACTGCAAGTGGACCATTGTGACCATGTGCCCATCTTGCACAGTTATGGAGATATGGTGCCTTAAAGATAATGGGGTCGTGACCTTGACCTTTTGAGGTCATGTGACATCATGGTTCACATGACCACTCAACTCGCGGTGGGCCACTTCCTATAGGTGATTCATTGTAACCATGCATCTATCTCTCTTGCACCATCATGGAGATACGGCACCTCAAAGATGGACACAGTTGGCGAACGAACAAACGAACGCACGCACGAATGCTCAGGTGATTTTATACTCTATCCAATGCTATGCATTGCATTGGTCAGACAATTATTGTAATAATAACAGTATAGCAGCAGCAGCAGTATCATACCACAATACATGGTAACTAAAAACAAAATCAATAATAAAAAGGTAAAACAAAAAACAAATTGTTCAGATAGCTACACATCAATCTTGTCATAAGACGAACAATATAAATATCTTTTCAGTTTATGCCAAAAAGTGAAGAGATTTTGCAGTTGCGACCTTGCCTGGCAGTGTGTTCCTCAAATTAGTAACAGTTATTACTTTCCACAGATACAGTTACAAATGACAAACAAAGGGAATTAAAACATCCATATTATCATGAAGGTACCAGTACTAGCATAAAAACTGGCGAAAAATCAGCATTCCGGCACAGAAAAACAATGCTGACAAAGTAAAATTTACCGCACGTGGATCGAGAACATTTTCATCACTGCCCGATCTCCGGGGTGCGTTCCACGCCGGAGCCTTACCAGTCCTTGGCTGTTCACGGCTCTGTCGATACCACTGCTGCTGCTGTCTTGGTTGTGGTGATGCAGACATTGGCTGCGCAGAATCGCCTCTGTATGCTGGATACCGACCTCCAGTCAGTTCGGGTATTTTCTCCGGACTCCCGCTACCACCGCTGGGAATTTGTGAGTGCCGGTACGGCGATAGGCCACGATCGGCACGTGGCGGCTGGCGAAGCATGTCGGCAAGTTGTTCCGTGGGTGTCGACGTTTGCCGCTTTGTTCCATCTGGCACCTCGGCTCTGGAACGATGAATGGAAATGTCTCGAGTCACTGACCTGTCAAAGTCTGTTTCCAGATATGTACCTGGCAAACAACAGGCAAACATCAGTACCAACAAACAAACGATACCATGTGTTGATACTTGATAGGCTCTGAACTCTGGCAAATCCTCACAAAAATCAAGAAAATATGACTACTACAGAATGCAGTATAGAGTGCCATCAGAATATCTGACCGTAGCTTTTTTGTGATATGCTCCCATAATATAATTTTGCTAGTATTACTGCAACTGCTGATAATATTCATCTCCAGGAAAACCGTGTTTCACATAGGTCTAACACACGGCTTAATCACTCACTCAGAACCACTAAACGATACTCAATATGGAAAAATATGGAAAAATGTCCGATTCAGTCTCTAAGTAGTCAGCCTGTGATGTGTCAGTCACAAATGAAGAGAACCTGAAATTACGCAAAATGAATTATTGTCACATAACAATCTTCACAACTCAAACAATGAATATATTTAATATCGTCATACTCATGTCACGTCATGGTCTGCTTACAAGTACCGGCAACAGCCACCTTGCTGACCACCAGCCAAAAATATATTATTTTAACAAACACGCCTTACTATCATTGTGTCAGGGTTGAAAAACCCAGCTTATTTTTTAAAAAGCCCACCTGACGTGTCTTGTTAAGCTTTTGAGTAAAACCTGGGTTTCTGAAGGTACAACGTGGTGGGTCTTCATGGCTTTCAGTTATTAAAATAAGCACCGATAGATACCATCCACATCCAATAATTACCCAAAAAATTTTAAAGTCATGGGTTATAAAGATTTAGAATATAACCAAAAAAATAATCAGTAATAGAAAAAAGTTCTATAACTAGATTATGTTTGCGGTGGGTTCTTCACCAGGGTTTTAGATGGGTTTTCTCAGGGGTATCTCAACCACGCACTGCATTACTGATGATATCGTGAAAGCGCTGACCGACCTCTAGCACTGGAAGGACCAGCGGCATCAGCCGTAGTTGGCAATGGCTTCATGCTGTGCATCGTCTGCGTGAGTTTGTTGGCCTCCGAGGACAATCCTTCCATCAGGCTGCGAAACTGGCTCAACTCCTGCTCCAACTGAGCCACCGCTCCACTTCTGCTACCACCAGCCGGCGCCACCTACCGCCAGGCACAACACAACAACAGTGCCGTCTCAGCCATGGCCAGCATCGACTAACGGCAGAAAATCATAGATAATTTTGTAAATTTGCCAAAAAACTCTGGACCTTGACCAAAAATAAATTTCTTTCCTGGTCCACGACCTGCCGTTCAAAAAATTTCATCAAAATCCGTTCATAGCTTTTTGGGAAAAGTGGCATACAAATGGCCATACACAAAAACAAAGTTGAAAACAATCTTTGCATACGATCAACTATTTTAACAGGCATTTAAAATGGATTAATCAATCAACAGTTATCCAAAGATCAAGAAAACTGATGGTTAAATTTTTCACATACAGCAAACCACATGTCAAAAAACTTAACAGTTCTGGACAAAAAATGATTAAAAAAGAAAATATATTACACTAAGAGAGGGGGTGGTATTTGGACGATTGACGCCATAGACTTTGTTCCTCAGAATAATCACTTCCTGCTCAACCCTTGCGTTCTCCGCACTGGCTTCCTCCAATAACTGCAACACAGACAGACAGACAGACAGATGGAGGCCTGGTAATATTAGACTCTAAGTGACATGACAGTCAATCTTCTCAGCCACTCTTGCATGCAGTCCATTTCGCTGACTACAACCATATTTGCAGCGACAGTTTCAAAATCAACAACTTCACAGAGAACGACTGGCTTTTACAGAAATGAACTGAAATCATATAAAAATGATCATATTCGAACTGGTAATGATTAAAAGATTTTAACAGATAACTTGTCAAAGAATACAATTAATTAATCCTCAACTTCGGTTGGAATTATCAGCAATCACTAAAGGTAAAAGGTAAAGGTCGTCAATTTGTATAGCGCATTGTCGTGAGCATGCACACGCCTCCAATGCACTTTTGTCACTAACCAGAGCCAAAAATGACTGACAGACAGAGGAACAAGCCGCAACATGGCTTGCAACTGCTAGTGACGGCTGTCCTGAGATCAGCTGCTAGCCACAGCTGTCCTACGGATACAGAGATGCTGTCTGACAATAAGGATCACTCATAGCCAGCAGCATCACATGCCAACAAAGCATGCTATCTATAGCACTAGCTGGTGCCTCACAGTACACAGTGTGACAATGATAGAAGGATACCTTGGATGAGTCGGCAAGCTGTTGTCTGACTCGAGTGAGTCGTTGTTCGACGACCTGTCGACGTTGAGTCAGACGCATCAAAGCATACGAGTCGAGCTCGCGCTGTTCCGCCTCTCTCACATCATCCAGCGTCCTCTCCAGCACAGCCTTCAAACACAGTGTACGGTACACACAGCAGCCCAGTAGCGCTTGCCAAGCAGCCTAGAACACCAATCACATCGCGTGCATGCTTGCCTGTGCTTGCTTGCAGGCATATTCATACGCAAATTGTCACAGCACCATTTTGTTTGATTAGTGTTGCCACCTAGCATCACTTTGTTTTGTTACCAATGGACTGCACAGGAAATGAATACCAATTACTTCCACCTTATGAAAATGTATTCATTCAACCAGCACACTAATATCAATATGTTTTAATGCAGCAAGCCCACAGGCATGACAAAGATGATTGAGCAATCCAAGCGATCCATTCAGTAGGCGATGATTAGAAAGCCAAACGCAGCACTTGCTACAAAGCCAAGCTGTTTGGCTACTGAACATGCCTCAGTGTAAACAGCCAGAGACTAGGAGCTTTCAAACAATGAACTCAAACACTCCTGCTTCTCCACTTGGCTTCTCTAGTACAGCCTACATCAATACGACCGCATGCTCTTATGAATAACAACCAAAATAGACAGCCATATTAACCATATTAAAAAATTGAAAAGTATCTATGGTTAATAATGGGAACAACCCAAGGGCCACAAAATGCACAGCATATGCAAAAAACACACAGAGCAAAAATGAAATGGTCAAGATGAACAATAACTAATACCTGAAATACACAAATAAATACATACAGTGCAGAGCGGGAAAGAGTTTGTAAGTGCTGTAGAGGCAAGTCAGCACTAAGCACATGGGAAATTTCTTGTAAACAGGGTAAAATGTTTCAAATGCCAAAAACAACCTGATCTTCGTGTAAACTGGTAACACTGAACGAATGCTCCTGTACGATGCGGTCGAGTCGATACAACTGCTGCAGATGCTCATCCAACTTCACCTCATCCTCACTCAGCTGTCGCAACGACTGCTTCTGCTTGGATGCTAACTGCTGCTCCTGGTGATGCCGAGAGAACTCCAGCATCCTGCTGGATGGAGGCTGCTGGTCCACAGGCAACTGATGCTAGCACAACAATATTGTCAAACTCTACAATCATCATTCACCCAGACTGCAGCAATTAACAACCAATGGGACAATTAAGCATTAAAACTTTTCAGCGATCAATAAAATTTTGATCACTACCTTTCTGTCACTAAAATCATGTCATTACAAAAGCGTTAGAAATTAGATAAGACGATAAGAACTGGCAAAATAATAATCACAGAATGCTGACAATATGCTGTAATATGTTAAACTCCATGGTCAATATACTACCAAGATATAAAAAAGTTCCTATTGCATACATGATTTGCCTATCCCAAAGGGATGAAAGACTAAGTTCATGTGGATGGTTTGTTACCGGGTATATACTAAAATATTTTTCATGTCCAAAGTACATGTCCAGATACTAACTCTAAAGAAAGTCACCCATCCAAGCACAAACCAAAAAGGTAAAAAGGTGAAGGTCGTCAATTTGTATAGCGCATAGTCGCGAGCATGCGCACGCCTCTAATGCGCTTTCATCACTAACCAGAACCGCCTGCCGCAAGGCCACTGTGTGCAGCCTGCAAACACAGGCTGGCGCAGCGGCCGGCTAGGCAACCCCAGTCAGCTGTACCAAGGTCCCCACCTTCCGGAACCTATATAAATAAGTTACTACTCATTTTACCGTCCCACGGAGGGTAGAAGGCTGAGTCGACCTAGCTGGCAGGCTTTGCACCGAGATGGTTTACCTGCCTGCAGGCAGTCACCCATCGCAGTACTAACCGGGCCCGGCGTAGAGTAACTTCGTTTCAGCCGAAACGCGTTACCAACTACGCCACGCCACCAACTGCATTGACTGGACACAAGGTCTTAACCACTACACCAGACTACCACCAAAGTCTACAGAAGAACAATGTGTCATCTGAAAACCCCACTATGCAACTGTATGCAAAACATTTGCAGTACCTTCTTGTATTCGACTGCATAGAGCAGGTTATCAGCCCCATACAGACTGCCCATGGTGACCATGTTATCGAGGAGGTTAATCAGAGGCTGGGTGATCTCAATCTGTTTGTCCAGTTCATTTGCCTGACTCTGCAGCTCCGTGAAGTATTCATGACTCTGCTCCAGTGGCCCAGAGAGACGACCGACGGAGCTCTCTCTCCTGACAGAACACAAGTGGGCACTGGGCGACTTCACTTTTTGACTGAGCCTTTTTGCCGAGCCAAAACTAAGGCTGAACGCTAAAGTCTGTACGTAGACCAAAGTTCAACTAAACGATTAAAAATGGCGGAAAACCGGTAAACCTAACAGGAAATAAATCAACCAATTACGCTTGAACTTGCTTATTTAATTGCGCTGTGCATGCAAATGACGTAATTACGTATCGTCTTACGTCACTGTGTAGCCATTACGGCGTTTATTTTTGGTACCAGACTGTTTTAATTTACTAAACTATCCGTGTTAGTCGCCACGTTTTCGCTCAGCGAAATCACTTCACTTTTTGACTTAAGTAGGTACTTAGACCAAAGTTTAGGCTCAGCGAAAGTCTAATTCAAAAAGTGAAGTCGCCCACTGTACACAGTAAGCTATATTCATCACATAACCTTCACCCTGTTAAAATGATGGTTGATGTTTAGGCGACTGCTGCTGCCATCTTGGAAATGACTTTTGTTTGCTACCACGACAAACAAACTAACACAAACATTGCTTAATCAACAACTACAAAGTGTCAAACATGCCTGGTTTAGCCACTTTCCTCTTGGTTATCAATCTCCGTTAGCAAATGTGCATGAACAAGAACAGTCCCCGACATGTTACCGTCACGTCATATTAGTCCAGCCGATACTTACTATAGCACTTCTTACACTTGCACATGGGGTCAGACTCAATATCACCTTAGGAGTGGCAACAAACAAGCATGAGCTAATGGCACAGCAGTGCACTATGTGGCCAGCGACTGCCTGCACCAACAAAGAATTAGACATGTGGTGCAGCACGTATGTCCCCAACAACCACATAAAGTTAAGCTGCAGTTAAAAGCAGGTTTATAAACTGTCATAACACCTAAAATAAGCAACAGAGCCACTCATTATGTTACTAAACCTGCAGGTGCATTAGAGCAGCTGGTACCCATTCCACTAGAAGAGGCGGGCTGAGTTAGTTTGACCGCTCAAGACTGCTAACGGACTACACGAGTGAGACGGTTACTACGATCACAGAGTTACAAATCCAATACTTTAACCACTCAACCACTTACACATAACACCGCAGTCTACTCTAAATACAATCACCCAATACACTGTGACAGTTCAAAAGTACGCACTGTATTCTGTAAGCTTTCTCGTCGGGTCGACGCCGAGTGAGTTTTTCGCGGACCCAGACTCGCATCTTCTCGAGCTTGGTTTGACTGCGTCTCAGCTGAATCAGCAACAGAACCAACTCCTCACGCTGCAACAAACCACAACATCCACCATTACATCTCTCTTTCTCAGATATGCAATAAATCCAACCAAAATAAAACAAAAACAAAAGGGCAAGCAAGTAAAACGTATATTTATATAGTACACTGACATTAGAAATAACCTCAAAATGAATTCAACCAAAACACAATAATCAATTAAAATGAAAAGTAAGTATCAACCACTGTAAGGTGAACACAACACTAACTGTAAGCAGCATAAATATTAGTCACTAGCGAAAGTATATACCGGTAATGTTTTTGGATAACAGTCATAAACTGACAAAAACAACTATTTATGTCACTGACTAGAAACCCCATATTGAGGTACTAAAAACCCAGTTGAAATGGTGTGATATAACATGCTAAAAAACACTAATTGGTAACCAGCATAGTTAGCTGCACAAGCAATCAAAAAAGAAGGTTTAAAAATAAAAAAAAAACTGAGTCAAAATCTACTTTTAAAGTATATGTGAAGCATACAAAAAAATCTGAATAAAAGAACAGTAGACAAAACAATGGGCATACAGTTTTGCCTCCGAGTTCGCCAGCAGAAATGCTCAATCTCAGCCGAACATGACCACTCAAGTGCTTCTTTAACTGCTCCAAAGTTCTCGACTGTCCGCACAACCAAACAAACAAACAACATGGAATGCAGCTAGATATATAACCGGAAAATTCACATTAGTCCTATAAAATCTCTCAATCCATCAAATGATTACTTTCATTATTAAAC
>Ga0209671_1004928_pt1 | contig 13363 bp, 8 predicted proteins | sample WorMetHERISLAND2_2_FD_187401 | JGI IMG/M metagenome (GOLD analysis project Ga0209671, IMG submission 187401) | Marine gutless worms symbiont microbial communities from Max Planck institute for Marine Microbiology, Germany - Olavius geniculatus... | ecosystem: Host-associated > Annelida >... | reverse complement strand
ATACAATACATACTTAGAGATTTTAGCATTTTTTTTACATCGTCTGCCTTCAACTGATGACACATTGATGGCACGGCTGTATTTACGGTTGATGTAGGCGTCATTTTGTGCGTATGTGGATGTTTGTCCCGCGTGTTCACGTCTTCTGACTTTCTAATACTTTCTGTTTCATACCAGCTGTGTGGTGTGATGACGTATTAGGCGTACATAATTGGAACGCGTCACACGACCGCGCTTTAATTATATACGCCTAATACGTCATCACACCTCATACACCTGCCGCTATGTAGCCGGCTAGTGCAGTACCGGACGGCGCGGCGACTATAGGCTACATTCTATTGATTTACGGGGACGATGAAGATGTCGGCTGTTTATTTGGATCTTGCTGTTTGCATTATCATTCACTGGATGTCTGACTCGTGACGGAGATATAGTCTAGACGGTCGTCCACTCACTCCACTGTAGGTCCAGACTGACAGAGACAAAGCAGCCAGAGGTCTCAGTAATAGATCACTCTGAGCTTGTCACGTTGTGGCCCCGTCCGTCGCCTGTGAGGCAATGCCGGAAACCCAGGTACTGGTCTAGGTGAGTGCGCTGACCTATCCGTCTTTGGTTAGCTTGTCTTCGGCACTGCAATAAATCGCTGCATGCATGTTAAATAATTGGCAGTTTCTCGTATCTAAACGTCGACGATAACTTCTCTGTTGTTATCAGTAATTAGTAAACACGAGTTTGCCATTAGTCATTATTGTCACTGCTTATTTGCAGTATTATAGAAGTCATGGCCATCATTTGCATGCGATATCGCGCGTCGTTGATGTTGCAGCGACTGCGGCATGCGTGGTTCTCTCGCTCTCAAATTATATTCTCTGCAGCAGCAGAAGCATCAGCTGCTGCGGCTGCAGAATTGATCGCCATCTGTCTTGTTTGTCTACAATCCTCTTTTTCTTCCTCTTCCGTTCTCCGCTTCCTGCTTTTCTCCTAAAGATGCGCCATGTCAGCAAATACCGACGATAATGTACCGCGATATATCGCAATAGTTCACGTTGTTATCACTTGGACTGAAACATTTTTTGGCTATCGCGAAGATTATACTGCAAGCACTGCAAGACCATAGAGAAAGTGAACGAGCACAGAACAGCAGAAGTAATTAACAGAGTGCCGCGTAAAAAGCGGAACATAGGCTACGTCCTTACATAGATCAGTGATTGGTCGGTTTTGGAAACGAGTAATGGTACAGTTTTTATGCACGACCCTGTAGATAATAAAATGTAAACAACAAGCGCATGACATCAGAGAATACTGGAACCGGCCTACGTGTGTTTTTTATTTGTTTCAGTCAGTTATACTGTAGTCATTCTCATTACATTTAATCATTTATTACGCAAACTTGCGGCACATTATTTTCGCGATTATGCCTGTGCTAATGGCTGCTATCGCAATTGAAACAGCTGAACTGGAACTTGAATTGTTAAATCTGGCGAGTCATAACCTCCGGAAGTGAACGTTGCTGTGGTATACGCAGATTCTGGCACACCAATCGCTCAATTAATATGTTACTGAGTTTAAATTTTGAGATCCTTCGGTATTGTTGTCCAGCGGTATTCCGCGCGCATCACTACTCGGCGCCGCGGCACGTAGCATTATATGAGCCGGAATATATTTATTCAATCGTTGCAGCCGTAAGCGGCGCTCATCGAGTCGAGAAGCCAGCCGGGTTGTATTGCTTGGCATCACTTGACAGTGAGATACTGCTGCTGCTGCTGCTGCTGCTACTGCGTGCGATACTCTGTATGACGCAGGTGCAACGCCCCCGCCGTAGATTGTCTCGCGTAATCTCTGGCAGGCATCACTCGGCTTGTAATTAGTGCCACCAGTGTCAACAGTTAGCCATGATTAAGCTGCATAAAATGAGTACATCGGATGACTGATAAGATTTTGTACAAAGCCGTGATATCGAGCAGAATGTCATTGCCGTTTATTTGAAAATGCCACACATGGGACAGTTTCTTTCTGGCTTATCGTTTCTAGAAGTTAGTTGACAAATTCCGATTCAGTCGTTTCAGTGTTAGCAGAATGCCAGTGACGAGGCGTACGTCTAATGCAGAACGCACACTGCGGATGTTCGCTAATGCTGCATTAGCATCAGGAAGCTACGCAGTTGCCAGATCAATCGAACGAAAAGCGCTAGACTTATTCAATAATGCATTAGACCGCGCAGGAGCTACAGATGTTATTATGAGTGAATTTTATATGTGTGAATCACACTACAGTTTGGCGGTAACTTGATATGAAACGCTAACATGTTAACACTGCAGTAGCCGAAAGCAGACTAATTGCTGTAATCAATCATTTTGAGTAATTCACGCAGCCATGGCGACTACAATGAGAAAAAAAAACAAAAAATGTGTTTGTTTAATTCTCGTGGTGCAACTTGCCCTTGCGTTTTCCAGATTGCTCAGTTTCAATAATGTTCTACTGTCTTTGAAATGAATAAAGTCAAAAAAGCAAACCCAGGCACGGAGACAAATTAATCAAAATAAAACAACAGTAGGCTATAAGTATGGCATGACAAATTACAACAAGTGCAACAGACATACTTGTAAATTGTTTGCCAGATTAAATATTAAATAAGAAAAACAATTGCATTTTTTCTCATTGTTTAGATACAGTACATAAAATTAAAAATGTAACGTTATTGCATTTCTACACTTAACTACTCATATGTCACTTTTTTAAAAATAGGTAAACAAGGACAAGTGGTTGTGCAATTTGCGGTGCTAAGTTTTTTTGCAATACTATCCTGTGAATGGCAACGGCCTATTTTTGTACAGCTATTTTTGTAGTAAACAACGATAGCAATGGCATGCAATAATTATGGTACTTTCGCACGCTTTTTATTACGCTAACTGCCAGCACTTAGTATAGAGGATAATGTGTCCGCATCTGTTGCAGATGCTTGGAAACTGGGCTTAAGCCGCTAAACGAGTAACATCGTGAGTCCGTGACATAAATTGGCGCTGGGCAAAACTACGAACGGTGCTCTTTTCGAATCGATTAAGTTCTTTATTCAGTCCAAAGTCCACAGTTCGTATAAATAAAAATCTAGAGAGATATGTTTTGTGCATAGAAATATTGTACTATTTCTGCTCCTTGACCGCACTGTTTCATCGGTTTGTCTGTATATTAGCATTTTAAAGATGTCGTTGATTGTCTGGACTGAGTAAGTATTATGCTATGCATGTGGGTGCAGTGATGATAGCCTACGATCAATACCCTTCTCATAATTTCATAACTGAAAAATTGCATGTTTGACGCTTACCAGTTCGCTGCAAACAGCTTTGAGAATATTTGTTATTTACTGCGTGTATGCTTAGGCGAACTTCGTTTCTTATTCTTACTCATTCGGACAGTACATCTTATACAACATGGCCACATAATGAAGGCATATAGGATGTGGTGTCTCTAGAGGCCTATATCTGCAGCATGGGACAACGGATCCAGCTGTTTGTTAGCGCGGGCAGTACGTTGATTGCTTTGTAATGCGGTGCGCTATTACGTAGCTAGCGGATGCCAGTCAACTCCTATTTTGAAATTGCCAATCACTGCATGGTCACGAGCTTGTAAGATGCGCTGTAGCAGTATATATGGACCACTGCATTTGCCCGTTATCTTTTCGGCCTGTTCCTATCACTTTGAAATGCAGCTAGTTCCATGTATTACTAAATAAACGTGATAATTATGCTACTAATGAGTATGTAGGGTAGAAGTGATTATACTGGAGCTGTATGTAGGACGGCTGATATGCCATTGTTAAAAAGCTAGTAGGCCTATTTTCTACCTCGTAACTCAACGGTGCTGAAACAAGAACGTCATCCTGGCCATCATTACGCGCTGGGCGGAGAATAAGGTTATCTCGGCTGTACGTGTTTGGCGCCGGAGGTTCGACACACTAACCGCATTATTAGCGTACGGAAGCGCACCCGGCAATGTCGTTAGCGTTGCGGTCGGTCGGTCGCCCGGACCGGCGGAGATCATCCGTCCGTGGTCTTTGCGACCAAAATAGCGAGCAGCGACCGCGCCGTTCGCCTGCGGGCAACCGCCGCCAACAGGTGTTAGTTCATTTACACGCCACTGGCCCACCTACCACGTGTTGATCAACAGCTTTTTTTCTCATCTTCGCAAATGTTCACACGGCGTTTTCTGGACCACAGCGCCATTCAGCTGCTGTATCTGGACGGGAAAACGCGCTGTTCTTTCGGTGTCTGTTTGCAACATTTTCGGCACCCAAGCGCATGTGTATTATAGGCCGATAATTCACACTTCTGAACTAATTTCGCTAAGGCTGACAGAGTGCAGAGAACATTTAAATTTCTAAAAAAAACATTCCAGGCCCATTTGTATCTCGTGCGGTGACACTGCGTTCAGCAAATGCTACCTGGCCTAACCATGTTAAAAAGGTCGTCTGCTGCTGTCGTGGTCTTCTTATGATTCTCAGTCACTTTTGCACTAAGATGTATAACGTGGAAAAGGGAAGTACAGTGTTGTCCGGTAGATGTTTTAGCTGGTGGAACTTGGAAGCTGGTCGTTGTCCTTGACCTGCTAGTCGGCCGGCTGCAGGCGATGTATATACATGTATGTAAACAATGCCGTAAACAATGCGGTAGGCTACCGTTAACTTTCTGCACGTCCACCGTTACCACATTTTGATTGCAGAGACCGTATTTTGGTCGCCGCCACACCACTCTGGTATCAGACGTGAGAGGTAGCCTATTGTCATGTTTGCATGTCTTAGAAACGAATCGGCGATGCTGTGATCTTTCGGTTGCAGGTCTGAATGTTCCGCCCTTTGCGCCACGGCTTCGAATAGGCCCGCGTCATGTACAGTAGGCCTATAATAGTGCAGCAATTTATAGGCTCTAATATTCGATAACTATTAACGTTGCATGATTGATCAATCCATTAGTGAATATGCTTGCTATGGCGGCCTGCCGACAGAGCTCTAAAGGGCGCCTGGAAAATCTCGAAACGCCGCATGTGAAATGTCACGCGGCTAGCGGCGGAAAAGAGCACACAGGAAATAGGCGAGTCGCTGACCTCGTGAGAAAGGCTGTCTCAGGTTCTAGTTAGAATACTTAGTGCCCACTCACTGTGCTAAGTACAGCTAGATGAAATAAAACGAAATTCAGGTGAGTATTTAATTAAATGCGTGAGTGAGTGAATGAATGAATGCATCATTCGATATCTATACATTTTTGTAACTGAAAATTAGTTTGACGATCTGTTTGCGTTTTTTTTAGCGTTAAGCAGTTTAGTTGTTCTATTAATGGAGGCACCAAAGCAGATGATACATAAAGCAGCGTCTGTCATCATTATTGTCTATAGATGGGATTAAGGCATGCTCGCAGTGCGCTGTGCCGTTATGATGTTTCAGTGGCTGGCGTGAGATGCGGACGCTGACGGCGGATGACTGATGGTCGTCGGCAATAATAGCGGTATGATAATAAAACAGAGACGAGCTGCTGGGGAGGCTCGCCCGCCCGCAGCCGTCGACCGGTGCCATTTCGCAGGCCATGTGACGCCGATGACCGACCGAGCGACTGGCTGACTGCATGGCGGGCAACCCTACGACCTCATCACCGGGCCCGCGCGGCCACACGGCATGGCGCCGGACTGCTGACCGATCACGCGCTGACTGCACGAACGATTGTCCCGTGCTGTTGCGGGGAATAGCATGACGTGCTGTGTGGGGATGTAGGGCAACGGCGGATCCAGAAGTTCGAAATAGAGGGGGCGGAAGGGTAGAGGATGGGATCTATGGAGGGTGCTCTGCCTCCTCCCCAGAAAATTTTTGAAAAATTTATGCAAAAATAATGCATTTTCGTGTAAAATTTTTACATGTTTTAAGATGCATCCACCCTCCCTGGATCTGCCACTGATGGATTCATGAAACTTTCGTACCCGAGAACTATCGTTCCCGGGAACGAAAGTTCCATAGGTGGAACTTTCGTCCTCGGGAACTTTCGTCCTTTGAAACTTTCGTTCCCTGACACTGATAATTACTGAACCCCTTATCCTTACGTAGTGCTTATAGTTTAGCGAAAAAAGCTCCAATTTTGTATCACTCGCTAAAGGTATATAGCTGGAGTTTCAGCAGGATATAATAATAACTAGGAAGCCCAGCTGTTGCTAGAAAAGACGCACTACAGCTTATACAGTTCCTGTTGCAGTACTGACCTTCAAGGTCATCCAAGTTTGACGATTTTTATCTCGTCTGAAAGGGCAAAATTTTTCCGTTGAAGAAACGCACATTTTCCTACTCCCGTCTATTCAACCACAAATTTGAAAATGTTCCCTTTGAGCTGCATCCCCGAAATTTTGTACGCAGAAAGCATTAACACAGAACTAATTATCCCTGCAAAAAGTTTTCCTCTATGACCCAACGCTTATCCACAATAGATCCGTTACGGACAGACAGACGGACGGACGGACGAGAGACAGACGACAATGGTACCATCGACGCCTACAGTATAGCTGTAGGCCTAATTAAAAAAGCGCGTCAAAAATGTGTGCAGTATAGGCATAATAATCAATGGTAGGGAACAAAAGTTTCACCTATGAAACTTTCGTTCCCGGGAACGAAAGTTATCGGGTGCGAAAGTTCCAGTTACCGCCACTGATGTATGGAATGTAGAATACCGGCAGAGTAGCACGATCAGAGGTAAAAATGTAAAGCAAGCTAGGCCTAGTTGCTGTAGGCTGTACGGCTCTTACGTGAGTCACTATTCATGCTCATTTGCCAAATACACGGAACGGTTCACAATCCTTATGAATGCTAAGTGAGCGGTGAGCTAATGTTACTGCAGCGAACTATGCGACCACCCACTCCGCGCCTAAGGAACATCAGATCGGCGGTGCAGCCAGCAGACATATCACCTTTCCCCTCAGCGGCCACACCAAGCCTTTTAGCTTACAATTAACTGCGTCGATGAATGAAAACAGTACAGTGATTGTTGTAGTCGTCACATCATAGGCCTGTTATTAAAGCTATCCCTATACTGTTACATCGGCCAGGTAGCTGTTGCGGTGTGTACAGAGTGCAGCCTCTGCAGCAGGCTTTCAAGCCGCGCACATGCTGACGGCGCGGCCCTAGCTCATAATCAATAGTAATTAGTTGGTACAGCAGCGGTTGCCACGGAAACGCTCTGCCCGTCTGATGGTCAATAGTTATATGCATTTCGCACTTCCTGCCGGTCTGTCTATTCCGTCTCTTTCTCTTTTCTCTTCTCTCTGTGCTCCCGTTCTCTCTTCCACCCCTGTGCGGGTCGACGCTGCGGGTGGCATCAGAAAATATTAATATCAGTTGGCACGGACTCATTGTTCGTCGACGGACAGTTCGCGTGACCGTACTGCAGTGAGCAAATGTAGATGTGCAGCCGACTGTCGACTGCTGTTATGTCCACGTACATCTTACTATATCCATCGTCCACCTTTCCACCGACAGATTATTTATCGCAATATTAATTAAAACTTTTTTTGTATTTAAATATTTTCTATCCATCACTCATCATTTGTAACAAACAGAATCAGCGTGGCTTATCGGTAAAGTTGGCTCGTATTCCCCAGCCGAGTACACTAGTGAGTAAGTAAGTAAAATATTTTTATTGTTAAAAGATATTCCTCTCCAGATATTTTTCCACCTGTTTTTAAACATCAAAGGCATTTTTCTTGCATTTATTCTCTAAAACACAGACTATGCTATCAAAAAATTGAAACAGTCGCATTCATGCTTTGTCGCATTCTCGGTCTCCCGATGCTGCTCAGTTTGTGTTGCTTTTTGCGTTTTTATTGTCGTTCCTTTTCTTTTTTTCTTTTTTTTTACTGTACCTCGTGTACGATTAAATAATAAATATAAATATATAAAGAATGTTTTAAATACACGTAAACACTACCCGTAATGTAGACCTATGCCAAGATGAACAACATAAACCACAATTGGTTAGACGTTTTTATAGCAAATAATTTAAAGTGCAATAACAAGTAGATCGTAGTTCGGTAGTCTAAAATTTTGTTACTTAGTAAAAAAAACTGCGCAGTTTTTCTCAGGTAATAACAAGTTACAGTGATCATTGATTAGCAAAAAAGTATACTTCGCAGAACAGTGTTGTTCGAACTGGGCAGCGATCATAATGTTCTACGGGTCTTTGATGTCGAAAGCAGGCGGGAAAATGTCTGGGGGAGGGAATTGTTCGGCACCAATGTCAGGAGGAAGTGTCCATTTGTGTATAACACGGTACGTAGTTATATGTATAGCCCTACGTCCTTTTGGTCTGTTGTGTACATTCTGTGTTCTCGATTGACTCAAGAGTAAACCGAAGAGTTGCGACCGAACGTAAACCATCGGCACGACATTGACCTGAGTTTACTTCATTCATAACTAAACTTTCGCTACGTTAGCGTTTGCAATAGCAATTTTCAAATAGAACCGTCCACGTCCAATGTGGCTTCATCACCGTCCAGTTTTTTTTCAAAATCTGATAGTAACTGGTGGCTAAATAAGCAAAAAGCAAGCATTTGTCTGCTATCGAACGCGCTGAAAATGCCAAAAAGAAAATGCGAGACTGAAATTTGCGGCAAAAAAAAATGCAAAGTTGGAAAATGCATTTACTTTGTCGCATTCTCGGTCTCCCGATGCAGCTGTTATGCATGATGCAGGCATTTAAAATCAAATTAAAAGAAATCTTATGTGTTGTAATCAAGTAAGGCTTCATATCATCCTTACACATTTTCTGCGCAAAAAGTCCATCAAAATTTGACAGACAGACGGACAGATGACTGACGTATTACTGTTCTGTGCACGCAATGTGTGGCGAGTTAAACGTAGAAAACTCTGCAGAACTACAGTAGCCCAGCCAGGCCAGAATCCTCGAAGAAACCAATCGGCGGCCATCCGCCGACGTCATCGAGCTCTAGCGTCTATATATAACGCAGCAGTCGATAGAACGCGGTGTGACTGGCTGGCATACTGGCATGGTTAGCGTCACGATAGAGTAGTACGCTCGTCGTGTCGTCAGCAGTAGTTACTTGCTCAGTCTGGCTTCTGTCGACAGCAGCAGTGCTTGGCGTCGATGTATTGATTTGTTCAACTAGACGCCGACCGCTGGCGCACTCAACGTTGCGCGGTCTGCAACGTGTGTGGTCTGGCTCCCCGCCGACTCACTCTGCCCTGCGCACCGACGTCGTCGTCGTTAACCACGACTGCCCACTTGCAACACCGCCTCCGCGCAAGTCACACCGCCCATCGCAGAACAGAGCCATCCAAGACTGCCACAGTTTTCTTGCAGACTGACGTATGTATAGGTTAAATCACAGTCTGGAGTGGGGAGGTAAGTACGCAGTACGAACTTATACCACTCCAGACAGACTGATCTAGTCTACTTAGACTACGATCAGATCGCATAGACTTGGCCTACATCGTCGTTTGCTTCATGACGCACGACTACAGCCGTACGTTATGAAAACAGTGCTAGGTTATCATTGTCGAAAATATGTCGGTGGGCACGGTTTTCACGCCGTGTTTACCCTGCCAGTATTTGATTGGTTGTCAAGTTGGTTTCGACTTTTGTTTGGCATCTTTTGAACGGACGTTTTTCAGTCTCATGCAAGTCATCAGGTTGTCTCATTTTAGCGGCACGACCGCACTGCAATAAGTTTTTAAGCTCGAAGTCTGCTTCATGGCGTCTCGATAAGCCTACAGGTGGAGGTGTGGTATACCGGTATACCTTTCGTTTGATTGTAAGGCGGAAACTGTTATTTCGATGGGCTTTGAGTTCGTTGTACAACAAGTTACGCAACTTGCTGCATACGACTCACTGCTTATTGTAGGCCACTCTAACTTTGTGCAACGAATCGGTGACAAATATTGGAGCTAAGCCTTAAAGTGGACAATGATGATGATGATATTGCTGTCATGCAGAGATGATGTAGTGAACTTTTGCCCACTGAAGTAGAACGCAGTCACTATAGCGTGATAATGGCGTGATCTATTAATTTCGTTTTCAGCTGACGACGGAATGAGAATAGTCTATACTGTACAAATTACAAATTACGACTCTAACTACTTCTTGAGCCGACGTGAGACTAAAATAGTACAGCAGAGTGACTAAAACGCGTCTATAAAGCACGTAACTCTGGTGTGAGGCGGCTGTAGGGATGCTTCGTTCGATGACAGGAGGGCCATTGATGATGCACGTGCGATTGATCAAAGAGTCCTTGGATTTCTTGGAGTGGGACTGATGCTGCGGTCAGTTCTCCTCGGCCTGTGCAGCTGAGCTGGTGCAGTCGTAAGCGCTTTAACGCAGCAGACGCACCTGCTAATGTGACGCCGCCGGCGAGTGACCAGCGCGCCAGACACAGTCATCTTCTGTGCCTCCGCCGCAGCTGCAGCAGCTACGGCCGTTACGAATTGAATTGTAGCTTCCGTCAACATCGTACCGGCCTGTGGACTTCCTCTGTCTACTTGACAGCTCGTCACAAGACAAGAACACTGCAAATAAATGCTCGGACCGAACATGTAGTGTTGCGGGTGTGCAGGGATGAGTAATAATCGTCCATGATCGTTTCATCTACGCCACTGCAATAGAGATACGTTTCGAACTCAAAGTTTAGGATTTGATGCCATTTTGGAAGCGCTCTGATATAATCTGCTTCTTTATTATTCTAAAATTGTCGTCTGATGTGTACATTATTCTAACTATGAAAGTACAGTGTAAGGTTTAAGTTGTGCACTATAGTGCGTCAACAGACTCGTGCTGAAGTGTCGGATTTCATTTCATCGTCTTTCGCAGTTCTTTAAAAAATGCGAGAATGAAAAAAAATCATCACAATTTGTTTGCATTTGCCGAAGCTATCATAAAAGATTGCACGAGTGCTTTCTGGTTTGCAGTCTGATAAAAATTAATTGGACTGCCAGATGCAGTATTAATCTTTGTTAGCTGCATGTCGCGGTTTTGATTCGTGAAAGGCGTTTGCGTTTTGCCGTGGCGACTGTCGACCAACTGGTCACTGTGACGGTTTTCGTTTCAGTCGTGAACGCAGTGGAGCTGGTAGTTCGGCCGATCAGTCAGATACCGAAGGCGCTTCACTCAGCGATGGTTTTTACCTGCCAGCTGAAACTGTCCGATGAAGAACTCGCAAACAACGGCGAAGACGTCGAGTTCACCATACAATGGTTCGACGTCGACCACAACAACCAGGAAATTACCGACACAACTGGAAGGTTAATCCCATTACCTGCTCTTGTTTTTTGGACACATTTGTGTTCGGGCTTAATAGATTGTTAAACGTTATAGCAGCATTGCGTCGTCTATTTTGGCAATACATCGTTAGAAAAAAACAAGAAAAAATGATATAGATATAATATGTGTTTGGCCAACTGAAAAAAAAATTATGTTTTAATTTTTTAAATTGCTATAGCGCTGACTAATGTATAATTGTGTACACAATTATGTGTTTAGCTAAAAAGATATTTTTACACATTTTGCTTGTGATTTAATAACTTAAATAACTACAGCTGTATAACTTTCGGTAGCTGTAGTAGGCCTATAGTTAATATCAATTAAAAACAAGACAAGCTAATAGTTTAGAGGAAATGTTGTTTGAGATCATAGAAGTGAATAAATACAAGTCTGTGCATATCTGCAACCGTTTTTACGCTAGACAAGCCTTTTGTGACGAAATTTTGCGCAACTGCGTAAGAGGCTTCTCATCGAACTAGGGCGTCAAAGAGGGGTTCTCCCTGCAAAAGTGATTATTTTACCGCTATTGACTCGTTTAGCATGAAAACGGTTGCAGAGAGACACGAACTTGCTGCTTATCATAGCAAGCACTGGTGACAGGCTTTCCTAGGGTACTAACACCGATGACCTTGAACGACCTTAAACCTCCCTCAAAAGTGTTTTAGTGAATTTTTCAAGATTTCAGGCATCAGCACACATCCTCAGACTGAATTGCACCGAAACGGCCGAAGATAGAACAAGACAACTTGCATATGTAATTTGCAGCACCAAACGCTAATTTTAGCAGTCTAAGCCCCGCCCCCTTAGTTCAAGGAGGATTGTGCATATGAGCATCAAATAGAGGTACCTCTCTAAAAATTGGTTATTTTACCGATGGTGGCTCGTCTAGCGTGAACGCATGCTGATGCAGATAGGCACAGACAACTGAGACAAGCACTGGTGACAAGCTTTTTGGTGGTATTAACATCGATGACCTTGAATGAAATCCTCAAAATAGGGAGTTTTAGTGTTATTTTTTGCGATTTTCAGCTGCAGCGCACACTTCAAGAGTGAATTGCGACGAAATGGATGGAGGTAAAACAAGACATTTTGCGAGCAGGAACTGCTAAGGCTGTCGCGCATCTCATGAGCTTTGCTCAAATTACTTGCTAATTCTATGACACGGACAGGCAGACATGCTACCTAACAAAGATCAGACAGAAGCGGCCGAGCCGGGGCATTAAAGACCGCGTAATGACGGGCAGAAAACGTCACACAATCGTTCGGACAGACAGAGAGTCAGACAGCGTTTGAAAAAAACCCTACGAGGAGGGACCCAAATTTTTGAATTTAATTTTCAAAATTCAGCATATTTCCTATCACTGTGCAAAATTTCACGGCGATCGGCCGAGCGACCTCTGAGATCCTGGGGCGAAAAAAATAAACTGTTCTCGTCTGCTTGTAATAACAGTAGAATCCTATCAAATACTGTATTATAAATGCGCACGCGGTCGTATCAGCGGGATTTGGTGGCGTTGGCGCAATGCCGTCGCACGGAGCTGACAGCACAGTAATGTTACAGCTGCCAGGTAGGTGCTAGATCGAACGACCCATTGTGCGGCGAACGGGGTGACTGATAGGATGTGAAGTGGACCGTCCCAGTAAATGAGGGGAGTTAGCTTGCGAGTTCGGTCGGTCGGTCGGTCGAATCGACAGACAGACAGCGCGACAGACTGACCGAGATTGCACGCTGCTCTGCCTAAATCCTGACAATAAGGCAATGTTTAACAACATTTGCAATAATGTTTATACGAATACAGAGTCTGTCCAGTGCATTTCGATAGTTTACAGTATATATCCGTATGAATATAATCAGTGAGCTGTTTAGACCGGTACAAACAAGAAATTTGAGAAAATGCTCACGAGACGCGCGAAAGCCTATAGCAGTTCCTCTTCGCAAACAGTCAGTCTGTCTCCAGCCTTTTTGTCGCAGTTCATGCTTGGATTTTGTGCTGCAGCAGAAGATCGCAAAAATTAATAATAAACAGCATGTCTGTACCTATTTGCAATCATTTTCACGCTACACC
>Ga0209671_1004927_pt1 | contig 13365 bp, 9 predicted proteins | sample WorMetHERISLAND2_2_FD_187401 | JGI IMG/M metagenome (GOLD analysis project Ga0209671, IMG submission 187401) | Marine gutless worms symbiont microbial communities from Max Planck institute for Marine Microbiology, Germany - Olavius geniculatus... | ecosystem: Host-associated > Annelida >... | reverse complement strand
CAAGTCCACCAAACTCTTCGTTTGTTTCTGCTTGGTGGCAGCACAAAAATGACGGTTTGGCTGCACTTTGCAATTCCATGAAGCTAGGGTTTAACCCCACGTCTCCCGTTCTCCCGGTGGTCATGGACGCCATCTGACACACTGCATCGTTGAACGCTACCAGTGTACCTGCTAGATGACATCTCAATCTGTCGAAAGTTTTGAGCAAAGTGCACGGACATGACAGACGACAAACGAGTCGACAGTTAACGCTACGGAGAAATATGCACGAATAGGCGGAATCGCCTGCACCGTAGGAGCGTAGTAGTAAAAATGATAATGACGACGACGATGATGACGATGTTCTGGTGATGATGTTCTCAGTGGAGAACTTGGCGTACGAGAAAGATTCGTTCGTCAACAGTCGGCGCCAGCACAAACGACACACGCGACGTAACCAGCAGCAGCAGCAGCAACAACAACGACAGCACTCTAACAACCACGACCACGCCACAGAAGCTGTTTCCACCACCATGGACAGTCAACAACAACAGCCCGTGGACCGACAAAACGCCGTAGACTCGGGCATTCACAGCTGTACCGTGCTCGACAATTTCTACGTCGAGACGCCCGTCTTCATGGTCGACCTCGGCAAGAAAACGACCGTCTCCGGAGTCATCATCATCACATGGCCTGGAAACCCCAACGGTAGTGCACATGTAACAGTAGTGATAGTAGTAGTAGTAGTAGTAGTAGTAGTAGTAGTAGTAGTATTAGTTGTTGTTGTTGTTGTATTAGTAGTGTTTTCATCTTCATGCTCAAGCTGGGCTGGGCAAGAATACGACAGTCTCCGGAGTCATCATTATTACACAGCCTGGAAACCCTCACGGTACGAGTTTTTGCGCGCGAAAGCAGCTACTGCTTTCAGCGCATCTTAGCCATTGTAATTCTGTCCGTCCGTCCGTCTGTCACACGGGTGGATCAGTCAAAAACGATGCAAGCTAGAATTACCAAATCTTCACCGACGGGTGCCTGGAAGGTTTTAGCTTTAGGAACCATAAAGTTTTTCCAAATTCGAAAGAGTCACCCAAACGAGGGCGCTAAATGAGAGGGGGTGGGCAAAATTTGCAATTTTTGGCCAATAAGTCGCTGTATCTCAGTAACGGTGCGAGATATGGCCTAGGTTACTATTAATCACTAATAGGAAGTCGTACACTGGCTCTAGATTGGTGGCAAATTCAATGACCTTGAATGACCTTGAACGCCAAAATAGGGGGTTTCACGAATTTTTTTGGCGATTTCGGGTTGCGACACAAGTTTGTATCATTCACATGGTGGCGCCACGGAACTATCGTTATGCTATCCAGATAGAGAATTTTGTATTTGTATATTAACTTAGCGTGAACACCCCAATTTTCAGCTAAACTAGTGAACTGGAACTGCTATAGGCTTTCGCGCGTCTCGTGAGCATTAGCTCAAATTTCTTGTATTCACTAGTTAGCAGCACCAATCATGCCGGAGGTTTGTGCTGTCCTGATGCTTTTAGACTTTAGTTACTTGAATTTGTTCGAACTCGGTTGAGGGCTATACAGCCGCACATTGGTCTGCATAGGCCTTAAAGTTATATGTTGTGTCATGTTGTGTTCCGCATTACTGCTGTCTACGGGCGAAATAAAGTTGCTATATCTATTAAATACTGTTAAATACACTATACGCTGTAATTAGTATAGTGACTCTTGCATTACAGTATCTTTTTAATACAGAGGCTCTGTTTCTTGACCCCACTGCTGGGCTCCCAGTTGTCCTGAAATTCCTGAAATTTCACAGATGCCCTGAAATTGTCCTGAAATCAGCAATTGTCCTGAAATTTTACTCATTTAGTCAGAATGTCCTAATATAGACCTTTGTTATGCTGTCGTTACAGCATTGCATTCATTTTGTGCTTCATTTAGTTAACAGAACTCTATCAGTACTTTTGGCTTACTTACTTACTTACTACAGTTTCGCCTTAGTATGTTCATAACAGTGCCTTAGTAACATTCTAGGATTTGCTTCAATGAATAACATTTACGAGGACAGAAAAACGTGCATTTTTGTGTATTAAATCTCGTGAAACCGACAAAAATGTTTTGAAATTGTCCTGAAATTTTGCAAACATTGGGCCCTGAAATTTCACTTCTTGCTCTTGGGAGCCCTGCGGCACTGGAGAACATCGGTTGCCCAGACCCCGTCCCCTATCTCTTAAACCTTTAAACTCGCCTACACAGCTGGCTGTGTATGAAACAATAATTGATTGTCTGATCAATGGTCGTAGACGGTCGGGCGGGGTACCAGGACTACATCCACAACCTGGACAAGCTAGCGGTCTACATCGACTCGTCCAGTCAGCGCGGAAACTACTACACCCGTCGTAGTTACGTCGCCGGCGCCGGCAGCAGCAGACGCTTAGTGTCAGGGGGTGGTAGTTCGAAGCGTGCCGTCGGCGGGTCATCAGTCGGCGTGGATCGTCGACGTGATCAGCATCAGCAGCATGTTGACGCTACACTCTGCGGCGTCCGGACGCGCGCCGCTGTAGCCACCGCAGCCGGTCTAGCACAGCCTGATGTACGTAACCACGATATTTATCAACATTGACGGAAGGAGGCAGGAAAGCACCCCTAAATTTTAGTCTGTCGGAAAGTTTTGTTTTTGTCCAGATTTTTTCCACCAAAAATTTGGTCTGAAAATGAAACTTTGAGCATCCATAATATCTCCATTGTCGGATATTAGCAACCGTCTGTGGAAAAATTGCAAGTTGTACGTACCCACAGAACTCTGTATTTCGATTTACGAACTTAACAAGAAGGTGCTCGTTAGAGTGCATATCTCCGATTCGTGTACACAGACAGACAGACAGACAGACAGACAGACGGACGGACGGACGGATACACACATACAACGACGGACTGATCGACCAATCACATAATTTTCCCCCAAATCACTTCGTTCCATTGGCGGAAATAATAACTTAGGCCCCTAATAGCCTAGTACTGCAAGGAACTTGTTTGGCATACTTACCTATATACTAACCTATTTTGCTATTTTACTAGCTTGACGCTTGACGACAAAAGTGTGATGACTATGAAACAGATGTCGCTTATCCGCAACTGATTTAGTTGATACGTCAAGTAAAAGGGTAGCGTTCTCCATTCAACGTTTACAACCGTGTTTTAAAATTTTATTGCCATGAAAACGCGTTTTAACGTTTTTTTCTTCTAAATTTCTGTTCCAACATTTATTAAGCCATGTCTACGGTTTGTATAGGTATCAGGCGGTAGTGGAGACGTATCTCTGTCGGCTCCGTTTCCCGCTCGTATTCACCTGCCGTGTCGTCAGCCGGTCCAAGGCCGCTACGTGTTCATTGAGGCTAGCGGCGTTCCCTCGCGATACAGTCGACTGTTTGGCGCCATACTCTGCGACGTCATCGTCTACCAGTGACCAGTGCTATCTGCACTTTATCGTTCAAACTCCACTCGCTTCGATTTGTTGTGGATGGATTGATAACGAGACACAATACGCTCTAGACGGTGCTTATTTTTCATGACTGTGATCGACGGATGTTCCGCGTGGAACGTGCGTTGTGATAACAGACCCGAAACGCGTTTCGGCCGTCATGCTTGACTGGAGTGAGATTATGGGCAGTTATAACACTGCGGACGCTGTGCTGAGGGATAGGCCTAGGAGTACGAAATAGTCTAGAACATGTTGTAGGGACAAGTTACAGCAAATCTACGACAAATCCGAAGTCTACAGCAAACGTTGTACAAATCTCTAGAAAATTAATGGCTGAGAACAAGGTGCACAACATCTTAGCATGTCATGTCAGCTTTTGTGCGACTTGTTGTCCAACAAGTTCACATTTTCAACAGATCGAAGGAGTGGAGTTTGGACTAAAAAACAGTTCTTTCCTGCAGCTGTCCAAGTCGTTGCGGGTTTTACGGCACCAAGTCAAAGCACAAGAAACAATCGTTTAGAGTACAAGAAATATTTCGCCGAGGGTCCTGGGTCAATAGTAGAATTAGGCTTATTTAGCAGTAGGCCTAGTCGTGTAAGTAGCTTGTTTAACATAAACAGCGGCGTCGTAAAGCCAAAATTCCATTACGCCGACTTTCACCGAAACTTCCCCGCAGGAAAAGTCCTGGACACAAATCATGAAAGTCGGCGACATGATTTGTGTCCGCGACAAAGTTGTCGTGGACTTTGTCGCAAAGTCGGCGTAATGGAATTTGGGCTTAAATGGGGGAAGCAGGAAAGCAATTACCCCTTTCCCCTAAACTTAAGGCCGCCGGAAAAATGTTAAATACAAATTAGCACAAAAATGACAAAAAATGTGGCTGAAAAAACAACCAATGTTGAAGAAATGTAGGGCTAAAATTGAACCCTTGAGCGCGCATTATCTCCTTCGTCAGAAATTTGCAATGTCTGTCGGATAATTGCAGCTTTCTGTCTCACCTACTTTTTTAACTCAGGACGCCGCTGGGTATAGACCCACTTACCTATAGTTGGCTTCCTACAGGTGAGAGGTAAATGAGCCTACGCTTTTTTCTTCGTTGAACTTATGCGGCAATCCCATAGGCCGTAAGCCTATTACGCGTTCGCATGTCTGTCTGTCTGTCTGTTCGTGTCCCGTATGCGGGCTCCTAATGCGTAAAAAAATTCCTGTGCCTCTGGCTGCCGTCCGTCTGTAAAAACCTTTTCCCTACAATTTTTATTGTGCCATCAAAATATTGGTGCAGCCTTTTTGTCTGCTTAAAAAGTTTTAGTAAAACAAAACGGTTTCCATCTAGTCTGCCATGCTGCAGTATTTTAAGGGCCCTACTTCATTACTCATGAGTACTGTTCAGCGTGCTACTTTGTTTACTACGATTTACATATAGTGTATGTCATGAAATACAAATTTCCCTCCAACCATGTCCTTCGTCAGACATCAACCTGAAGCAGACTTTTAGGCCTTACTCGAAAACAAAAACAAGTGCGCAACAGACTACACAAATTTAATACCTGGTACTGATATTAACATTTCTGTGCGTTTCACGTTTATAGTGACAACGTGGTCGGATGGCCGCATACATGTCGGCACTTTGCTCGTTTGTTTAATCGATAGTGTTTTGTTACGGAAAGTTGCGAGATAATAGGCCTATGACCCCAAGCCCGAGTCGTTCAAACTCAGCGAGTAAGCTGCTTCTCCTTCTGCCGTTTATTGAGGGCAGAATCGTAGCAAAACGTGGGAAATTTCAGGAAAATCGGGAAAAATAATGATCCATGTTCCCAGTGTCATTACGGCCGGTTGCACTAATCAAACTTAAACATAAGTTATAGGCCTACTTAAAATTCATTGTTACAACCAGCGCTTAATACTGTTATACAGTTCGTTAGTGAATAACATATGCATTTGCTTGCCATATTTACCTCCGCCAATGAGATTATGTTTTTGCCAGACTTTGTGTGTCTGTTTGTCTGTGTGTCAGCAAGATAACTCAAAAAGTTATGGACGGATCTTTCTGAAATTTTGAGGGTATGTCAGGAATGGCACAAAATACCAGTGATTCAATTCTGGGGGTGATCCGGAAGGAATCCTGGATTGTGGATCACTTTGAAATTTTCGTTACCATTGCTTTCAATGGGGCATAAGGGAAACCACTGCAAAACCGAAGATGGTGCTGCCACCTAGCGAACAACATTGCCTTGGCGGAGGTGTGGGGCTCTGACTGCTTTCTAGTTTGTTTTGTGATGAGACATCTTGTTGTGTACATCGTGCCCGTCTGACGGTTTGACCGATAGCTCTCTCAGTTTTAGGTGTGCAATCTGTAAATAGGCTAGGCCCATAGTCAATCCTGCACACTGACCATGGTGGTCAGTTTTGGGTGGAAAAATCAAGAACTTTTCAGTGACTTTTAAATATTTTATAGACCCATTCCCGCGATATTTGACCACGTCCCGTTAGACGTTTCTGCCACAATATGAAAACGTTTTCACATCGCGGTCGCGATAATTTTGACCAACTGAACTTCAAGAACTTTTAAAACCCTTTGACATCAAATTTCAAAACCTTTATGACCCAATTTGATTTCTATTAACTTTCCATGGCGTAGAAAAAAGGAATTGTTTTCAAGAACTTTCAACAATGTGGCCACCGTGCAGAAACCGCAACTTGTTTACGCTACATGATGATATTGGACGTTAACATTAAACTGACACGACATCAGTTTGAACTTTCAATGATTCTATGGTAGAGTGTGTAAGTTGTTTGGTCGCGCGTGAAATGTGTGTGAATAAGCTTAGTTAACTTTAGCGTTTGTCTCGTTTCACCTAGTTCGTGTTTCGTCCGTCACTCATGTCCCCGTCCGTCTTTCGTACTGTCCGTTTGTTGTTGAACGAATAAACGCGTTTATTCAGTGACAGCTGATTTTCTGCTTGTTGATTCAAGCTCAAACTCCACTACTTCGATTTGTTGTGACTAACTGTTGGACAGCAAGTCGTGACACAAACTGTAGAACACATCCTGACGTGTCGAGATGTTGTGGACTTGTTGTACTGTTGTACAGAACGTGGTACAAAAAATCCACAACAATTTGTCGACATCAAAGCAAGTGAAGTTTCTCTTAATGGTAACCCATCTCAGTGTTACGGAGCGTCACCTGCCACATCGGATCACAATGTTACCTGCCACCAAAGATAGGTGAACGCACCCGCCTTCATCCGAGTCAGACCGGTACTTGATTTACCTACCTCGGAGGGATGGAAGGCTGAGTTGACCTTGGTGACTGGAATATACCGAGATGGTTTACCTGTCCACAGACAGTCACTCGACTGGGAGTTGAACACGACCTTTAGATCGTAAGACCAACGTCTTATTGTTATGCCACCAAGCGCCCACAGTCAACAAAGAACGGTTATTCGATATCACTTGGCACAATGATCGTCCATAACCTCTGAAGCCTCACAAGTTCATACCTCAGACACAGACGCTGTATTCGTGCCTTGTTTTGCACACGTTTAAGCCATGGCCACGTGGCTGCGAAATCAAATAAAACATCTTGTAAAAAAGGACGGCCTCCCCCGGACAAAACCGGGTTCACTGCTCCCAATTCCCAAATTCATCATCCCAACAATGGTGGACACATGAAATAAACATATTTATTACGGACAAAGAGCATCACTTTTGACAACGACTGACGTGAAAGACTTCACAGAAATAACTGCCGCATTGCAACTATTTCATCAGAAAATGGTAATACAAAATCATATAACAGACTAGTATCATTCTTGCGCTAGTAACAGATATTATCCAGTCTCTCTACGTTAACACGATGCTAATAAGAATAGCAACTCTTGTTCTGCCAAATAAAATACACCTGGCTCCATATCAAAACAGTCACTTCAATTATGGTATTTATTAATTTTTTTACTATGTTAATATATAATTTTTCATTTTTTAAAAATTGTATTCATTTTCAGAACAAATCAGGTTATTTAAGAACAATTAAGGACATACTTCAAATTTCAGGAATTTCAGGACACCTGGAGAAATGTTTCAAGCAAGACTGCTGAGTTAAAAATACAAGCAGCACCAACGAATACACTATAAGCAGTACAATAAACACCAGAGCTGTCAAATTAATGCATTAACTTAACGTGTTAATAAATTAATGCATTAAAAAATTAATACACCTATGTGAATTTACTAAATTCTGTAAAGCAGGGGTTCCAATATTCCATTAAAGCATGGTTATTACCTACGCCAAGGAGGTAATGTTTTTGTCAGAATTTGTTTGTTTGTCTGTCTGTCTGTTAGCAAGATAACTCAAAAAGTTATGGACAGATCTTTCTGAAATTTTGATGGTATGTCAGGAATGGCACTAACTACCAGTGATTCAATTTTGGGGGCAATCCGGAAAGAATCCTGGATTCTTCTGGATCACTTTGAAATTTTCGTTACCATTGCTTTCAATGGGGCATAAGGGAAACCGCTGCAAAACCGAAGACGGTGCTGCCACCTAGCGAATAACATTGCCTTGGTGGAGGTGTGCGGGCTCTGACTGCTTTCTAGTTTGCTTATCGTATGATATTCAAGTAATTAAAAATTGTTTTGTTGCCATTCCATCACCACTGTCACGATCCTGCGAGACAGCATTCAAGTCATCCTCTCGATGTAGTCCACTAAAACTTCAGCAATATTAATGACGTATTATTAATGCATTAACGCACGAGTTTAAAAAAAATTAACATATTGAGAGCTCTAATAAACACTGTAATGACTGACGACAACAAATTTCATTGAAAGGTCAGAAAATTGGCACAAACAAACAACAATCATGAGCTCGTGTAAATATACGTTCACTCACATGTCGAAAACGATACTGTCAAAGAAAGCAAACGACCACAAATGCCAAAACGAAAGTTCGCATCTAAATACTTTGCTGAACATATGCAAACTACGTTGGCACCAATAAATGCTGATGCATGCCAATAAAATGGCCCTATTCACAACCAAACAACAGGGACATCTAACTAGTGGAGCAAGATCGCTCCCTCTTCATTCTTTCCTCTTCCCTGCCCCTTCCATTTCCGTATCTTTTTACCTTTCCCATTTATGTCTAGGGCCTTTCCTAAATCCAGCTAAGGGATCTGAGAATCATAGATGTGATAAGCGTTTACAATGTTTACAAAAAAATCTTTGTAAATGCATTTATTATTTTGTCAACGTTTATCTCAATAAAAATCGCATGAGCGAAACAAAGCAAAATTATGACAGTTATGACAGCGACGAAGATAATCAGTGGACAGGACAACTCAACTTAGTTTTCACGTAGCTATAAGATTAAAGTGAGTGAATTCTGGGCATTTTTGTAAAACGATTGTCACAGAACTGGAGTAAGACATTCTTTGACAATGAAAAAAACTTTTATCGGAATTTGGAATTATCCAAATAATAGGCCTAATATTCAAACTTACGCTCTGTGTACGTTTACTTTTAGTTTACAAACGTTTACAATCTTTTTCCTAATAAACGCGTTTATTCACGTTTATTATATTTTTTTGACGTTTATCACACCTACGGAATTTTGCCAGAATCAGACGCTGTTTGTTGGAGTTATACGAATGTATAGTAACAAAGGATTTACTACAATGCAACGCTATATTAATAACGAAGATATTTTGTTATCGATATTTAACAGTTAATAACTCCGCTAACAAATTATAGCTTTCAACAAAATATCGTCAACTTTTCAGCAATTTATTGCGAATTAAAAGTATAAAATTTTATTCAGATTCGTCGAGATTTAACATTTTATTGTACGATGTCCACGGGGTTACTTTTTTCCGAACACAGTGTAGATACTGCACTGCGAGTACACAGTAAGAGCTTATATCACTTCAGACAGTGCGGTACTCGGTATAGTACATTCAAAACGGTACACGACACGGCGTAACTAAACGCAGATAGGGACAAAATGGCGAGAAATATCGATGAAAAGAAAGAATACGTCAGACTACTTTGGTAATGCAGAAGAACGTGCGTTAGTGGGCCGACGACAGGATCGCCGAGTGACGTCAGCGGGTCGATGACGTCAGGATGTACGACGTGCAGCTGTATGCTGCGATCCAACGACGTGTAGATGACGTGTTGCCGGACGTGTGTAGTCCCTCTGGAACTCACTGACGAAGGCAAAGCACTGCATTCAGGTATATCCACCTGGAACGACAACATTTTTTTCGTCACTTGCTCAAAGAGTTCCGATTATTTAATATAACCGAACAACACGCACCAGTTTGTCACCCCTCCACCAGTAAAAATAAGTTTATACGATTTTTCCTCAAACCAGCATCATAGACATCAATCATCCAACCAACGCAAACACATTCAATTTAAATAATCGTTATGCCACAAACGAATCAAAGAAATGAAACGATTATTGAATGTCGAAAAATTGGGGTAAAAACAAACAAACGTAATGTGAAATGATGATATCACAGTACAGTATACATGTATAATACGGCACATGTATGTACTGTATAATGATACCGTGGCGTTATATTCTCTGATGACGATGGACCAGCCGCGCTGTCGACACGTGTTTTCGTCGTAATCCGGTCGGGATCCTCTGCCGCTGTACCCGGTGAAGCTGTACAGGGTGATGTTGATGCGTTGTCCTGGTGACGCGTCGATCAACCACGGACATGATGCCAGACCCACCCCGGACTCCAGTGTCGACACGCTCGACAGAAACCCGGAGTTCGGGGTCAGGGGTTGACCTCCGTACAGCGCACAGACTTGCGACGATCCGGAGTTGACTGCACACGACAACGAACGAACGGCGAAAATGTCTTTTACACGCACATACAGTATGTCACTTAAACTGTCGCACAGAATTATTATGCAGACATCCCACAGGCCACATTACGCGTCTTGTACATCAGTCCGTCTGTCCGTCCGTCCGTTTGTCTGTCCGTTTATGCCGTACAGACGATAAGAATCAGTCTTCACTCGAAAGTTTAAAAGTAGTTAAATTAAAATTAGCGAAAAAAGTAACATAACAGTAGTTAAGGTTAATTTGCAATCGCGCTTAAGCCTTGCACGCTAGATACGCGTCATTTCTCCAGGTTCTGATTTCCGGACTCCGGTGACCTTAAACATTAACCTTTTAAACTAAAAATTGGCATTCGAATTACTCGTGCCCTACAGAACATTTACACAAATTCAGTTGTTGCGCACCTGTTTTATTTCTGAGTAAGGAGCTCGTACGTCACTGACGGAAAGACAGACGGGCGGAGAGACAGACGGACAATACACGTTATGCGGCCTACAAGACCGCCGCGTAATAATCCATCACATTAAAAATACTGTTATCTTTCTGACAGTCGACATATATTGTCCAACTTTAGTACGCGGACAAATAGCTTGACACCATACTGAATATGCATATTAATGCGCCCTGCGTTGGCCTGTGTCGTGCATGTGTCACTGCAAGACTTAGTGTTGACGATAACGATCAATCAATACAAACACATCTCTATAGCCTAGCGCTACTTTTCAAAAACGAATCGAAGACGTACGACGGTAGAAATTGTTAAATTAATCCGCGTACATCAATGATTAACTGAGCATTGCGGCATGTTAAAAAAACTTCGGCGGCCGATCGCAGCAAATGTGATGGTCGAACGGTTTCTCGAAACAGGATAATTTATAGACAGCGTGATAAGCAGCCGACGCAGCTAATATCGGACGAGTGTATTTACGTGCGCTTCGTTAGCTCAGATCTCTGCTAGGTATACTCGGGCTGTATACAGACTAGGCCTAGTCGGCGGACTGTTGTCTCTTGCATGGCTGAGCATCAGTATAATGCATGCGTGCGTCTCAGACTCAGTCCGCGTGGACAGCCGCTTGCTCGGTGCAGATTAACGGCTGATTGTCGTAGATTTGGCCGCGGGGATAAAACCATGCAGACGATGGATTCCAGTCGATGATACATACACGCACACATACTGCAATGTATACAGTGCTCACGACGCTCTGCATAACTCGGTGCTCTTGCAGAATGAGCGATTTCGCCTATTCCTGCAAATTTTTCCTTAGTGTGGTCTGTCTGTCTGTCTGTCTGTCGTCTGTCACATTCGCGCACTCTGCATGCCACACTTGTGAGTCCAACGACACGTTGTATCCGATTTTGGGTCGAACTACAACATTGACAACACCGACAACTACTACAACGCCACTACGTGGCAGTATCGATCACCGACTGATTCCACATTTTGCCAAATTACTTGGGTCTTTGTTAATCCTTGCCATGTGCCATGCAGTGGCTGTCGGCGTCTCTGATTCTGCCTTCTTGACGAAATAACAGGGATTCGGAGCGTATAACAGATTTTGCGTGCAATGATGAATTACGTGTATGTGTGTTTGTTTAAACCTGTGATGCAAGTGTAGCTGGCCTCCAGGTATGGCATCAGTTCCTTCGGGCAGGGATGGGCGGCGTGCAGCACTGCGTCGGGTATGAGCAGCTGACATCGACGTCGCCCGGAGCATTTCCAGTCCAGGTATGCTCTGACGTCGGCCGAGCAGCCTACGCTGCCGTGGTCCTCGCGCATGCAGCGACCGAATCTCATCCTACCATAGCGCGCCGTCTGCATCAGTATCAGTTGATTGGCGTCCGGACAGCTGGCGTTGAACACTTCCCACTGACAGTATTCCACCAGCGCTGAAACAGATAAACAACACACATCACTTCATGCCAGCCGCATCGTCGGTTTAAATAAGTAGGCGGAACAGGAAATTGCTTTTTTTCCGACAGAAGAGATGATGAGTGCTCAAAATTTCAATTCTGCTTCTTAAATTTGTCAAAAATTAGGATTTCAGCCCCAAATTTTGCATCTTTACATGAAAATGTTTCGACGCGAAGAACTTTTTCCGACAATTTCCCGACAGCCAAACATTTCGGATGGGCAATGGCCTCCCTACTCTTCCCTGTGAGGACGCCGCTAATTAACGCACGATACCCACTGCACAGTGTCATAACTTTTCTTCAGCTTAGGGGCAATCAACTGGTTCAAAATGGTTTACGTGTCAACTGTAAAATGCGTCGCGTCAAAGTGTTGGAAGATATCTGCGACTACGGCCTATATAAACTGTATGGTCACGCTGCCACATTGCAATATGCATGCGTTTGTTGCGTGACACTTTGTCCAATATTGCTACGTGACAGTCCAACGTTTGCTTTGATCGATAAGCCCAAGCTCTCCTACTTCGGTTTGTCGTACACGTGTAGTACCGCCTCTTGTACAACAAATCCACAAAAATTGTAATGAATGAAGTTTGGGCTACACTGACTGGGTTATAACGTCGAACCGGCTGCAGAGCGTAGAACCTTTTAGTGCTGTCGGGCGAAACACATCCATCCCAGTTATTTCGTATAAGCGGAGAATTATCCCGTATAAAATACTCATCCCTATGCATCAGTAATCTTATGCGCCATCCCATCATGCTGTTCGCCGACCTGCCGACAAACCGGAAGTTGTTTTGTCGACGCCCATGCTCACAGCAATCGTCGCTGAAACGATTAGTGACCACTGACCAGAAACGTGACGTTTCAATGTCGTGTCCAAGTGCTTAGAAAACCACACAATCAAATCTACCCTGGCCTAGCCTGGGAGTGAGTGAGCGAGTAGAGTTCTGAATTTCGCTAGACACACTACAAGTTATTTTAGGGGGGCGACTGAAAACGCAGGGGTGGAAAACGAAGGAATAAATTGTATGGACAGCCAATGGGACAATTTTTGCAATTTATTGAAATAACAGTAAGTCTTATATTGTAATTCATATTTGTAATATAATTAGCAAAGCAATCG
>Ga0209671_1004926_pt1 | contig 13367 bp, 9 predicted proteins | sample WorMetHERISLAND2_2_FD_187401 | JGI IMG/M metagenome (GOLD analysis project Ga0209671, IMG submission 187401) | Marine gutless worms symbiont microbial communities from Max Planck institute for Marine Microbiology, Germany - Olavius geniculatus... | ecosystem: Host-associated > Annelida >... | reverse complement strand
TCTTTACCCCCTCCCCTAATTTCCCCCAATCAGACATAGGGCGCCAGGCGGACTCACGTTGGGCTTTGCCCCAAATTTCTAGTTAATTTTAGAATGCTGTCTATTGGAGGACAGGTGGAGAGTCACTGGACTGCTGCACGCATAATCATCACTCACTCCAAAAGCTAACATTCATTTTATCTTCTTCCCATACAGGTTAGATGGCTGTGTTGATTTGGGTGGATGATTGCGTACTGCAAGGGTTTACCTGCCCACAGACAGTCACCAACGTGACCAGGCCTGGCATAATACAACTCAATCTAACAAGACCAATGCATTAGCACTAAACAAAACCAACCAACAATCAAGAAGTCACTACAACTAATACAAGTTTAACTGGCTCACATTTATACAGGTCTAATTTCTGTACATGTATTTACACTGGCTGTACACCAAACAAGAATGCAACCGGCTGTTTTGCAGCAAAAAAAAACAGAAAACGATGTACGTTATCAACATGTCAGTCAACACAGTGCATAGAAAAGAAAATAGATACTGCAATGACAAATCAGTGCAGAAGTGGAAAGTAAAAAAGCGAGCATCAATGGAAATGACAAACTGGAAACAGGACACAAACCAAATTTAACTTACTGGTTTTTCGATCAAGCAATCTACCAATAAAGCGATAGTAAAAAAAGGTAAAAGGTAAAGGTCGTCAATTTGTATAGCGCATCGTTGCGAACATGCGCACACCTCTAATGCACTTTCGTCACTAACCAGAGCTGCCTGCCGCACGGCCACCGTGTGCAGCCTGCAGACACAGGCTGGCGCAGCGGCCAGCTAGGTAACCCCAGTCAGCTGTACCAAGGTCCCCACCTTCCGTAACCCACGTAAATGAGTTACTACTCATTTTACTGTCCCACGGAGGGTAGAAGGCTGAGTTGACCTAGCTGGCAGGCTTCGCACTGAGATGGTTTACCTGCCCGCAGGCAGTCACCCATCGCAGTACTAACCGGGCCCGGCGTAGAGTAACTTCGTTTCAGCCGAAACACGTTACCAACTACTCCACGCCACCAACCAATCAGAGTTGCCTTAACAGCAGCTAGTTCAAGACTAATAGTAAACATTTAAACTACCATTCTCCATATTATACAGTTGTACACAGGTTATTAAAAAGTCACAAGAAGCTTAGTTACAACAATTTGCCGGTATCAGATAACGATGCAGCGTAAATGACATCTACTGCATCACGTATTTTAAAAACAGAATCACTAACAAAAACTTCAATCATTAACTATTAATTAATTAATCGATTAATTGCTAAAAAAATTGTTTGATTAATTTTTTTTAATCGATTAAAATTCGATTAAATTTTGGACATGTGAACATCACTAATTTGCACATTAGGTTGAAAGCAGCTACACTGTGAACAAAACGCGTGCTGCTCTTTTGCCTGAAAATGTCACTTGTTTGTCTGCGTGATTGGCTGAAAGCCTGAAATGCGTGTTAACTGACTGCATAGTGTACAAGTAGGCCTATACGTTTCCAACTTGTATAAACGGTAACAAGTACACTTACGTTTTGCAGTTTTTATGGTTTTTTGCATTAACTACAAAATTGAAAAATTGTTCGAAATTAATCGATTAATCGCGATTAATTTTTGGTGATTAATCGATTAAAAAAAATTTTAATCAGTACCAGCCCTACTATTAATGCCATCAATCGGCAAAAGCTGTATCCAAGTAATAAATGACAAAAATAGACATTTGTACTTTTTAACACATACAAAACTACCACAAAATATATGAACAACATAAAGAATGAATCTGAGTGAGTAAGGTTTAACATCTCACCTGACACAGTATAGATCATTTCAGGGACGGCCTTTACAGGCAACATGTACATACGACATTACACATAATAATGGAACAGAAAATTTAACCTTTACTATAATAAAAGTTTAACTTAAAAGTTTAATTTTTACAGAAACACAAAACACAAAAAATGACTTAAACCTAAAATTGTAAGAACTCACCATAATATGCATGCATATGTAATTAACAGTAATGGCAGTTCTACTAATCTTCCCTCTTATCCTCTAGAAAGTCATCAATTTCAGAATGCTATCTATTGGACATCAGGGAGATACAGCATGAATCTAACGTGAAAAGACTGTTCAAGCGCAATTTCATATTGAACACTAAAAACATTTTTGTCTGGTTCTTCCTGTTACATTACTGATTCACTGCATTGTTACTTGCACCTACTTTGTTAAAGCAGAATGATGACGAGTGATGTGATAAAAGAACATTCTCATTACATCTGTTGCACTACGGAGTTTTTAACTATCTGCCAACGACTCAATACAAAAAGGTATACACCAGCATACAAGAATTGTACAATATTGATTCTGGTAGAGTCAAAGTTAGCAGTAAACAATGACAAAACATTCAGACAAAAATAAATAAAAATTCCTAAAAAGTTTGACAGCAAATATGCTGCAAGTAGCTCAGCATAACTCAACAAATGTCACAGCTCATTAAACAATGCAAGTCGACTGTTATGAGTACAGTATTAAATGAAGACGATATTAACAGCTGAATACATTTGCAGACTGACAACAGTATACAGACTATAATGCATAGCAGAAATGTATCGGCACATCAGCATTAAACACAGGGTTGTATTTGTCACATTTCTAAAGTTAATGTTACTGCTATATGGCATGTATACAACCGCTAGTCGATATGACCCAGTGCCCAGAACAGTCCAGTTTCATTGCTGGTTGCTCAACGATAGACGCCATATTGGCGTTATGCCTGTTATCCGATATACACCGTGAATCCAATCGTCTGCTAAACATGGCATACCTCGACATCAAGGCAGCCTTCGACTCCATCAACAGACAAACCTTGTGAAAGGCACTGAGCAGTCGAGGCATGCCGGATGCTTTCCTGAAGCTCATTGCATCGCTTCACGAAAACACGAGTGCTCAAGTCCGTCTTGACCAGAATCTTTCAAACCATCTTCAGATGATCACCAGCGCGAGACAAAACTGCGTCCTTGCACCAGTGCTGTTCAGCATTGCCATCGATTGGATTCTATGCCACATGACGGTGAAGCCCAGGATAGCAGTGGGGCATGATCATTTCGGCGACCTCGTATATGCTGACGATACGGTTTTTTTCGTCAAGTCGACAGCTGAAGCTGTCTCTAGTCTGAACAGCTTCAGTCAGACTGCCAGTGTACTTGGCCTTCGGGTTTCATGGCCAAAAACGAAATTGCAGAATCTCTCTGACGGTTACTCTGGTTCAGACATTAACAGATGTACTGGTTTAGCATCGTCAGTTATGTCGGCACTTAGTCACATCTGGAAGGATCGACGTCTTTCACTGACCACAAAACCGGTATTTATCAGGCTATCAGTATTACTGTATGCAGCCAAAACTTGGACTCTCCTCGATGCTGATTCCAGAGACCTCGAGGCATTCCATATGAAATATCAGAGACAGCTACTGCAAATCAAATGGCACCAGTTCATTCCGAACAACGAGATAACTAAGTCCACCGGTCTTCCGTCAATCTCAGAGTCATCAGCCATCACCGCAACTCTCTCTTCGGTCACGTTGCCAGGTTGCAAGAGGACGTTCCAGCGCACAAGGCACTCTCAACTGCCATGTTGACCTATCATTCGAATGTCCACCAAGAAGCCAATAAAGTCGTTGCCCAGGCCGTCTTGCAACAGATGAGTTGACCAGATTCGGTCGGACAACAACTTCCCACCTGCTGACCTCTAGTAGCATGCCGTCAGTCGTGGTCACTGCGGGGCGATGCTACAACCTCTGTTGGCTAAGCGTTGACGACGACAACATCTGACACAGGTGGCAGTAGCATTAACTTAAACCCAAGCTGGCTGGTACTCGATTTACTTACTGGGGAGGGATGGAAGGCTGAGCTGACCTGGGTGGCTGGTTATATACCGAGATGGTTATCTGTCTACAGAGAGTCACCGATGCAAGAGTAACCATTGAAAAATATTGAAAACTGAACCATTGAAAACCATTGAAAATTGAAAAATATTGACCCAACCACGAGTCAAACTCACTATTGCCACCAATCCAACTAATGTTCCTGGACAAAACGTACTTCCTGGCCATAAAACTTCAACTAAGCTAAAATTTAAACTTTACATTTAAATGTGAAATTTTAATACAGGTCTACCTGATAAGAACTTACTTCACCCACAGTACATGCAGCTGAGTGCTTTGATGTCTGTGTTTTCAAGGTAATCTAACGCATGTCAGGAAAACATGTTTTTTTCTCACTGCCAACTGCTAGACACCGTAAAAACACAGACTATAACACAGAGTGCTATATGCCATAACTCATCATACAAACGTAACCTTTTTACCTACAGCATGCAGCATGTCACCCAAAATTCCAAAAAAATTAATTATTTCTGATCAAGCCTATCTTATCCTGAAGACATCCACACACAAACTCAGCTTTTCTTGGTGCACACAGAATAGTGAAAAATAGTTTTTCGTGATTTCCATGACCTTTTATGTGCATTTTCTAGCAGGACCTTCCAGGACCACTTATGATCATTTTCCATATCATTCCAAAACTGTATTAATCGAATGGCTATCAAACAAGTCAGATTTTCACATACATTAACTAAATCAATTAATGAAAGCTCAAAACATATGCCGCATTGCACTGAATATGTAACGCAGTTCACAAGTATGCTAAACAGCAGACAGCCACAGACACGCTGCCTGAATTTAAGAGTTGCTACACAGCTTGCAGCTCGCGAGCCAACCGACAGACAAACTGATAAACGAATGAACAAAATACAGCCACCTCAACAGAGGTGATGCAGCAGTCATGGACTATAAACATTACAATACTGTAAGTAATGTGTTACTGTAACGTTGGATGCATAGCTCTGTCCATGGATCCAGACCTGCATTCTGCATGAACGCAAACACCGACTCTGACGAGATGTTACTGAACCATCATGGAATCCTTCAACAAGCAAGTGTAAATATCCAGCGCTAAACCTCCTACAATAACGACAGTAAGCCAGTCACTTTGTTGACGTCTTCGACCTTACCCATGATGCTTAGCACCGTCAGCGCACCAGGTGCCACCTGAACATAACATAACACAAAGTCCCTTAGTTACTACCATGAACTACAAATAATTTTGATGAATGTCTGCAGGCAGGTGAAACATCAACGTATGTAACCAGCCAATTAGACAACTCAGCCTTCTACTCTCCATGGGATGAAAAAATGAGTATCAGCTTTTGGTCTGAGTAGTAATAGATGGCACATTGGATGGTGAATGTAGTGCTATAGCTGCTATACTCAGCTGGACCTGCAGCTGAAGCTGACTGGCTTTGTCCAAAGGTCAGTGGCTGACCAGCATTTGTGCTACATTCATCAAACTAGAAAAGCAGACGTATCCCGCACACCTCCGCCAAGGGCTTGTCAGATTGCAATGTAGATTTCACCTACGCGTTTCAAACTATAGTTGCATTTTCCACAGTGACTTAGTTCTACGTGACCTAAAAAAACCGTGATTGGATACACTGCCGCTTTGCCAGCGGTTCCCTTATGCCCCCTTTAATGCAATGGTAACGAAAATTTCAAAGTGATCCAGAATCCAGGATTCCTGCCGGATCACCCCCAAAATTTAATCACTTGTAGCTTATGCCACGCCCGACATGCCCTTAAGAATTTCAGAAAAATCCGTCCATAACTTTTCGAGTTATCTTGTACACACACACACATACAGACAAACAGACAGACGAACAAAGTCTGGCAAAAACATAATCTCCTTGGCGGAGGTAATAAACTGTGTGAACTCATGCAACGGCAGTGCCACGATGACCGAAATGTCTTCTGGATAATCACAAGCCCTTTGGTTTTCCATACTTCAAGTGAACGGTCGCAGAGTTTCACCTGCGTTTTGCCAGCATCTTGAACCGAGTAGTTTGGCAGGCCGAGATTTCCTGCTTTGGTTGCAAGGTCTGTGAGCTGGACGGTGTTGCTGCCTTTCAGTACTATCTTTGTCTCTCTATTAGTGCACACACACACACAGTTTCATCTCACAGAATCCAGCATCAAAAAACTGGCTTTTCATCTTTAATTTTACTAGTATACAGTACAGCCACTACATGGAATTAAACAGAAAAAACACTATATGTACAATGAAAATGTTTAACGGCTTTTTTTCCGCAATGAATCACAGTAATCGAAGCTACCAAATGGAAACTGCTATTAATACTTCTAGTTTGTGTTTAACCAACTGGGTTGTCCACAGAGCTATCCCGATATTATGCCAGGTTGCCAAAACACGCAAGACACTTAAAAACACTTTCAGAGCAGAATGTCCGTCCAGAGATTCAACAAACAGGTTAGATGCCTCAAAAGTGAACATTAAACAAGAAGCCCAGCCATCACTGGAAAAGGCTAACCATACGCCAGCATCCGAATGTCAGCAAACGTGAACGACAGGCCAGTTCAGTAGAGAGTACCCTAGCTGTAACAAAAAAAAAAGGATCGGCAACAAAGGCATTAGATAGAGCACTTGCAAATGCCTATGGCCTCTCAACAGTAACCACTGTGCTGAAACAGTCTGGCCATAATGTGCCATACAAATTTTGGGGGTTGGGGCCTCCTTTCGGGAGAACAGATGTCCGTCGGGAATCAGCGACGGTACTGTCACGTAGGGCATGGATTAGTTCCTAGTTAATAGTAACCATGCCCCTAACTAAAAACGTTTGGCAAAATCTGCAATGCAAGTATTTGGGGGGGCAGTCAGTACCCTCATTTGGGGAAAAGAGCAGAGTTAAATGGGGTTCAACTTGGTACCACAGGGTAGCCATCAGACAGCCCCATTTACTTGCTTAGACAATCTTCCAATAAAATGTACTGTTTAGCCACAATATATGCATTATGCATTACAGAGAGACGACAAGGGTTAATCTTAACGGCTGACCAAAAATTCTCGGTGAAAAACTTTTGTTTAGGCAGAATCAACTCTATGCAATGTACAGTAAAAACCATTATTTGGGTAAAACAAGTTATGTGCAAACTTGATATTGGTAACAATCAGATATGTTTTAGTAGCAATATTCAGTTTTTCACAAAAATTAAAACTTATTAATTAATCAATGTGATCAATTTTCATTAATAACAGACAGCGGTAATTGTCCTAGCAAATGGACATTTTGGTTAGCAACTTTAACAGGCATTCAGACATCAGTTCTCAGAAATGCACCAAGACAAAATCCTGAGTGTTTATGCAGTTTTGCAGACAGACTAAATGTTGTCAATTTCTACAAAAACAACAATGATCAAGATGATTAATTACAGTGTTTTCATAGCGATGTGACCTTATCAAAATTTATTGATTGAAATTATATTTGCCATTTGCGACTAAGTTCTAATTCCTGCACTACTAGTTATACGCAATAAATGAGTTACCCGAACTGTTCCCAATACAGAAGCATTTCACCGAAGCGCTGCTGTTCTTCAATGAGAAGACGATACAGACCAATGGCTGCATGCGCCACCTGACTAGCGGTTTTACCGATGCCCATGGTCAACTCAGAGTTGACAACAAACACCATCTTGTATGCTGGACCATCACCGAGATATTCCTCTACAACATCTTCCTCCTCCGAGCTGGCGTCACTTAAATCCAGTGCCTAGAACATGTGACAATGTGAACAAGCAAAGTAGCAGGATGTCAAGGGAAACTTGACAAATGCAGCTCTAGGTTTATACATCTCTTGAGTTCTCAGCTGTGCATAACCAAACATAATTAATGCATCAAGTAGTTTACTTTCTTAATTCCAGTAAATGCAAGATGCTACTAAGTTACCAGTTTGTTTACATAAAGCATAGTGACAGATTTAACAGTAGTAAAAAAACTGCAAATATTGGTTGTTGTATTAGAGCACATTAGAGGTTAATTTTTAACGTTATCATCGTCGTCATCAGCGCTATATAAATTCACGTTTTATTTACTTACTTACTTGTATATCAGTCAATTATAAGTCATTGATTCAAGCACAATCCGTGGTACTCCCACTACCTACGTCCTACATAGGACATAGTGAAGCAGACATAAAAGAAGTGTATGAATCGTCACACTACCCGCGCACTCGCCACTGGCACATGTCTCACCTGTCTGTCCACACACAGCACACACTGTCCACTGAGTGTGGGATGGAGAAGCCAAAATGAGGGGAGTAGGGCAAGGCATGCCACCACAGCCTGTGGGTGGTCGTGCGTCCAGGGTTTAATTACCAGTGTCAGGTTTACATAATGCCTCACAGTCCAGGTTCACACTGAGCTGTGCATAGACTTGTGTTGTTGGTTCAATTTCGCACTTAGGCAATGGACATCATGTGAAAATCTGGCCTATAGCAGGCCCGTCTTGGGGTAGGAGTCAAGTGCAAGGCTATTTGCTAGCAAGTACAAATTGTTCCAAACACTTATAGGTTTATGTAAGGTTCGTGGAATTATACGCCAAAATTTTGCAAATTATGCGCAACAATTTTAAAGATTATGCGTGCACTTTTTGCCAATTATGCGCTCCTTTTTGGCTTTGTATTACACACAATTGGCAATCAACAATGAAAAGGCCTTCTAAATCAACTCCCGTAACTGAAGGTGATTATTCTGCAAACATTAGACTTAGAGTCAACATTCATGTTCAAGAAAACAAATTATAGCAGTAAAATAGTTCTTACATTGGGGCCTGGGCCCTGGGCCTAGGATCCCTACTCCCCTAGGTATTCAAATTCCAATACAAAAACTCCAACATGTTCAATGTTTCTGCGGCCAACCGGGTACGCTGTGGCATCAGTAATTGACTGTACTTTGAAAACGAATGCTCCGCATCAGCACTAGTTGTAACTGAAAAAAATGTAGGCCTACATCTGTGCCAGTCTTGACAATCCTGGCAGTCTGTCTGATGTGCTTTTCCAGAATGTAGTAATGTCTGTCAGTGTCATACTTGTCACTGGAGAGCTTCTCACTGCTTCCGGTCCAATGACATCAACGTATTTATGCAGAGCTAGTTGTATTATGCGGGATCTGCCCAATTATGCGGAAGGTCACCAATTATGCGCAAAATTATGCGCGCGCATAATCGCATAATTCCACGATCCCTAGGTTTATGGTATACACAGGCTAGTGCTGTAAGCCATAAGCCATACAGTTTGCACAACAGTCAGCAGACACATGCCCACCACACCGTCGCCGGTCATTGTGTTCTCACGGTTGTCACTAGCAGCAGAATGAGCGTGTGTCTAGGGAGGGAATAGGGATGTCTGCTGCATTGACGTAATCTGACACCACACTGCCACAGTCAGTGTCACTGAAGTGAGGATCAAATGTGACCTGTCTAATTTCAGGTATAGCAGACCTGCACGCCACCCCACTGCACCTATAGACTGAGAGGCAATGGACAAAGTGAAGGGGCATTGCAGGGCATTGGAATGGTGGGTGAGTGCAAAACAAAGCAAACGAATCCTAACGTTCATTACCTTCAATCCTTCATACAATGCATTTCATTTTTCATGTCTAGCCCTGACTGCGCAGCAGCACGCGACTGGATGCTGATGATCCGACGAGTATCGGTACTGGTATTGGGTATTGGTATCGGCAGTGGCCAATAATTACATCAGCACAAATACTTTGGATAAAATCATTAAAAAAGTAAAAATTACGGAAAAGAAATAACCAAATCTACCTCATTAAATTCGGCATCAAGATTTTTGTCCTGATTCTCAAATATCCAGGCAGCTGCTAGATCTGCATTGTAATTGCCAGTAAAGTAAAGAGCCTAAAAATTAGCAAAGCAATGCCAAGCCATGAACAACACACAATCGAACATATCCAACACTGCTGGCAACAGAAATAAAATCAAATAAGATGTTGTATGTAGTGAGCTATCGACACACACAATAAACATACAAAACTGAAGACATAAACATTTCATTCATATCTTATACAGCATCATTTAAATGATCAAAAAGAAACGGATTAAAACTCATACATTGCTTGCACCTAATCACTGTAATTCAAGGTGCAGGCATTATCACAAAATAGTCATGACATTATAAAATATCTAAGATATTCAATGGCTACGAAAGCACAGCTGAAATGTGCACCATCAAAAACAGCAGTTTCTCACAGATGTTTCAATGCAACATTTGTCTACAATTATGTCATCATTCTGTCAACAAAAGCTGAAAAAATTGGATAAAATCACCACCTGCACAGAAACACAAAGCTAAAACTGAACGCTAAAGTCTGTACTTAGACCAAAGTTCAACTAAACGATTAAAAATGGCGGAAAACCGGTAAACCTAACAGGAAATAAATCAACCAGTTATGCTTGGACTTGCTTATTTAATTGTGCCACACATGCAAATGACATAATTATGTAACGTCTTATGTCATTGTGTAGCCATTACGGCATTTATTTTTGGGACCAGACTGTTTTAATTTACTAAACTATCCGTGTTAGTCGTCATGTTTTCGCTCAGCGAAATCACTTCACTTTTTACGCGCGAAAGCAGCCATGCTTTCAACGCGTCTTAGCCATCGCAATTCTGTCCGTCTGTCTGTCACATGGTTGGATCAGGCAAAAGCAGTCCAAGCTAGGATCTCCAAATCTTCACCATCGGCTGCCTGGAAGACTCTAGTTTCAGGAACCGTAAAGCTTTTTCATAAATTCGAAGGGGGTCACCCCGAATGAGGGCGCTAAATGAGAGGGGGGTGGTCAAAATTTGCGATTTTTGGCCTATAACTCGCTGTATCTCAGTAACGGTGCAAGATAAGGCCTAGGTTACTATTAATCACTAATAGCAAATCGTATACTGGCTGTCGATTGGCGCCGAATTCAATGACCTTGGATGACCTTGAACGCCAAAATAGGGGGTTTTACAGATTTTTTCGCAATATCGGGCTGCGCAAGTCTATATCATTCACAAGGAGGCGCCACCGTCGCCAACGCCACACGCGCCTATGGCCGATGTGTATTATGGTCCCAATGGGCCGAGTCCAAGTGATATGCGATTTTCGAAACTATAACTGCTGAACTGGAAATGCTATAGGCTTTCGCGCATCTCGTGAGCTTTGCTCAAATTTCTTGTTGACTTAAGTAGGTACTTAGACCAAAATTTAGACTCAGCGAAAGTCTTGGCAAAAGTCTAAGTCAAACAGTGAAAATATATTGATATCAAAAAAACAATCAATATTTTCGATTTATCGAGTCATCACTATTAAATACAACATTTTGATAAGATATGAAATTCACTTGACAGAATAAATAACCACTGACAAACAACTCTGGAGTACCCTTGTTGCGGCATTTCGTGTTACTCCGAGAGCCACCAATGCTTGGACAAGATCTTCTCGTGCAGTAAAGGATCTTGCCGGCCTTCCTCCTGTAGCTTTCGTCCCCGCCTCCTCAGCACTCATTTCACTTCATACAGCTAAGTGATGCTTATCAACCTGCCAATCGTACCATCCAAGAAGTTAATGCAAACTGCACCAGATCAGTAGTATACATAACAACAAATGAGTTGCAGCGACTATGGTACTGTCAAGACGATACTCTATTGCAGCCTGCTCCGGTGCCATCAAAACGGCTATGCAGAAGTCAGCGCTATCTATAGTAGTCTTGATGGTCTCAGGGTGCCGTCCAGAGTCAACGCCATCCAGGCAATTTACAACTCAAGTCTGCTAGCCTAGCATTGGTGATAATAGTGTTTTGGTCGAATGATTTCTTGAATCTGGTGAGTTGAGCTATCTTTAACTGGCTAATCTAGACTACCTATAAAGCTTGTCCACAATAAAGCTGATCCATGGCATACCAAGCTATAAGAAATGCCTCAGAGTAGCAATGTGGCTGATCTGCTACTGCTGCTAATCTGTATTATAGTACGCTTGTTTTTCAGTGTAGCTGCTCCACAACTACAGTTCATAAAGGCCTACTAATCTCTCTAATGGAGGTAACTGGAGCTTTCGTATCCGAGAACTTTTGTTCCCCGGAACGAAAGTTCCATAGGTGCCGTAGCCACTGCGTAAACGAGTAGGCCTAGTGATTAGTTGACCGCCACTTAAAACAGTAACAAAAATAGTACAAACAACTAAAAATAAGTTAACAAAATAAAAAAAACCTTTTTCTAATAACGAGATATTCTTTGCTCGTATAGAAACTACAAATTTATTTAGAAACAGTAATGTTTACACAAATGTACAAATCCTACTAACTGTCGAAGACGCAACAACGTGCTAATTTCGGCTCCCGACAATTTCGGTCATATGCATCAGTGTAGCTTAGTGATTGCAATCCCGGGATTGAAAATTCAATCCCGGGACCCGGGATTGAAAAAATTGTAATCCCGAGATCCCGTTTCGGGATTAGGCTCACAGACTGGTCGTTATTTTGGTATAACCATTTGACTTACTACATGCATTATGATATTGCAGGCCCCGACGGAAGGTAGGCCTACAGGGTGGTCCAAAAAAACGGATACCCAGTTTTATTTTTGGGATAACTTCGATAATTCAGCACCGTTTTAACCATTCTTTCACTGTTACCAGCAGAAATTTATGGCGCGTAAACGTGAAGTTCTTCCTCCCACCGCACCTTTATTGTGTGACCACATTACCTAGCAAAACAAAGCAGTGTCAAAGCTACAGTGGTCTCGGAGAACAGGCAACACATAAAGATATCAATTTCGTAGCATAAAATAGTTAAGTTTACTTACTTATTCGCAGTAGTGCCTTGTGACGTCATTGTTACGTCATATTGTGTTTATTTACTTTGTTTACCAGTAATAATTGTTTACCAGTAATAGAATAAATTGTGTCTAGTGTAGCTATGCTGTAATTTTGTAATCGTGGCCTTGTAGCCTGGTAAGAAGGCCTATAAGTATGACACAGAATTTATTATGTTTATAAAGAATTAAAATAACGAACATCATTACATATCATCGATTTTTGGTGGACCTTACTAACGATCGTGCGGCGTGTCTTTGGAACAAGATAATGCATGTTGCCAGTCAGTACTGTAGTCTACAATAACGCAGTATTGTCGCTGTAATGCTTTAAAAGAAAACATCGGCTGCGTTCATACACCTGCACTGGGTAATCCGGGTAAAACTGGGTAATCTAACCCTAAAACTAAAATATTAGTAGGCTACAAAGTATTTCATTTTTGAGAAAAAAAAATAAGGAAATGACGAAAATGGCAGTCGTGCCAACAAAATTAATTTTTTGACGCAATTTACTAAATTTTCACTTTTTGACAAACAAAAAATGACGTTTTTGGCATAAAAATTCTTCGTAGAC
>Ga0209671_1004924_pt1 | contig 13368 bp, 7 predicted proteins | sample WorMetHERISLAND2_2_FD_187401 | JGI IMG/M metagenome (GOLD analysis project Ga0209671, IMG submission 187401) | Marine gutless worms symbiont microbial communities from Max Planck institute for Marine Microbiology, Germany - Olavius geniculatus... | ecosystem: Host-associated > Annelida >... | reverse complement strand
TGTGTTATAGGCACCTTAGGTGGATACAATTTTAGAAACTCAGCTTTATATTTGTTTAAAACTTTTAGACATAAATTGCGTTAAGCGTAAATTTTTGTAAACCTACCTGTTATAAGTAAGCATATGCTATGCCTACTGTATGTACTCTTACTGTTGTTTGGAAGCACAAAACACTTGATATATTTTTGTCGTTTAAAATTAAAAGTATGCCGGTATCTGTATCGTTATATAAACCACTATGACTTTTATTTACAATTGATAAGATGGTTAATACGTGTAACCACAAGAAGTTCAATCGTGTAGAAAAACCGCACATCACGCAGTGTGTTGTGTGTTATTTAATTTAAACAAAAATATGCGAAGTTAATTCTACACAACGCTGAGGGAAAGCAACACGAAGTTGTCTGCGGTCAAGTGTTCAGTGTCAAGAATTCCTTCGATGCCACAGCAATTTTACATTTAAAGGCGTGCTACAGACTGTAATGGCAATAGTAATATTAATAATCACATGTCATGCGCGAAGCTACAGAAGGGCCAATCCAGCAACTTATTCTTATATGAGATAATGAGATATTTTTGATTTAGCTTAACTTGAAGTAGGCCTAATTCAGGAATAAACGACCAGTTAGACAAAAACTTCAGCCTTAAACCAGATTACAGTTTCTGTGCACGAACAGTTTCAAGTGATAAAATATTTACACGCCGCTGTTGTAAGCATCTTAGTGCTGTTGTCCGCGAGCAAAAACCATTCAAACATTGTTCGGGTTCAGACTTCAGAACTAGAGGCGTGCTTGTATCTAAAATTAAATAGTTGTAGTCTGGTTTCCAAACTGTAGTACAGTAGTAATAGTAGTAAACCCCGATAGCGAAAAAAATAATGGAAAAAATCGACTGCAGATGTATTGTCTGGTGCCTGCTCATCACATGGAACTACTGTTGGAAGTCTGGTTGTCTACGGTGGCGGCGTTGCCGGCCAAGTCGACCGTGAAGTCGCTGCCAAACAGGAAGTCACGTGACAGTGGGGCGTGGAGCAAGATGGCGGCGGTGATGCCGAGCGTTGTTGTCGTGAAGATCAAAAGCAGAACTCGGTCGACAACCATTGCTACCTGCACAGCGCGCATTGACAAATTGCCAATATATCGTTGATATGTGCACCAGTTCATGACGCACGCAGATTTTGTTGAACTTTCTACGTCTTTATCTTCATGATTAGCGACAGGCAACGAACAAACGGGCTAAAGAAGGAACAAAGAGTATGTGACCAATTCTTAGCGACCCTTCCCAAAAACGTTTCATTAATAGCCATTAATAGAACATCTTTGACTCTCCGTTGTAAAGTGGAGACATGAGACCTAAAAAATTCTGTGCTTCTAGTTGCAATCTGGCGAAAAAATAGAGACGAGAGAAAAACTTCATTTTTTTATCTCATGACATTTCGTGCAATACTACATGCAGGGTGCGGCAAAAAGGTGAATCCCTAAAATTTTTCGCTGTTTTCTCAGCAACCGTTTGGAATTTTAATTTGAAATTTTACAGATTTATTTCTAAAAACTTTTTACATCTAAATCCCAAATAAAATGTGATTTTGCTGAAAAACGACAAAGTTACAGACTTTTTAACATGATCGCCTACCGATTTTTCAGCATTCAAAAATGCTCCGACTACAACACCAATTTAATAACATCGTTGAAACAACACAGTTAAATAATGATCAAATGCCAGAATTCCATTGTCACTGCAAATGTTCGAAGTGTTCACCGCCAGCTTCAAGCTACAACACTAGCCTCCAGTCGCCTTATTTGAGAAATCTTTTACAACCTTGTCGATCGGTCCCTGTCGAAGGTTGTCCCAGATAACCTGAAGCGCTTCCTTGAGTTCGGCGCTTGTTTTCGGTCTTGATTTAAGCTTGCGGTAAGCCTCCAACACTGTACCCCATACGAGATAGTCCATTGGGTTTATATTCGACGAATTTGGAGGTCATTGGTTCTTTTGTGATGATATCTGGACAGCTGGCCCGCAGCCAGTTCTGTGCGCTGCGCGGCGTTGCGCGCTGTGTGTGCTGACGCGCCGTCCTGCTGGGAGATGAATCCGGTGGCAGCCGGCGATTGTTTTAAAGGAACGATAATTTAGTAATAATTTATAAACAATATAAATTACTGTTTCTTAAAACGTCACTGTGACGTCATCGGCAGTAACGTGTAACCAGTATTTAAAAATAAAATAGCATTTTTAGCTTAAACATTTTTGAATGCTGTCATGTAAAGGCGGTCATGTTAAAAAGTTTATAACTTCGTCGTTTTAAAAAAAAATCACACTTTACACGGCGATTAAATGTAAAAGGTTTCTCTAAATAAAACTGTTAAATTTGATATTAAAATCCCAAACGGTTGCTGAGAAAAGGGCGGAAAACGTCAGGGGTCCACTGTTTTGCCGCACCCTGTATACAGTACAACAAAAAACAAAGTGATGCACCAATTCTGAATAGTGTCCATAAGAACTAAAACAAAAATACGGCAACGTAACGGACTAAACGCAAACTTTGAAAACAAACAAAAATTGCGCCAATATTTTGAGTGTCAAATAAAAATGTTAAAGACGGACGGAAACTGGAAACACCGAAGTTTTTTCATGCACAACACAATTATGAACTTAAAATATTTATGCTGTTTTTAACAGATCTGTTTTCGTTTGACAATATTAAAATATATACTCGTAGATTTATATACGTACTATAGTTGACATTGACGGAGAGTAATTTTTATTACTTGTTGCCATTCGAGTTTGACGGCGTCTTTGTGGTCCTGTATCAGCAGACGAAGTTCGTTCAGCTCGATCGATTCGTAGATTTTGTCGAGCAGGCGAGACAGTCGCTGCTCGGTGGCCGTACTGACGCGGCTGCCCAGGACTGATGCAAGACCTTCACCCTCGCCGACAGCACCACTCGGCGTGGATGACGCACCACCGCTGACGCTGGACCCGCCGCCGCTGGGTGTCGCCATAGTAGCGGCCGAGTTGCCGATGATCTGTGCCGCGACCGATGTCATACGACGTCTGTTGGACGACAGCGACGAAGGACAAGCGCCGTTCGCTGGGATGCCTGCTGGACTCGTCATCTCGTACACACCGGCTGACGTATCCGACACGTCCGACGAGTTGGCGACGAAATCCTGTCAATACACGACAACGAAAGCCGTGCTACTAATCGCTTTCCACGGCAAATACACAGAAAGTCGCGATGATACTAAGTTAAACTAACGATCTTTTTTCAAACTTTTAAAGCGCCAGATTCAACGTTCTTGCGACAGTCTTAAATGTGGTTATTTGAGAGATATACAAATATATGCACAAAACAAAAGTTTATACACCTGTTAACAGCAACATGTAAAAACTATCATATTGAAAACAGCACAAGATCACAAAAACCAAACAAACAGACATTAAGCAAAAAGAATCGTGTAGCAAAGCGCAACCGTTGGAGGAGGTTTGCACTCTCCGAATGCTATCTGGTAATTGATCAATTAAAGCAATTCAAAATAAATACAACTTACAAGTATCGATACTGTAGTACGGCCGTCTTTAACGAATCTACTCTGTTTTTGTTTTACTCTGACCATCTTGGTGTACGCTGAGCTATTCGCCGAGGTTCGTAGACGTTCAGATGACTCGATGTTCGCTCGAAGTTTCTGACGATTCTCCTGCATGCCGCCAAAACAACATAATAGTCAGGATGGCCTCAAATTGAAATTTACCGTGTGAAAAGTTTACATCAGATTTAGTACATAATAACTAACTTATGTACTTAAATACAGCAAACAAAAGTAAGATAAATATTAGTTCAATATATACGGCTCTTAGATTAACGCACTGTGTTAAAAGTATCGTGGACTCTTGGCGTCAGGCAAAAAGTCGAAATCGATTATAAGCAGATTTAGAAAAAAAACAATGAAGTCATGGCTCACAAGATGCCAAAAGTCGCCCTTTGTTTTTCCTTGCTGCATTATAAATCTATGCAGTAAAACTAACAAAATTTATACCCTTAACATGTATTTTTGATGGCTTTTCATGCCCAAAAGCATTTGCTAAACCGCCAGTTCGTTTGCTCTATAGCAACGCAACTAAACGGCGCTTAACTGCATTAACACAATGCAGTTCTGTTCAGTTAATGTCGCATTGCACACGCAATTAACGAGAGTAGCTATACTGCGACGAGGCTTGCACTGTGGTTTTTTTGCGTTCATCCACACGATGCGCCAAAAATCACCACCTGTGTTACCACGGCAACGTGTGCATTACCTGTATGACGGCGCCTTCCTCAAGAAACCTACCCCTGCTTTCTGCCTTTGGCCTTGATTTTTGGCAATTGGGGTTCAGTCCGCCACTCCCGATTCTAATTTCTAGCAACGCTCGTATAAAAACAAGTAATAAGTAAATGACGCTTTTTATCACTAGGATCACGAAATCTTCACTGTGAGCTGCACCAAGGTCTCTAGTTTATCGTGACAAAATTTCGTGCCACTAGGTGCAGGGGTTCCTCTCGAACGAGGGCGTCACAGAGGGGTACCCCCTAAAAAGACGTCATTTTGCCGTTATTGGCTCGAATAATGTAAAAACGGTTGTAGATAGGTACATACATGCTGCTTATCATAACAAGCACTGGTGACAGGCTTTTTGAATTTACCAACATCAATGACCTTGAACGACCTTGAACCGCTCAAAAAGCGGTTTTTAGTAAATTTTTCGCAATTTTTGGATGCAGCGCACATTTCAACACCGAATTGCGACGAAACGGCTGGCGATAGACCAAGACAACCTGCATATGAAATTTTTAGCACTCAACGTAGATTTTAGCAGTCCACGTCCCAACCCTCTAGGTTCAAGGAGGCCGGCGCAGGCAGGCGTCAAAGACAGCTACCCCCCTCCCCTAAAAAGTGGTTATTTTACCGCTTTTATCGCGTGTAGCGTAAACCTGGTTGCAGATAGGCACAGACATGCTGCTTATCATAACAAGCACTGGTGACAGGCTTTTTACATTTATCAACATCGATGACCTTGAATGACCTTGAATTCTAAAAATATTGATTTAACGTGATTTTTTGGCGATTTTTGGCTGCAAAAAAGTGAATTACGACGAAATGGATGGAGATAGACTAAGATTACCTGCGAACAGGAACTGCTATAGGCTTTCGCGCGTCTCGTGAGTCGTGAGCTTTGCTCAAATTACTTGTGTTTATTAGCTACAATGTGGTTCAAACAGTAGAGGCTTAACAACATCGTCTCTGATATAGTCACTCATATGGCTTATAGCCTATACTTGCGTTCCAAGAGAACATGGTGTTGACTGCTAGGCTAGCAGTTTTTACGCGCGATAGCAGAATCGCGTATTAGCGTTGTCCGTCTGTCTGTCCGTTTGTCCGTCCGTCTCTCTGTCACACTCGTGATCTGTATCAAAACGGCGCAAGCTGAGATCACGAAATCTTTACAGTGGGCTGCCCCAAAAACTCTACTTTTAGTGACAAAATTTCGTGCCCGTGGGTGAGGGGTTCCCCTCGAACAAGGGCGTCAAATAGGGGTACCCCTTTGAAAAGACGTTATTTTGCTACTATTGGCCCTTATAGTGTGAAAACAGTTGCAGATAAGTTGAGACATGCTGCTGATCATAACAAGCACTGGTGACAGGCTTTTTAGATTTATCAACATCGATTACCTTGAACGACCTTAAACCCCTCAAAAAAAGTTTTTAGTCAATTTTTCGCAATTTTTGGATGCAGCGCACATTTCAACACCGAATTGCGACGAAATGGCTGGAGATAGACCAAGACAACCTGCGTATGAAATTTTCAGCATTAAACGTAGATTTTAGCAGTCCAAGTCCTGACCCCTTAGGTTCAAGGAGGCCGGTGGCGCAGGCGGGCGTCAAAGACAGCTACACCTCTAAAAAGTGGTAATTTTACCGCAATTATCTCGTGTAGCGTGAAAACGGTTGCAGATAAACACAGACATGCTTTTTAGATTTGTCAACATTGATGACCTTGAACGACCTTGAACCCCCCCAAAAGGGGGTTTTGTTCAATTTTTTTGCAATGTTTGGCTGCAGCGCACATTTCAACAGTCAATTGCGACGAAATGGTTGGAGATAGACTAAGACAACCGACATATGTAATTTTCAGCATTGAGCGTAGATTTTAGCTGTCTAAGTCCCGACTCCCGACCCCTTATAGGATGTTTACACGATCCAGCAAGCATCCAGCTGGCCTGATGGAACCCCGCCCCCTATCAGCCTATCAGCTGCTTACCCCGCCGCCTATCAGCTGTGGGCTAAGCATAAGCGGGCCAGCTGATAAGCCTACGTGTTATATAGGCTTTCCAATATGCCTATCACCAATATCATCAATATTTAAATCTGTGGTTACAACCCGCCCGTCCTCCTAATTACCACAGAACTTCCAGCTAGCTGGATGAATGCTGGATTGTGTTAACACCCCATTAGGTCCAAGGAGGCCTGCGCAAGCAAGCGTAAAAGACGGGTACCCCCCTAAACAGTGGTTATTTTACTGATATTGCCTCGACTAGCATGGAAAAAGTTGCAGATAGGCACAGACTTCATGCTTATAATAACAAGCACTATTGATGAGCTTCTTAAAAGTGTCAACATCGATAACCTTGAATGACCGTAAACTTCCAAATTAGGGGTTTTTAGTAATTTTGTTAGCTATTTCAGGCAGCGACACACATTTTAGGAGTGAATTTCGTATAAAATTATTATTATTTCATTGCATGCTGTACACGGATTGCCAAAGTGGCAGGATCGCTGCTATCGCGCGTCACATGAGCTTTGCTCAAATTACTTGTATAATCTTAAATACTAGCGATATGCGCCAGCGTTTATCAAAATTCGTTATGGTTTAACTCGTTATTTTGTCTGTACTATTCGGTGCAGTGTTAGGCCTACTTCATACTGGCACTTAATTTGGAGACAGTCGAAGGGACCTACGTACGTCGTACTATCAGAAATGTTGGTAGCTATACAGCCGAATGCGGATGTGGTTACTGTGTGACTTTGTGAATATTGCTACACGTGATTAGACTAACGAACTACACTGTAGAAATAATTCCGTATATTTACGAAAAAAGTTCCGGCAGCATCTTGCCATCACCAGTTCCGTAAATTAACGGAACATTATATTCACGGAAACTTAACGGAAACTTTCCGTATGTAAAAAAAAACTTTCCGTAAGTAAACGAAAGCTCCGTTAAGAAAAGTTCCGTAAATTGACGGAAAATTATTTAACGGAAACTTTCCGTAAATGAACAGAAGTTCCGTTAGAAAAATTTCCCTAAATGGACGGAAATAGTTCCGGCAAGAAGACGCGTTTGTCAAGCTCAAAATGCACCAAAACTCGTTTTTGGCCGACCCCGAACCCCGGTGGGAAATTACGACGCTTCTAGACTTAGCCCTTCCCATACCACAGCATCCCAATCGACGTCTAAATGGCAGCGCCTTGATATGCCATGATAGCGCGCCACGTATTCGATAGGCTACTGTTAGTTAGGCTGTGCCGGCATTTGTTTTTGCACTTTTTACGTCATATGCGATTTGCCATTGCGTAATATGCAAAGAATGTACGGTAGGCCTACCAACGCCTTACAGTTTTTTTAGAGTAGGCGTATGTTTTACTCGGCTGGGATTTCCAGCTGCGTGCTAAACTATAAAGCGGCGCTTCGACAGAATAATATTGTCAGAATATCTGGATACAAGCCTCTGACGAATTCGAGACGTTGAGACTTCGGACTTCTACTCGAAAAGTACTTGTATAACCTTGTGTCGGTTGATTTATTTATTAACGGTGTCATTGACTACTCTAAAAAATACTTTAGATATAATTGCTTCGCCGGTCATGTTTTACTTTGGTTGGACTCGACCTTTTGAAATTGAACCTGAAAAAGCTGTAACTGCTGATGTTTTTTTATAATTTGAACGTACACTGTGTTTCAGAAAATTTACCCCAAATGGATTTTGCCAATTATTGGTGGAAACATTTTTTCAGAAATTTTGAAACGAACACAAATGCATAGCGCACCACACGTTGTTTCAAATGTTCGTACTGGATCGCAAGATGACTGATTGTATGTCCCCATGTTGCTTAGTGCTGACACAGTAAACATTTTTCATTAGCGAACCAGATTAAGCTCACCATCGAAGCAGGGCAGCAACTGACATCACCAGTTAAGACTATCCAGTTTGTACCCGTGACACATTGTGACATCAGCATTACGTCAGGACTAGCAAAAAATATTTAATCAACTGCCATATTTTGTTGCAATATTTTGAATTAGTATTTTTTCAGCTACAACTGGTACAAATTTTGTGTAAATTGATTATCATTTGAGTGAATTATAAAAAACGGTCCTTTTTATAAAACAACATCAGGCAAAGAATTGAATCTTCAAATTTAAAACAAATGCAGTTGTGACGAGAACCTAGGACCGTACATTGTATTTGGCCATTTTTCGCTTGTTGCTCCTGAAAACCCCAGCGTCGATGACAAATTTTTTTAAACAAATAACTTTAATTTGAAACTTTACATGGCTGAAAACTTGCATTATCTCTGAAACGGTTGAAACACCGACCCAACGTTGTTATTGTTTACCAATTTAAAAATAATAATAATAAATTGCATATGCGTTTACGATTCGAACTTCTGTTTTGACATAGGCCTAAATTATGGCGCGTTACAAATGCATCGGAAAATGTTGGAATAAAAAAAATTGAAAATGTCATAAACGCATGTGCTTTGACACAAAGCATGCATTCTTTTATAAAGTCAATAACCTATGCGTGTGTGGTGTGGTCTACAGGTGCACGAGTCCATCATGTCGTACCTGCGTATTCCTGCTACACCATCTGTCGCCATGAACGAATTACTACGAAACAACTTTTCGCCAGCTATGTTACGGCAGTCGAAACTACGCGAGTTTGCTGCCAATAATGTCAAAGATATCATTCGTTTTTCGCTCATAAATTACCGTAATTCCACGAACGTGTTAAAGTGGAGTTTTTGTTGCATACTCGCGATGTGTATAATTGCGTTTTCGCGCTTTCTGATATTTGCGTTAATTCCATACATAGTTCCATACGTCCCTCTTTTTCTCGAATCGGTGTTTGGATTCTTTCTCCTTCTGTTCTGTATTTTCTGACATTGTCATGTTTTGTGTTTCCAAAATAAACTGATGATGTTCTTCTACTTTTTGGTTGATTTTACATATGACAAGGGGTGTACTAGAACATTGGCCTGTATTTGGAACTGTTGTTCGTATTTACCTTATCTTGCTATTAATTAGCTCCTCGTTCTCCAGTACCACTGCTGTCTTGCTGACCTATAGTATGCAGTTGATAACCTGTTGTAATGGCATATTTATAGTTTTTATCACTGTGTTTGGCCTTCTTGCAACACATTTTAGCGCCAACAATCGTTTTGATCCAAATCATGGAAAACCACTGTTCGATAACATCCGCCGCGATACTGCAACTGAATGCGGTATCTGTTGCGAATCATTCGACACTACCAGACCGGGAGATGTTCGTATTCTGGAATGCTCGCACAAAGTTCATCGGGCATGCATTGAACCGTGGCTTCAGGTATGCTGCATCTACAGGGTGGCCCAAAAAACGGGGCCACTCTGTTATATAGCTTCTAACTTCAGAAATACTGCTTAGATCTACACGATTTTTTGCAGAAATCAAGGTCGTTTCATTCTCAACACGTAAACATAAGTTATTGAAATTAATTATGTGCAACAGTGGCACCACCTATATAACAGAGTGGCCCCGTTTTGGGGGGGCCACCCTGTACACTTATACGTAGGCATTATTTATGAACCTAGTAGGCCTATCAGTACCATTTGCTTGAACTTTTCTTAGCAGCAAAGCTATTCTTGTCCTGTTCTGTCCCCTGTTCTCCAATAGACAGCATTGTCACATTGATATCTGTCTGACGATTATTAGAATTGCCATTATGTTAATTACATGCACCCGTATAATGGAGTTCATACCATGTTCGGTTTAGCTCGTTTTTTTGTTTTGTGTTTCTGTAAAGGTTAAACTTACTGTTCCGTTATTATGTGTTTGTGTGCATTCTGCCTGGAAAGGCCGTCCTCGAAATGACCTATACTGTGTCGGGTGAGACGTTAAACCCTACTCACTTAATCACCGTCCTGTTTTGTGTTTGGTGCGCTGCTAGCTGTGAAGTCGAAGCATGATTGGCTGATTGCAATTTACCAGTCGAAACAAGCTCAGACAATTAGGCTTATTACGCCGAATCGTTTTTGCAGCGCAAGCGACTCCGCCTATTCTTGCACATTTATTTGTAGCGTGGTCTCTCTGTCTGTCGTCTGTCTGTCATTTTTGTTTCATTGTTGAAATTCTTCGACGGATTTAGATGCCAGTTGGCAGGTATAGTAATGCGACAGATGGGGTCCTTGACCTTCAGTTAGGCTGCTTTAGAAGTTTAGAGAAACACTGTACAGATTTGAGGAACCGAACTCCCAGCCAAATCCTACAATTATTGCAACTTGCAGCGCAAACCGTTAAGTTTATCCTGGCACCTGGCGAATGTAAAAAAATGAGTGGACGTGCCAAAGAGATTTTTTTTGCCAAATTATTAATATTAATACTAATTACTATTAATTAATATTAATATTTATTTTTACGTGGGTAAAATATTAGAAGCTAAGCAAGAAGACCACAGCGGCGTCTATTCAGTAGTGAAAGTGTCGTGGAAGGAGACGGCATATCCCGGCCGTTGGAGGGCCACTGATAACCGCTGGAACAGATAAACATCTTTTGGATATTCATATTAATATCAACATCTGCATATAGGCTAGTGTAAACTTACTGTAATGGTTCCATGACCATTAACTAACAATAGACTGTGGACTGTCGTGTTTGGGTGTTCGAACTTCGATTTTAGCCATCGCCAGTATGGTCAAGCTAGTAATTTAAGCTTATGATCTGAACAGTTGTACGCAAAAGTCTTGGTCTTCGTATTTGTTTTAAAATTTTTGTCTACACCGTCGGTATTGTGTGTGCTAAACACGATTAGCTTACAATGACAGTTTGTTGTGTTATTGTGCTCTTGTGCAGACGAACTCACCATGTCCAGCAACTGTTTAAAACTTTTAGCCGTTACCGTTGAAACACCACACCGGAGAGCAGTTTATCGCACCGTTACGGTACCGCACCGCTGTATTGAAGCTGCAATTTATTACTTTAATTACTATTTTTCTAATCCTATTTCTAACCTTAACCATAATTTTTAACCCTAACTATAACCACACCGGACCGCACCGGACCGTCTGGTGCGGTCCGGTGAGGTGTTTCGTCGGACCGCTTTTGGCCACTAACTGGTGGACATTACGGTGGCAGGAGCGTCATACTTGTAATATACAGTACTCGTATTTGAGTCAATTTACGCGTGACAACATGTAAGCATCGAAGCTGAGTAGCAACTGACAGCACCAGTTGAGACTATCAAGCTTGTACCCGTGACATATTATGACGTCAGCATTACGTCATGATTAGCAAAGACTATTTAATCAATTGCCATATTTTGTTGCAATATTATGAATTAGTATTTTATCAGCTACAACAGGTAAACATTTTGTGTAAATCGGTCATCATTTGAGTAGATTATGAAAGAAAACAAAAGGGGTCTCTTTTTATGAATCACCGTGTATTGTACGAGTTGACATCGTATGTTAACATTGTCTACTATTGCTATGTATACTGCTCATTTTCTATCGTTTATTGTAAGTTTTCATTTTTGCACTTGATAGCGAATCCAGAAATTTGGAATAGGAGTGGAAGGGTCGGGGTGGGGTCTGTGCCCTCTCCCTAAATTTTTTTCGAAAAATTTATGCAAAAAATAATGCATTTTCGTGCAAACAATTTACTTGTTCTAAGATGCATCCGGTCAATAGGGGAGCGGTGGCGGCGGCCCTTTGAATCCGCCACTGCTTGATAGCGCGGAAAAGATCTCACTCTGGCATGATCTATTTTATTTCAGTTACCTACCATTGCTACGTTTATATTGTGCATTTTTTATTAGTTAATGTGAGTTCTCTACAGTAATACAATGCGCTAAATGTAGTAGAGACTCTACTACATGTAGCGCATTTTATTAAACGGAATGCATTTCACTCCGGTAATCGACTTCGGTGTCGTCTTTGACTATTTTTGCTATACTTGGTCTACTCATTTATAACTTAGCAGTTGTTAGTTCTGTATTGTAATTCAGTGTCGTATGTGTTGTCGTTTTGTTGACACTTTCACGCAATCTTTCTTAATGTTTCGGTTGAACAGAGCAACTGAGGTGTGGCATAGCCCATTGCACTTGTCTATTGAGACAAACGTGTGTACTATTCTTACCAGCTTTGTCGTAAATTAAAAAAGTAGACGGGGCTAAAAGGTGCAATTTTCAGAGAGACACTGCAAATTTTTGACAGAATTTTCACACATCGTTGCAAATTTTTGACAGAGAAGATTATGGCCGCTTAAAATTTTAATTTTGTCTTCAAGTTTAAAATAATATGTGTTTTCAGAGCAGACCCAAATTTTGTATTTTTGGACGATCAATTTCCGACTGTTTTTTCATATTATTGGCATTATGGTAGGCAGTACGGGGTAACGGCAAAAAGCAATTATTGCTTCCTCCTTCATTTTTTTCGTCGGTCAGTTGTTGGAAAAATTTTCTTTTTTTACTGCTATAGGTTTTGCATGTTTTTCGCGTATACTGGTAATATAATGTAACTATATAGTGACAGCATTTAACGTCTTGATCAGTGTCTAATTAGTTCGTAACATTTTTCTTTTGCTTCTTATTGTTATGAAAATTATTATTACAACTTGAAATTGCAAATATCATGTAGGCTAACTGTAATCGATGTTGGTTACGTGACCACTATACAGCGATAGTTTTTTATGTTTGTGTGTTTAATTCAAACCAACGCCAGAATGCTTATGATCTACACTGTGTCCGGTAAAAAAGTAAACCGCTATACATTGTACAATAAAAATGTCAAATCTTAACGAATCTGAATAAAATTTTGCGCACGTAATCCCCAATAAATTGCTAAAGCAAATGTCAAATTTTGTTAAAAAAAATGTTATTTCAGCAGAGTTATTAATTGTTGAATATCGATAACAAAATATCTTCGTTACCAATATGGCGTTACACAGGCTACAGTTGCTCGATCGTAAGTGGCTTTTGTTGACGCAATCAACGTAAAGAATAAGTAAAACAATAAGAAAATGGTATTTTTTGCAGACAATCATTAAACTGTTAAGACAAGAGAAAGGGTATGGTGCTAAAA
>Ga0209671_1004923_pt1 | contig 13371 bp, 6 predicted proteins | sample WorMetHERISLAND2_2_FD_187401 | JGI IMG/M metagenome (GOLD analysis project Ga0209671, IMG submission 187401) | Marine gutless worms symbiont microbial communities from Max Planck institute for Marine Microbiology, Germany - Olavius geniculatus... | ecosystem: Host-associated > Annelida >... | reverse complement strand
AACTTGAGCACTTGACGTGCCTCTGGTTGGGATGTTAACGCAAGTACAACTTTTGGGGGCACCGCCTCCCCTCCCCTTAAAATTTGGGAGAGCAAAAAACGTTTAATAATCGGTGCGATTTACAACTTTCGAGTTTGAGCGCAAATGTATCTTAAACCGATGAAGATAGCGACAAAATATAAACGGCGTTGACGAGAGCGATCCTTTCGGCGTTGAACAAAAACAAAATTGTGAAATTCGGTCCACTACGGACAAAGTTATAAGCGCTCATGTTGACATACGCCAGGCGCATTTTTCGGAAGACCATATTTCGGCCCCTAGGGGGTGCTGCGCCCCGAAATTTTTAGCCCGACGAAACTTTGGCACTTGACGCGGCTCTAGGTGGGGGTGTTAACGCAAGTACAACATTTGGGGGCACCGTCCCCGTTAAAATTTGGGAGGGCAAAAAACGTTCAAAAATCGGTGCGATTTACGACAACTTTCGAGTTTGAGCGCAAATATCTCTGGAATCGATGAAGATAGCGACAAAATCTAAACGGTGTTGACAAGAAAGATCCTTTATGCGTTGAACAAAGAAAATTTTGTGAAATTCCGTCCACTACGAACAAAGTTATAAGCGCTCATGTTGACCAACCCTAAGTCGACAATGCGCGTTCGGCGTATGCCAATGCATTTGAGTTCGGGCCACGTGACTTTTACACCCCCGTCCTAATTTCCCCCCAACCGGACTTAGGGCGCCGGGCGGACTCACGTTGAGCTTTGCCCCAAATTTCTAGTTTTTGTAACAGTTTTTAGGGAAAAATATTTGCATTCTGTTCCAGAGAAGGGAAAAGTGGACGCTCTTGTACTGCTGTATGCCTATTTTTTGAACATTTGTGGGCTATGAGTACGCAAAATAAGCGTCTCTGGATATGGATACATCCATGGATATCCACGAAAAATCCGTCGCAATGCATCTGAATATGGATGAAAAATTTCATATCCACGGCAAGCCTGCTAGTGAGGCCTATACGAGCAATATAGCTGAGTTAGAAGCAGCTGTGGGCAAACCAGTGCAGCAGTGCGTAGAATTTGTTCCATCTGTTCGACGTTGTGCTCAAAGACACTGTTGACGATGTCGTGGTACGCCTCCATGTCACGTCCGGACGGCGGAGACGGAGGCCTGTCAACCAGAGATGTGCGGATCCTGGAATTTTGGGTCTGCGTCCGCGTCTGCAAAACTAAGCCGTCATGCGACCGCGACCGCACTGCCAGCAACAGTGATAATGTTTAAAATATACTGGAACCGAATGCCAGCTCTTAACAATGTGGCATGTGCAAAAAAAGCAAATGCAATTAGAATTTTGTAGCATTAGTGTTACTAGAAAGTACACGGTGTTTCGTAAAAAGAACCTGTTTTTCCTGCTTTCATAATTCATTCAAATGATGATCAATTCACACCAATTTTTTACCAGTTGTAGCTGAAAAAATACTAAATCAAAATTTTTTTTAAATTTGGCAGTTAATTAAATATTTTTGCTAGTCATGACGTAACCCTGACGTCATAATGTGTCATGGGTACAAGCTTGCTTGTCTTAACTGGTGCTGTCAGTTGCTATACCCTGCTTCGATGGTGAACTTTGTCTGGTTCACGGATGAAAAATGTTTATCGTGTCAGCACTACGCAACATAAAGGCATAAAATTAGGCGTCTCGTGGTCCAAAAAACGCAACCATTTTGCATGCTCGGTGTGCTATAGTGCACTGTTTTGCTTGAACATGTGAAAGTCCCACTATGACCACAGACACGTAAATGCGATGCTTTGCACGGTTATTTTGTGGTTGCAACTGTAAAACTTCAAAAATTTGTCATCAACGAACCAGATATTTTACCATCGAAGCAGGGTAGCAACAGACAGCACCAGTTGAGACTAGCAAGCTTGTACCCGTGACACATTATGACGTCAGCATTATGTCACAGCTAGGAAAGAATACTTCATCAACTGCCATATTTTGTTTAAATATTTGGAATTAGTATTTCTTCAGGCTTCAGCTACAACTGGTAAAAATTTTGTGTAAATAGATCATCATTTGAGTGAATTATGACAAAAACGAAAAGGGGTCTTTTTATGAAGCACCGTGCATGTAGAAACGTTGCGGTAAGGATTTGTTTTTCTCAGGAAGCATCCGTGTCCGCGTTCGCATCCGAAAAAAAACATGAAAAATTGCGTCCGCACATCTCAGCTGGCCACGCCCTCGTCACGCCGCTGCTGCATCTTCCCCTCACTCACTCGCTACGTGGCGCCACAAGTCCACGACAACATAGTACTGTCCGCGCACCGAGCCCGTGTCGCAAATTTTCCGCGGTGGAGACTTTTCCGGAGGAGTCGATCAGCTATATCGCAATGACTGTATCGCGGTATACCAGAGCTCTTAAACAAGGGCAGAGATCACTTGAAGGTCGCACAGAGGTCACGTACTCAAGCAGAGATCAATGTTGCTTACTGCATGCTGCTGCATCGTACAAGTCCCTGGGTTTCTTTAACTGCAACACACAGACGTAAAATATACAAGTTTTTTTACGCGCGAGAGTAGCTATAGCGCGTATTAGCTACGGTAATTCTGTCTGCCTGTCCGTCGGTCTGTCCTGGTGTCACGTCCCGGTACCGTTCCAACACCAGAGGCGCATTTCGCACTTTCTATTTCTCTGAGATTCTCTGAGAAATTGTGAGCAAGATTTTTTTGCTACGTTATGCTGGCTCCGCCCACTTGCTTGTGAGTTACGTCATCCAAATAGATTAAATTGGCTAGCGTAGAATTTTATGTTAGAATTCTCGTAGAATTCTCACTTGCGCGTTTCACACTTTTCGTGAGAACTAGTGAGAACTACTGAGCCGTAGAAGTGAGATTCTCAGAGAAAAATAGTGGTGATATAGAGACTTCATGTTTTTACCATATGATAGCTATAGCTTAGAGTCTTTAGTATTTCGTGACAAAATGTCATGCCGCTGGGTGATGGACGAAAGGCGAAACGCCGAAAAAGGGGCACTCCCGGCCTTAAAACGCGTTATTCTGCCAATTGGCTCGTCTAACGTGAAAATGGTTGCAAATAGGCACAGACATGCTGCTTATTATAACAAGCACTGGTGACGAGCTTCTTAGGAATGTCAACATGGATGACCTTGGATAACTTTGAACCCCCCTCAAAAAAGTTTTACTGAATTTTTTTTCGCGATTTCGGGCTGAGACACACACTTCAAGAGTAAATTTCGCTGAAATAATAGCTGGAGACGAACCAAGACAACCTGCACATGAAATTTTCAGCATTGAATGTTTACTTTATCAGTCTAAGTCCGGACCCTCTAGGTTCAAGGAGGCCTGCGCACGCAAGTGTCAAAGAGGGGTACACTCTAAAAGTGGTTATTTATCTGCTGTTTGCTTGTTTAGCGTGAAAATGGTTGCAGATAGGCACAAACATGCTTATTATCACAACAAGGCACTGGCGACGAACTTCTTAGGAATGTCAACATCGATGACTTTGAATGACGTTGGACCCTAAAATAGGTGTTTTACTGATTTTTTGGCGACTTTTGCTGCAAAAGAGTGAATTGCGACGATATGAATGGAAATAGACCAAGATTACCTGCGAACAAGAACTGCCATAGGCTCTCGCGCGTCTCATGAGCATTAGCTCAGATTTCTTGTTATATACAATATACGGATTTCTTGAGACGTTACGATAGGCCTACGAGACCCCGTATGCCTATTGTAATCTCCTGACGGTTCGAACTTTGAGGAGAGCATGAAAATGTAGCAACGGAAGCCACCACAGAGTTCTCAAACCTTCGCCGAGAATGGTGCTGCCACAGAATCTCAATTTATGCCCGATTTCTTGAAAAATCCTAGGTGTCTTGCAGCTGTTGGTGCGCAGCAGCTAAATTGCATAGTGTAAACTGTAAACAGAATTAACTATCGGGCGAAACCGTACATTTTTCGAACTTGCAGGTGCCCCGATCCGATCGAACATTCGAGCCTATCATAGGCCTAGCTGAGTTAATCACAAGAACGTCACTTAGGGGGGCTGGACGGCTGGAAGGGTTTATGGACCCCCAGGATTTACGATTTTGATTTTTCCGTATAAATCGTACCTTTGAAAAGGCGTTGCTGCTGCAAGAACAATACGTTACGTAGACTGAGACCCTCAATGATTTTCTGAAACGACTCCACTGTTTAACCATATCATAGGCCTACACGAAACCAGTCACGTAGCCTATGCATGTACTCCAACTGATACCGACAAAGACTTTGCTAGATCTGCAGTTAGCTTATAGCTGCCCAGCTCAGCAGTTGAATCAATCAATGGCATTGGCATGATCAATGCTATCAATAAATTATGGGCTGTTTCAACGATCGTCACCCATACGCAGACGTGCATGCAGTAATGTGCAGTGGCGTAACTACGAGAGGCAAACGGATGCACTGCTTCCGGGCATCCACCACGGAATTTTGCGGAATTGCGCAAAAGTTGAGAAATGACTGACGATTAGTACGATCGTCGCCTTGATGCCTCAATTTTATCACGGAATGTGACGGAAAAATTCAAACTGAACTGTCCAAAACCGTGGGAGCTATATCGCAATGCCGCACAATCGTATAGGCCTAAAGCAAACACAACGCAACTTGACAGACTGCACTGTAAAAAAAGAAGAAAAAAATGATAATTTTCTTCGTATTGCTGGCATAACTGAGCACAATGACAGCCTTCAATAACAGAACTTTCTAGACAGAATAGGGCCTATAGCAGTTTACTCACAAACGGAAGGCCGCGATGAGCCGCGGAATTTGGACAATTTTGCTGCGGTAAGCCGCAAACTGGCCAGCGGAATTTGGCAAAATTTTCCGCGAAAAAAACTATTTTATATTATGTCCAATGCTGCTATGCATTGCATTGGACAGACAACTACAAAATTACTCACCGGCATTGGCAGTTTGCCTTAGATTTCGGACTAGCCTTCACCTTACGACGTTACGTCCTAGCGCATAAAGCCGCATGCATGTTGTGCTGTCGTCATGGTGACAGTGACAACCATGCAATCCGGTCGTCGGGCACCTGCCAGGCTGCTGCCCCCACCTGCAGACAGAGCTGGGCAGTAACGAAATTACATGTAATTCAATTACGTAATTCAATTAAAATAACAACTGTAATTCAATCACATTTGTTTTTGATGTAATTTGTAATTGGCAATTCAACTACATGGTCATGTAATTTGTAATTTCAAATTACAGTTTTCAATTACATTTGGAAGATTTAAGTGGTAATATAGCCTAACTAATGTCTGTTAGTTTTATATTAAGCATCACGTCGATCTTTCTCACTTGCTTAACTACACTTTGCTATGCGATTTACATTTTCAGTTATAACTGTTCTTTTGCACACGTTTTTTAAAATGTAGACTGTAGATAGTAGATCTTCCATTTCGCTAATCGTGGGATAAACATTGAACAGTCTGCATCGCCTATCGTTGTCATTGTCAAGTCAAAACATTCCTGCAATTGCTCCTTTTCTAGGCCTTTAAAGTGACATAAACCTTCATGTGATTTACGTTAACTGTAAGCTAAACCGACTCTTTCAATCCGTACTGTGACTGCATTCTGTTCTGGACTAGGCTATAATTGTCAAAGAGTAACTGAGACTGACGGGTGACTGACTATGCCGGGACAAACCGCTGACGGTGCTACTATGAGATCTGTAGCTTGACGGCTGCTATCTGCTACTACTGCCGGGTCCGAGGGTTCGTCGATGGTAGGCCTATGTCGAGCTCCGAGCGAAGCGGAGGGTTTCGAGGCTGATCGTCATTCGCTATTGCTGCCACTGATCCGTCATATATAACCGACGGTTTCACTGCCTGCCTGATGACTTTCTGCGCTTCCCATACTGACGGGTATCCGTATCTGGCTACCAGTTGCCAGCGATACGTCGACCTTCCCGGTACGATGCTACAGGTGCAAACACCTACGGATGAGCTCTATCAGTCCAAGGGAGATCCATCGGTCAGGACTCACGTGAGCGATTATTGAATGCGAGTTACGGGTCTAGTGATCCGCAGAGCTCGACCGGTTTAAAGGTACATATAGCTTTCGAATGATCCGACAGTGTTTTCCGGATACGTGATCCGTACATAGCTTTCGGGTCATTCGGCATTGCTTTCCCCTTTCCGCCGGCTACTTCTGGTCTGACTTGCGTTGAGCTCGAGGACTGGAGTGGCAAGTCGGTGAACCTATGCGACGGTGCTTTAAATATGCGCCAACCGGCCTATAGCGCACAGGCACTGCGCCTGCCTGCCACGTACGATTGCGTCATGCTATTGCATGAACCGTAGCACTGTCGTAGGCTTTGGTCGTACGTAGCCATACGGGGGCACTGGGGCACGTGCCCCCCTCTAGGAGCCTACCCAGTTACTCAAAATAGTGCTCAAAATGCACAAAAACGTCATTTTCACACCAAAAAACCAAATAACCCTAACCCTAACCTTATCCATAACCCTAAACTCTAACCCCAACCCTAACCGAAATTTTTGCTCACGAGCGATTTAAAGTGGCCCGGTGTTACCGATAGCCATTGGTAACACCGGGCCACTTTAAATCGCTCGTGAGCAAAAATTAAACATAAACCCGCAAATTTTGTTTTAGATATCGACTAATAAGACGAAGTAGTGTGCAAAAAAGTAATTTAGAAAGCAGTAATCCGAGGACAGGTTGGTAACGCTTGGCCCTTCCTTGTGCAGAACCGCGTCGTTTGGCGTATTAAGCGTAAAAATCACTAATTTTTGCGTATATTTTACCCATTTGCCGAGAAGCCCCCTTGGAGTTATTTCCATAAAATTTTGCACGACGTGTCCCCTCGTCGACGTAATCAACTGTGCCAAATTTATCTCAATCGGGTCAGGGGTTTTGATTCTGTGGGGGGTCGAATTTTTGGCTTCCCCATAAGAAAGAGATGTCGCCGTTAACACAGGGCTTGAGCCTTGAACTACCGTTCTGCCTGTGATAACGATGACAGACTAGTGCTAAAATTAGCTATTATTGTTCTAAAAGTGCATCTTTGAATTTGTCCAAAAATGGAACAGAAATTTACGTTTTTAAACGCGAACTAAATAAAATTTGAATAAAATTAAAAGTAGCTATATCGCCAAATACTTCTTTGCTTCGTTTTTTTGTCGCTGGCATAATTTACGGTGATGTAGGCTAAGCCACAAAATTTCAACAACAACAAAGTTATTGAATGAAAATCCAACTTGCATTTTTTTCCTGTGATTTTGAGTTCCAGCTGATCTTGTAAATCAACTTCCGTTCGCGCTCGTTGCTATTAGCAACGGATTTTTTTGTCGACAAATTTTTGTGTTAATTTGTGCGCGAACTTGTAATTTCAGGAATTGGCTGATTTTTTCTCTCGTCACGCTATGGTGTGTTTGAAATTATATACTTAAAACGTAACGCATCAGTCGGATTACTGCGGGTTATCGGTGCGGTGTTTCGAAAACGCTCTCCGGGGAAAAATGCGACTGCGCCTGGGCTATCATGAGTGGTAGTAGTTGTATTTACGATTTGCAATTGCATCACACAGACCGTCTTTGCATTTGAAACCAGTATGAAGCGGGCGCCGGACTATAGTAGGATACCTCGATTTCAGCAAGCTAACGTACCTCAGCAGACTTGTGAAAGGATGTGTTTTGTTTCTTCTAGACATTTTTTGGCGTGAACGATTCGGTATTTACTGAAAAATTTAATGGTTTTCACTATTTATAATCGCAAATTAAACTTATATTACAGCCACCAAATGAACGAAAATATACGTTGAAAGCTTACTTCGTTAACCTTCCAAGGACTACTTTATCTACGTTTGGGTTTAAAATAAACAATTTTTCAGTCATCAAATTACTAATTAACCAACAACAATACACATTTTTAAATAAATTCGCATCATTTTACATCACTGAACAATGTAAACAAACTCTCACGTGTGCTGAATTTAACGTAGGGTCAGTCAGTTGTTAATAGCGTTTGCAATCTCGAATCCTGGGATCCCAGAATCCCGGCCATTTTCATGAATCCCAGCTCTTGGGATTGGTGGCGTCCCAATTTCTGGATTTCGGGATTACAAAAATTTGTTAAAATTGTACTTTTTGAGTGTTAAATGACACAAATAATAATTCTAGCCATCTAATGAATAAAATATTTGATGCATGTTAGAGTCCTACTTTTTCTGTGCAATGTAATTTGTTTTTACAGTCACATTCACTCCCTACACTCTCAACATACTTTCTGTACAGTCGGCCTACTACATCCTCATGCATAACATAAGTCTACAATGGATACCAAAACAGCGACCATTCTGTAAGTCTAATCCCGAAACAGGATCCCAGGATTACAAATTTCTCAATCCCAGATCCCGGGATTGAATTCTCAGGATTGCAATCACTTGTTGTTATGTCAATGTCAATGTTTCAAGTTAAGGTTAAAGATAGTGATAGGGTTAGAGTTAGGTTTGGGGTTAGGAATATGGTTAGGGTTAGGGTCAGGCTTGGGGTTAGGGTTAGCCTTAGTATTTGGGTAAGGTAAATAACTAGCGATCAGTCATTCTCAAGGGTGCGTGCATTTATATATTCTATGTAAACTGTAAACAAAAATGTTCGTCGGCTAGCAAATTAAATAACAAAGTTTTGAAAGGTAATGAAAGTGAATACTTTAAAACTAAATGAGCAGTTCAGCATCTAAAGATTAAATTTGATCTTAATATCCATTCTGAGTCTGCTGAGGTATGTTAGCTTGCTTAAATCAAGTTATCCTACTTTAGTCCAGTGCCTGTGAAGCGTTAATTAAGAATTACGTTGTTGCATGTTGGTTATGCAATCTGTATTTGCAATCTGTATTTGTCATTTATCCACCGGTGCTCCTGCTTTGGGCTCTCCTGACTAGCTGTCTAGGTGCTGCACTTCGGTCTAAGCAACATGACATGCCGCAGCAGATTCATAATGGACCTTAACATTCAGTTTTGATGTTTTAAAGGTCCGTGGTCACCAAAATTAACATATACATTTTATCCATTTTCCTGAAAGTGCAGAATTTTGTGATAACTTTGACAGTAATTCTGTCAGCGTTCTGTTCACACGGAAAAATTTACCTTTGAAGTTGACGATCTACGAAAACGACGTAGAAAACGTGCCGCCATGATGACCTGCGGTGACGTCATGAGTTTAGCCTATAGACGTCATGAATTAATATTCATGACGTCTATAGGCTATGGCCTAGCCTAGAATGATAACGTCGTTGGCTAGCCATTAATATTCATGATCTATATGGGCTAGGGTCATGACGTCACTGCGGGCACTTATAGATTAGAATATTTCGTATAACGTAACGTAATGCTGCATTTCGTTTGAATTCACGCATTAATTTCATATATTTATGAAGCTAAAATCGACATTTTATATATGCGAGGTTAAATGTCTAATTTAAATCTACAGAAATTGCGCGAGTGAGTTTGACTTTGGCCATGGACCTTTAATGGTGAACCATGCGGTTACTTTTAAAATCAGTCGACTTCATTAACCTTCAGTACTTTATTAAAAGATTGCAACTGAATGCTAATATGTAAGCGGGCGGCCATTTTTGTTTGGTACTGTACTCTATTCCGACAGACGCCGTTCCCCAAGACTGACGACTCGGCTGTAGCTTTACGGTCAACCAACTAGCTCCTCAGGCCTACTAAGTACTTGAACTTGGGTGAATCCATTGCCGGACACTCCTCTGGAGTAGACCGTCATGGGCAGCCGTTGGCAATTTTTGTAGTTACATGCACCGCCATCATACATATTACGTATATTGTACTCTAATTTATGGTGTGCATTATTGTCACATAAATCTTTGAAAAATGCTAACCCTAACCCGATCCCTAATTGTAATCCTAACCCTAACTTTAACCCCAAACCCTGATTCTAATCTTAACTCTAACTGTAAGCAAAAGCCGAAATTTTAATATTAAGCACAGAATCATACTACATTACACATAAAATTGTCACCCCCTAGTGAATGTGAATGTAAAGCGTAACGAACTAGTGATGCATCTGTCAACGTGAATTTTAGTCGGAATAACATTGTCGCAATAGCGTCTGTCGGAATAGAGTCTCCCTCTCATTTTTGTTTACGTTTTCAGTAATGGTTGTGCAAACAAACAATATCAACTGATCAGTTTCAGACCATTTTATCATTAGAGCTGACACTAATAACCGAAAACAACCAAAAGCTATTGCTATTTTCAGTGGGTGACTTTCTGCTTTCATTCAGTGCAGTACTGAAAACTGCCGTATCGACTGTCTGCGATGGTGTATGACTCGTACTGCCACAAACGCATGCCATCACGGCAGCCAGCCAACTGACGCCCTCAACCCCAGTAGAAACCAGGATATCACGAATACCGCCAGAGTATGAACGCCTGCAATGACGCAACCCTGGAATTTATTCACCAGAATTGCACCTTCAGTTGGGTGTTTATCTGTCGCCACAGATTTCTGAAATACCGGTACACTAACACTGTCCCTAACCCTAATCTCTAACCCTAACCATACACCTAACGCTAATGCTAATCCTGAAAGCTTTCTAAAATTTGTCATACTGTATTTTACTTCTAATGTATAACCAATACGCCTAACACTAATGCCTTTTTGCGAATCTGATTCTGAGTAACATTCTGCACATTCTAATAAAATCATACAACAAACTTTATCTTATGGTGATTAATAACAAAATATTGTTGTAAAAGACGAAAAACTATGGTATTTTGGCAAAAAGACAGCAAAACACACCATTTTGGCAAAATCGCAACATTTGGCAAAAGTAACGCTTACATATTTATGGTAAAATTGTTTCACTTTTATATGGTAGTTTTCAGTTGTTTTTGGTAGTTTTTAGTTGTTTCCAGTGGTTTTTGGTTATTTTTGGTATTTAGTGCTACCGATGATTAGTAATGAGATTGTGGGGAAAAAATAAATGGCAATAGTGCTCTATCCCTAACTGTAACCTTATCCCTAACTGTAATGCAAATCATTCACACAGACACATGAAAAACAATTAAGAAACGTCATTATGCGTCCAGTTGGTGGCGTGGCGTAGCGGTAACGTGTTTCGCCTAATCAATGAAGTTACTCGATGGCAAGCCCGGTTAGTGCTTGGATTGGTGACTGTCTACGGGCAGGTAAACCACCTCGGTATGAAGCCAGCCAGCTAGGTCGACTCAGTCATTTACCCTCCATGGGATGGTAAAATGAGTATCAACTTTCAGGCTGAGTAACAATGGCGATGGTGAGTGTAGTACTGTAACTGCTGCCTACAAGTGGATCTGAAGCTCAGGTTGATTGGCCTTTCAGTGGCAGTTTAGCACCTGCTATGAGACAGCACTGTAAACATTGTCGTGATTATTATTATTACCTTCGCCAAGGAGGTTATGTTTTTGCCAGAGTTTGTTTGTTTGTCTGTCTCTCTGAGTGTTAGCAAGATAACTCAAAAAGTTATGGACGGATCTTTCTGAAATGTTCTGGGAATGTCAGGAATGGCAAAAACTACCAGTGATTCAATTTTGGGGGTGATCCGGAAGGAATCCTGGATTCTGGATCACTTTGAAATTTTCGTTAACATTGCTTTCAATGGAGCATAAGGGAAACCGCTGCCACACCGAATATGGTGCTGCCACCTGGCGAACGACATGGCGTTGGTGGTCACGTAGAACTAGGTCAATGTAGAAAATGCAACTTTGGTTTGAAACGTACTTAAAACTTTCCGTTGTTTATTTTCGTGGGACAAGCTGAACAAAAATGTCTTTTAAAGTTGTCGCACAGACTTCCCTAGTGTTCTAATACGGTAATCGAAGAATACTTTGCAACATTAACGGTAGGTGAAATCTATATTACAATCTGGCGGAGGTCTGCGGTCTCTGACTGCTTTCTAGTTATTATTATTGTTAAAAACTCCCAGTAGTTAAGGTTCTCGGGGGTTAAAAACAAAAAAGTTAGAAACAAAATGTCAGAGTGACTAAGACATGGTGCATTGCTCCATAAATGTTTCGCTGATCAAAATAGCATTAAGTCGCTGTAATACAACAGAAATTTGCTGTCTCGTTGGTTTCCCGTGACGGCGGTTGACCAACCACCCACAGCATTCAAAAAGTTTGTTGCCGATGACTGGGTTGTGCTGTGGGTTTCAAACGCCACTAGCTGAAAGATGTGATTGGCTGGCAGATTTGCGTACTGGGTGGTTTTTACGCACGAAAGCAGCTACTGCTTTTCAGCACGTTTTAGCCATCGCAATTCTGTCTGTCTGTCTGTCTGTCCATCCGTCCGTTCGTTCGTCTGTCACACGGGTGGATCAGTCAAACACGGTGCAAGCTAGAATTACCAAATCTTCACCGTCGGCTGCTTGGAAGACTTTAGTTTCAGGAACTCTAAAGCTTTTCCATAAATTTGAAGGGGGTCACCTCAAATGAGGGCGCTAAATGAGAGGGGGTAGGCAAAATTTGCGATTTTTGGCCAATAAGTCGTATCTCAGTAATGGTGCGAGATAGGGCCTAGGTTACTATTAATCACCAATAGGAAGTCATATACTGGCTCTCGATTGGCGCTGAATTCAATGACCTTGAATGACCTTAAACCAAAATAGGGGGTTTTATGGATTTTTTGGCAATTTCGAGCTGCGACACAAGTCTGTATCATTCACAAGGTGGCGCCACGGTACTATCATTACCGGTATGTGATCCAGATAGAGAATTTGGTATTTGTATATTAACTTAGCGTGAACACCCCAATTTTCAGCTAAACTACTGAACCGGAACTGCTATAGGTTTTCACGCGTCTTGTGAGCATTAGCTCAAATTTCTTGTCCTGCTCGCTGTAGTCTTGGCTGCTTCACCAGCAGACTCGGATGACATACATGTATTTACATGTTTGTTTTTATAGGAATGCCCACCTGAGGATCTGCGTTACTCATTCCATGTTGAATGGTATGATCATAATGCATGTCTTGTGCGCAAGTACTTGTTTCACTTCTACGAAGATGATTCGACCGTTGAAATGGTAACGTATTTTAACTAAGTTGGATGTTAAGTTGAGAGTGAGATGGTGGTTTTCTGAGGTGTGACTTTACTGTGCATTTACCATCTCAGGATTGACGTGCATTGCTTAACTGGCCACAAAGCATACGTACCAAAAAGTATCAAAATTTGGTAATTGGTTTTCAAGTTACAGTCAAAAATGTTGGGGATGCTTTTTTGGGACACAGTGTATGTTTGAGCTTTATAGGCTCATGCAGTGAGTAGATAGTGGGACGTGATATTTAGTATTTTCCA
>Ga0209671_1004921_pt1 | contig 13373 bp, 10 predicted proteins | sample WorMetHERISLAND2_2_FD_187401 | JGI IMG/M metagenome (GOLD analysis project Ga0209671, IMG submission 187401) | Marine gutless worms symbiont microbial communities from Max Planck institute for Marine Microbiology, Germany - Olavius geniculatus... | ecosystem: Host-associated > Annelida >... | reverse complement strand
ATGCAACACAGAGCCGGCTACAAACAAAGGTGGGCTGTTTGCTGGCCTTTCAGTGAACTGGGTGATTGGGTATCGGCAAAAAAAACAGGCCCGAAACACGTACTGATTCATAACAACTAGTGTATGGACCAAAAAAGTGACACCCCTTCAAGTGCATCAACATAAGGCCTGATAAACTGCAAAACACCACATATTTATAGTGTTTGAACAACTTTAACATTAGCTGTTAATCATTCGCAGTTTAAATGTGCTTATTTATTCCGAATAATTTCCATAATTCTTTCGGAAACGGCGCATTTCTCCACATGCAGATAAGCATTCATTGTTAGTTATCCAACAATCGTGACAGAATTACAATTTATTTGCATAAAAATGGAACCTGTTTACATTGGCAGATGAAGAATGATGACATGTAATGAAATGATACCTGTGCAAACAAAAGTTGCAGATGTAATTCGTCTAATGATAGGAAACTCCGGTGCGAAAAAGGCGACACTTTTTTGCCCACTCCGTATACTGGTGCATACTTTCTAGAAAGAGTGACTGGTGTCATAAATTTATGATCGTGACATTTAAATAATAACATCGATGCACGTTTACCTGCCACATATTTATATGGTGCCACTATCCCCCTGCTCTCTGAGTAATAAATAAATAAGTAATAAATTAATAAAATAATAAATAATAATAATTGAGTAATAAATTAAATAATAACCTGTGTGTATGTGTTAAGTGTGACATTGATACTGACCAGTGATGGTCATGGGCCCGGCTGGTTTTGACAAAATTACCCAGCCCTTTCACACCTCTGTCTGTACTGAGCACGATCGGTGTTCTAAGACCAGATGTAAGTGTAATGTTAATGTTAACGTGATAGACTGATATAGCCCCTCTCCCCCTTGAGAACCGTTCCTCAAATGTGCTGTTTTCTGCATCAAGACGCCACTCATCATCATTGTCCGATAATGTTGGTTGTACAGTCTAGAAACTTATGGATCGAGCTACCATCAGACATCACCTCTGCACAGTCACGATCGTTCTTCAGGCAGCATCTCGGGACCTTCCAGACTTTCTGTTCTGTCGTTCATATCCATACCTACTTTTCTGACACTACTCTCATGGTCCTAGAAGTATTAGTTAGGCCATGCTAATAAACCCCTGAGGATGATGATGATGATGATAATGATTGATGGGGATGCTCAGATGCTGAATGCTGACTGTTCTTGTGTCACAGCTGGAGTCGAGTTCTGCACTACATCTCGGAGAATCAGAAACTGTTCTTTCCATCGTCTGCTGCGGCTGATGCAAAGGTGCACAGTTTGTCCCGCACTTGTCATTCTATCAGCTGTTTTCAGACTTTTCTTACGTCTCTTTTTGTAAAACATTGGCATTAGATCCAATCTTTATTGCTTCAAGGAAAGTGATGCCTCTCAGCAGCCTGTAGTTGCGAGGACATTTTTCTGTGGTTGCGAGGGAGTTTTTCCTTAGATGTGACCAGTGACCAGTGGCATAGCCAGTGTGTTGGATGTGCACTCCTAAGGCCAGCATGCAGGAAAAGTTCCTGGTATAATGAAAGGATGTCGCTAATTGCTTGACTTACGCTTAATACTGGTACCATAGAGCCCAGCACTCCGTTCGCTACAATGTTGTAAATGAGCGTGCGTCTTGCGTTGTAGATGAAAGACAAGGACAAGAACGTGATCAAAGAAAAGTTCATGGTTGGTGCAGTTGTTATATTGGCCACTCGTTATTTCCTTTACTCTAAGCCAAAGACCAAAGACCTGCTCATAAACACATTTGAGATGGGTTTTCATCTGAACTCATTGTACACTTTGCATGTCTAAGATGATGTCTGATGATTGTGGCAGTAATAACTGGCTAACGAAACTTGAGCACGGGGCAAAGTTACACAGAAAAGAAACTGATACGGTCAGAAGAAATTGAGCTTAGTGAATTTTTGCAGTCTGAAGTTGTCAGACTGGTGCTGAATTGACAAATTTGATAGATTAGTTAATATATCGATGATAATTTCTGGATAAGTTGCCATTTTGTCTGGCATGATGCCCTAACCCTATATCCCTAACTTAAACCTTACTTTAAACCTAAAACTTAAATTTTTTCATTGCATCCACTGAATAAACCAGAAAATAGCTTTACACCAGACAAAATGGTAACCTTATTTGAGGATGATGCTGACTGGGTAATGCAACAATTCCTTTCCATGCAATATCTGGTGGGATTTCACATGCAGGACGATACAAAAATTATTGGCTTATCTGAAGAAGGTTAAGGTGCAGTGAAAAATTAGTAGATGAACGGCCAGTTTACTTGGAAATGTGGCTTTTAAACTGATGAGAATGTATATGTGCTAAGCACACACTGGCTTGCGTATTGAGAGATAAGCACAGTTTTTCAAATGCATTTTCATTTAGTATGAATTTTTCCTAATATTTGACTACTTATACTGGTGTGCTTCAGGGTTTCAATCGTGAAATGGAAGAGATCCATCGTGTCCAGAAGGCATTTGCGATTCCCGACCCAGAGCTCCGTGAGACGCTACGTGAAGACAACAAACAGTTCATAATGCCATATTACCGAGCATTTCTGCAGCGCTATCGTACTGTTCCTTTCACACGCAATCCTGAGAAGTACATCAGATACAGTGAAGATGAAGTCTGCCGATTCATGGATGGATTTTTTGACGCCGCATCGTGAACAGCCACTGGAAACATTCGACTCAAAATTTTAGGAAGATTGATATCTAAGTAGGTGCTATAGCAGACACCACTGGTAGCTGGTATACTGCCAAGTTGGTGAATCTTAAGCACATATGCTAGCTGGTTATGAACGTTGTTTAATAATTTATATTGTGAGATTTCGTGTACGTCTCCCACAGAATGCAAATCAGTGACATTTTGGATGAAGATTGACAGTTAACGGAAGAATATTTGAAAACATATTCATGGATTTGTAGGAAATTGTGAGAATTTGCATTTAGCAGGTAAATAGCTCAAGTACCCATAACCTTATTTCAAGCTGGGTCTCTAATATACCGTAACCCCCAAACCGCGGAAGTTCCGTGTTTTAAGTTTTTTTTTGTTTTTGTGCAGTTCAAAATACAAAGTTTACTTTCATATGTTAATCATGATTTTTGAGCTATGATGTCACATCATTCACTTGACAAAAAAACCACATGACGTGTTGTATGGTGTACCATTTATGGGATGTTCTTCCTTGGTGTTAAAAACTTTTAACAAACACCGTTTTTCCAGCCCACGTTTTAATACAGGCCGAGTCTCATAGAAGCTGGGTCTTCAGTAAAAGCCTCGTTGTCAACCTGGTACTAACTTCCACTGTATGACGCTGAAGGTGACATGTCTTTTAAATCAGCTGTTTAGACAGTGCTAGAATGGTGTACACGTTGTTGAACTGAACCGAATCTAGTAAATTAGTCTGTGTTAATGAACTAATTGTACAGTCATTGATGCATGAATATTTTTGTAACATAAAATAAATATATAAAATTCTTTTATACGACACTGTTCAAGTTAGTGTAGAAATTGTAGAATTAAAGCAGTTAAATATCATTTTGTCCATGGAAGCACAAAAAATAATTTGCATGGTGCTAACAATCAATACATGGTGTCTCACAAAAACTGTGCCATGCTTTATCCAGTATGAATTCATTGTTGTAAATGGCCAAACTATGACTTCTGCAGTACACGATGTAATGCAGCAACAATATTAAGGTGAGTTGAGCAAAACTATGATCATTTTCGTCAACTTTCTCCATGATGTTGTGTGCCAAAAATTATTTTAAAAATCGGCCACTGTTTCACGGAGTTATTGACAAAAATAACATTGGCACAGTTTTTTTGAGATGCAATGCAGTTTTTCGCTAAACAGCTATCAAATTTCCAGACACTTAAGTTTTCCAGAAGTCATCTTACAGGGTTCCAACTGTAGTCATGAAGTAAAATTTAAGGACTGCCAACATTAATTTTCAGGACGGTTTGTCAGGTTAAATTAATCGTCAATTTCAGCAGCTCTTGTTTAAACCAGTGCTAATTAATTAATTAATTAATTAATTATTAATTAATTAATTATGGTCCGATGTAGTGAGGTTATTTTCGTTTCTTGTCTGTTGCGTCTTTGCACTTGCGAGTGCGTTGTGACGCCAGTTCGTCCAGACGTCCTGATAATTTCGTCTCGAGTTGGGCTCGTCTGGCAGGGTCTGGACGGTGACTGGGCTGTCCAGTCCCCGGTCTGACCAGACCGTCTCGAACGACCGCCGCCCGTGCCTGGCGCCGAGCCTCTTCCCCACAACCGTGTGCCTCGGCGATGTGGTGAGTAAGGCAGAACACATGGTGGCAGTAGGGGCAGGTCTGTCCGAGCACCATTGTACTGGCCTTGCACCAGGCCAAGTGACATCTCCTGTCACTGTGTGCAGCGGTTGCCAGCAGGGCGTCAAAGTCGTCTTTGTTGACTGCGTCCAACGCCGACGCCAACGACGAAGTCTTGTGAGCCGATGAACTCTGTCCTGCTGCCGATGACTTCTCATTACTGGCTTGCTTCTACACAGACAGACACAAGTAATCACTCAGGCACGATCCACAACTTGCTGCAACTAACTGCTGCACAGTCTGCAACGTTTAATGCATTCATAATGACAACAAAATTAGCCTGTGCATAAGACACAAAACGGTGCCAATTATCACAAATCCTCATTTAGATATTGTCCCGTAGTTCATCAGCAGTCACTTGCTAGCTCGCAGGGTAAATGGCAGAGAAAACAAGACTTGAAAGTGGAGTAATTTCAAACTTTCAAGATCTTGCAACGTTGACAATGTCCTTGGAGCGGATCATGAGTACAGGGTCCAGTACCACTGCTGGACTTTTACCTACCAACAAATTCTTTATTACTTCAATTAGGAGAATTGACCTAATAATCACAATAATGCCTTCTATTCACGGACCTGTTTACTTCAACTAGTTCAACAATACAATACACTAACAATACACTCTCAACAATAATACACTCTCACTCAGAAGGAAATTATAACACATTGAATATACTATCAAAACCACTCTCAAATAATTGCACATTTACTAGAGTTCATCTTTTGCAGTTGTAATATTATCACTGTTGTTTATAATTATTATCTTCATATTCCAGCTTTATAATTTTTTTATACAACCACTTATGCCAAATAAAAGACAGGCTACCTTGTTAGAACTCTTGTCTTTGTTTTTCTTAACAGACGACTTTGCCACAGAACTTTTGCAGCGTAACGAATGCAGCAGGAAATTTGCCTGTGGAATTTGCTGGCCACAGTTTTTGCAGGAATTTAATCTGGACACTGTTGAACTGGCTTCGATGGGCAAGACAGCTGTTTCTGTCAAACTGTTCGAGCGAACCTGCTCCAGCAAATCTGTATTACTGGCAGCAGATACGGATGATAGTCGTGAGACATTATTATGTTCTTCCAACTGCAACTTATCTGTATCGTTTTCATCTAAGACTTGACTCGACATAACGACACTATCACTTTCATTTCCAGACAAGTGGACATCAGATATGTTGGCATCTGATAACAGACTGTTAGCAGTTGTTGCTGAATTCACTCTGTTAGTATCAGTGGCGAGTTGTCCAGAGACGGCTTTGAACACTTGGATATGTCGCTCACAACCTTCGCCTTTGCTCACATGCAGCAGACCCAGCTGCTCGGACATCTGTCGATGCAGCAAACATTCAAATCAACAGCTGACAGTAACAGGTCATGCATTGAGAGGAATCTGCAAAGACCGTGAAAAGGTCTATGTTTGTCACTGGCATGTGTTCACTGTGTAATGTTTGTCTAACAGAAAATTCCATAATAAAATGCGCATTGGGCCGAACTGATATGGCCCCAGCGCTGGACAGGCGCAAAAACTGGTTCACCTCATAGGTAAGGTAAAAATAAAATAATAATCATACCAAGTGAGCAGTAGTTTAAAAAAAATACAACTTTCAAAACATTAGTTCCATAACTGAATTCCATATTGGTCGTTTATTGAATTGCTATATCACCGTGTACTGTTTTTTTCTGTAATTCTGTACTGTGTTTTGGCATAATAAATGATTGGTAGTCCGATAAAACATCATACCTCATGAATTAAATATCTTTCATGGGAGTTCAAAGATGACGGAAATTCAACAACTGTTCTGCTGCTGTCGCTAATAAATTCTGATAATATTTCAACAAAATGCTCGCAGCTCCTGCAACACAATCCAAAGATGGCCAAATGCAACTTCAAAGTCACCAATATTGACAGAAATAACCAAGAAGCTTCAGCAACAGTCTATAAGATTATACAACTCTGTAAGGCAATACAACATTACAAGAGACAACCATATCATGTATAATCTTAACTATCTCTGATAGAGGTAGTTTTAGTTATTACAACAACATGATATACAAATGCTGAAAAATACTAGCAATTCGCAAGATTTCATGTTTAAGGACTGCCTAACATGCAGTAAACTAAACGAGAGTAACTGAAAATACAAGCCAATTGAAGGTCCATGGACACCAAAATTAACATATATATTTTGTTCATTTTCCCAAAACAGCATAATTTTTTGGATAATTTCGATAGTAATATCGGCGACCAGCATTTTGACAACACAAAGAAATTTACATTTGAAATCGAAGATCTAAAAAAATGTCGTAGAAAATGAACCGCCATATTAACAGGCTGATGACATCACCAGTTGAACACGTTGTCAATGTAAAATACACACAGAAACATAAGCTTTATAAAATCATATTTTCTACCTATATACAGCTGCAGTTGTCATGCAACACAGTATTTTTTGTCATTACAAATATTAAAATTAATTGGTAAACACTGACTGTGTTCAACCGGTGACGTCATTTCCAGCCACTTGCCAAAATCAGATTTTTCAGCATAACATAACGTAATGACATTTTTGCTTATGTTCAGACATTAACTTCATACATTTATAAAGCTTAAATCATCGTATTGTATAGGCAAGGTGAAATGTCTAATTGAGGTCTACATAAATTTCACAAGTGAGTTTGACTGTGGCCATGGACCTTTAAATACCAAGAGCACAGTTGTATAATAGAAATACCAACAAGACATGCCTTTCGGCAGCATGTGTTGACTGTGTACTGTTTTTCTGATCCAGATCAAACTCCTTCCGTCTGGAAACTTGATCGGAAGAAGCAATCTTCTTTTTGCGATGCTGTTTAGGTGCACTGTTAGCAGTAGCTGCCGAAGTGCTAAACTGCAGCCGCAACTGCAGCTCCTCTGGCAGTCCAATGTTACCATCCCGAGCACCATCTTTTATCACAACACAAACAACCATTTCTATCAAACTATCAAACAAATGCTGCAAAACATGCAACCACAGCAATAGCATCAGTAGGGCCCACAGTTTTCCACGGTAAATTTTGCCAAATTCCGCGGGCCAGTTCGCAAAATTCCGCTTCTCACCGCGGCAAAATCGTCCAAATTCCACGGCTTACCGTGGCCTTCCATTTGTGTGTAAACTAAGCTTCATTCTGTTTCAAAAAAACTTCAGTTTTTGGATGCTGGCATGGCGCTCAGTTATGCTAGCAATATACAAAGGAAATTATCGATCTTTTGTCCTTCTCAAAAGTGCAATTTGTCAATTAGTCGGATTGTGTTAATTTATGATTGTGCCGTATACGATGGTAATTATCAGTAGGGACGCTCTAGGCAGTTCAGTTTGATTTTTCTCCATGATATAGTTAGTTTAAAGCCGACGACTGTACTACAAGCATGTGATGATGATAAATCATGCACACTGACGTCGATCCCAGGGGCAAAAAATGCTACTGCCCGCAACAAAAAATAACACAGCAAGAGTATCTTTTGCCGCTCAAAGTTTTAGCCATTTTGCTGCTCTTCTATGCCCAGAATGCACTTGTGGCTGAGCTCCAACTGGGCTGACCTGGGGGCTCGCTGCCTTCTCCCCCAAAATGCCACCCTTGCTGTTGGCCTTTGGCCTCGATTTTCAACACCTTTCTACTTCTGCTGTCATCTACAAACAGAAATGTTTTGCAGTGCCTATTGTGTCAACTCATCTTAGCAAATTTGCTTTGCAAACATAAATCCTCGTACTAAAATGAAAATGGTGATCAGACAAACCACACAGATACTGCTCAGCTGATCGGACTTCGCCGCAGTCAATGATGTGATCTAGCAAAGACCTGATGAAACTGTGATGACCAACAGTCTCACTGTCACACACGACTACCAAGTGACGGCGTGCTCGCGTCACTGCCACATTCATACGACGGTCTTCAGCCAGGAAACCAACCTCACCTGACGAATACGCCACAACAAACTCTATCCAGTCCAGAGATATTTGCGGTCAAACTCGAAAGTTGCTGTAAAACGTACTAAATTTTGGAAGTTTTTTGCTCTCCCAAATTTTAAGGAGGCAGTGCCCCCTAAAAGTTATACTCGCCATTATCACCCTCATCTAGCAGCACGTCACGTGGCAAAGTTTCATGAAGCTACTCCCTTTGGCTCCAAAGTTCTCATGGCTAATACGCTACATTTTAAGCCAATTTTTGACCACCCTTTGAAAAAAATGTAAGAAGAACCTGCATCCCCGGTGCGGGGTGCGCTAGTAAGACTTGGTCATTCTCTAGCGCATGTAAAAAATTGGGGGCGCAGCACCCCCTAGGGGCCAAAATATGGTCTTCTGAAAAAGGTGCTTTAGGTGAGTATGATTTCACATCGAGATCTCCAAGGTTACTGGACCAAACTTCACCGGACTTGTTTTGCCTAACGCGGGAAGAATCGCGGTAGATAAAAATTTGTCCGATTTTGAATATCTTCATTCGTTCCGGAGATATTCGCCCAAAATTGGGCCAAATTTTGTATGTTTTTGGCCCCTAAAATTTTTTTGGGGAGGGCCTTCCAAAATTTTGGACCTGCATTATAAAATTGGGCCTAATACTGACCACTGTGCAAAATTTCACGCCGGTCGGCCCACACATCTCAGAGATCTCGCGTTGAAAAAAAATATCACGGGTAAAACTTAAGTCCACTCCGCAAGCTATTGCTTCCGGGCGGACTAATTATTCTGTAATATAACACCCAAGAGGTTGGCTTGTTAAACAAGTTCTATACTCTCCACAGATGGAAACATATGGAGTTTCTTAGGGCCAGGATGATGAAAAACAATCTCCTTAGTTTTAACAAGATTAAGAATCATTCTATTAACAGTGGCCCATACATTTATGTGATCAAATTCCTCCGGTAGAGATATATCATTTTTTTCTGGAACAACAACAGTAGTATCATCGGCAAACTTTACAATAATATTTATGCTAGATTTCGGGTGGAGGTCACTTAACATGACTGAAAAGAGAGTGGGACCTAATGCAGACCCCTGAATGATACCTCTATTAATCTGACTATCGGTAGACAATTTATCACCAACTTTACATATGTGGGTGCAGTTTCATAAAAATGAAGTAATCCAACTAAGAACAAAAAGTGGTAGTTGCAAAGCTGTAAGTTTGTTAATAACAATCTCATGGCCAACAACATCAAATGCCTTAAAAAATCTACCAGCAGACATTGAACATCTATGCGTTATCTTCAAGCATACGTGTAATATGTAATGCAAACACAAAAATATTAACAACAATAACAGCAAAGTAAGCACAAATAATACAAAGATACAATGCATTAACCATCGGCATTAGAACGGACCAACGAGATGACCACAGCTTCCTTCTCCCGGCCTTGAAATCCATCAACCGACTTCACTTCCAGGCGTGGATAAACGTGTAGCAGACGCAGTCGTAGCAACTCGACCTATTGCAATGACATCACTGTCTTGTAAATTTGTGCACTCAAGACATTTGCCAGCAAACATGTAAAATGAGATTTTTTAAAGCACAAAAGCACGTGGATGTCAGATGTAAGTCCACTCCGTCAAACACCAAGGCACAATAGAAACATTACCATATATACCTATGCAGAATTTCTAACAGCTTAAACAAATGGCTGTCAGGAAACTTGGGGGGTTAAGTTATAGCCGAACTGACTTAAACTCATGTGTATATGGTAATTATTATGCGCGAAAGCAGCTACTGCTTTAGTGCGTCTTTGCCATCGCAATTCTGTCTGTCTGTCCGTCTGTCTGTCACACGGGTGGATCAGTCAAAAACGGTGCAAGCTAGGATCACCAAATCTTCACAGTCGGCTGCCTGGAAGACTCTAGTTTCAGGACCTATAAAGCTTTTTCATAAACTCAAAGGGGGTCACTCCAAACGAGGGCGCTAAATGAGAGGGGAGTAGGAAAAATTTGCAATTTTTAGCCAATAAGTTGCTGTATCTCAGTAAAGGTGTGAGTAGGGCCTAGGTTACTAATTATCACTAATAGGAAGTCACACACTGGCTCTCGATTGGCACTGAATTCACTGACCTAGAATGACCAAGGCCAAAAAATAGGATTTTTATGGATTTTTTGGCAATTTCAGGCTGCAAGACACATTTCAAGAGCAAATTTCACCGAAATCAATTGAGATAGATATGAACAAGCTGTGTATGAAATTTTCAGCATTATTGATGATGGTCCAAGTCTCGATTTTCTAGGTTCAAGGAAAATTGCACACAAGGGCATTAAAGAGTGGTACTCCCGTAAAAATCGTTGTTTACCGTTGTTGGCCAGTTTTTTGTGAAAATGGTTACAGATCACCATGGGCATGCTGCCTATCACAACAAGCACTCGTGACAAGCTTTTTAGTCATATCAACATCAATGACTGAAAAACCCTGAACTTCCAAAATAAGGGGTTTTAATGATTTTTGTGATCTTCGGCTGCAGCGCACACTCCAAGAATGAACTGCAATGAAATGGCTGGAAATAGACTGACAGTTTGTAAACAGAAACTGCTATCGGCTTTTGCACATCTCGTGAGCATTAGCTCAAATTTCTTGTAAAATTAGTGTTCAACACGGTAAATCAGTAATCTTTGAATAAATTTTCTACCAAATGCCTAACATCTGTGACAAATTATGTGTCAGTGAGACATCTAGTGACAAACTGAAATCATTCTAAGGAAATCAGCAGCCGTTGTTAAAATGTCAACAAATCAGCAAACAAAGGTTGTAATTTGATGAATTTATAGAGTTTATTAGCATAAACCAGTTATTTCAAAAGCACAGTGAGTTGTTACCTGTAGATTGTAAGGTGAGATGACGGCAATATCCTCCTGAGAGACTCCATGCGATATCAACCTCTCCACATGCATCGCTGTGACGTCAGCTTCACCTGCCAGTGAATATTAACCACGTGACTCACTTTCAACAGTCTCACACAACTATAACACTGTGTCTCAAGAAAACAAGCCAATTTCATTTTTTGAATAGCTCCATGAAACATCAGCTGATTTTAATAATTTCTGGCAAGCAACATCACGAAGAAACGTGACATAAACGACTACAGTTTTGGCCGTCTGACCTTAATACTGTCGCTACACTACCTTGTAAAATTCAGAAGTCGTTGTTTGACTGTTTATAACAGTCAATTGATATATGTATATAGTTCCACAAAAAGTGAATTAATTAAAAAGCAAAAAGGTTGTAAAAATTTTTTTGACAACTGATTTCAGCTGGATAAAGAGTCACATAAAATACTTAGTGACAAACTGAAATCGTTCTAAAAATCGTTTGGAAAAAAATCCAAAGCGACCACTAAGTGGCAGAAACTGGTAAAAACTTGCCTTCGTTGCCCTTTGACTCGTTACTAGCTACATCAAGCTCATTGAGGTTGCAGCCTGCAGTGTCTATCAGAACTAATGGCACGCACGTGTCTTCGGTGTCTGCAACATTCGGCAAATCCCTAAACAAATAACACAACAACACAGACAAAATATACATCAAGTCCCAAAAAAACTTCCGACCATCATTTGTGCACATTTTTGCTAAATATATTATAAATAATAATCATACAAGATTTATATAGCACCATACAGTCCGATGATGGTGCAGATCTCGATTAATATTTGATGAAAATATGCACAGTGAGGAAGATAAAAACTTTTTTGGGCAACACAGTGTATATAGAGACTTCAAAAGAGAGATTACGTTTGTTCACAGACATTATCTCACATAATGGTGCAAAGAGCATGTCGTCAGAATTCAACAAAAAATTCTAGCCATCTGTTACAGCAGCAGTTTTTGATGAGATAACCTTAGAATGACAGTAGTCCACAATGTCAATGATTCATATAACTCGAGCAATCAAAGGCAAACACAGGGCTGCCACTCATATAATAGCAAAACTTAGGGACTTTAGGGACCTCAGAACTTGACAAAAGAGACCAAAAAGTGACCAAAAAAGACCTAAGTTAGGCCTAATACAAAACCAAATGTCACGACCAAACACATTTATGGTCATTATTGCTCCTGTACATGACCATACTAAACATCAAAAATGTGAAAATATACTAACGAAAGAGATAGTTCAGTTCTAATGTCTAAACTGTTCACTGCAAACACAAACAACTTTTACAAAACAGCTACAACAAATACTACACTGTTAACTGCACACAGGACAAAAAAACACCACCAAGTTTAGACTAGGCATGTGTTTGAAAAACGTTTCAAAGAAACTAAGCGCAGAAAATCAAATCACTTTCATGAAACAGTTTCAAAAAACAGTTTCAACAAATACTGACACAAGTAATTACACCATGGTTCCTACTGCTCTGCAGAATTCATTTTCCCTGACTTTCCAGGACAAAATAAATCGTTTTCCCTGACTAATTTGCTCATGCGAAATGCCAATGTTGGCTTTCAACCGCTTGCAACTGCACTAGAAACAAAGGCGGTAGAACAGATTTAAAAGTGGAAATAGAAATAATCTGCAAGCAAAGCAAGCAGAAAAAAAATTTGAATGCAAAATTTAGTCAAGATAACTTGAAAAATAGCCAATTACACAGAATTAGGGACCACTTTCTGAGAATTATGGACTTTTAGGAACCAAGTGTTTAAAAAAGGACTTTAGGGACTTTAAGGAACCAAGTGGCAGCCCTACAAACATTAAATCATGCCCGCATAAGTATTTTCTCTGACATGACTAAGCACAAGTCAAATCAATTGCAGTATACTCATTACTAAATTCACAGATTAATGTACAACACATTGGATCTATCATGCACAGAAGCTTTCTTTTGTTTTTTAGTTATTTTTAATTTGGTTCCTAGTAGCAAACAAGTAATTTGAGCAAAGCTCATGAGACGTGCGAAAGCCTATAGCAGTTCCTGTTCGCAGGTAATCGTAGTCTATCTCCATCCATTTCGTCGCAATTCACTC
>Ga0209671_1004918_pt1 | contig 13376 bp, 4 predicted proteins | sample WorMetHERISLAND2_2_FD_187401 | JGI IMG/M metagenome (GOLD analysis project Ga0209671, IMG submission 187401) | Marine gutless worms symbiont microbial communities from Max Planck institute for Marine Microbiology, Germany - Olavius geniculatus... | ecosystem: Host-associated > Annelida >... | reverse complement strand
ATCAAACATTGTTGAATTTTGCAAGTTGATTTCATCTGACTAATCACCAGACCAAAACTACAATTTATGTGGGACGATGGCGGGCCACATGAAATCCCCTCGCGGGCCGCATGCAGCCCGCGGGCCGCGGGTTGGACAGCACTGCGCTACTGGAAACTCTGAGGATTGAACGCAGATTTTAGCAGTTGAAATTTCTGTCTTTTAGTTTTAAAAAGTCCTCCGTATGGGGGCGTCAAATGTGGGTACCCTTCAACCTATGCGATTTTTGCTAATATCTAGGCCTATTTAATTCAGCGTGAAAACGGTTGCTGGCAAACATAGACTTGCTCTTGGAGTCTTGCCGTAACAAGCACTGCTGATTGTCTTTTAAAGGGTATCGACATTGATGACTTTAAGTCTAAAAAGCTGGTTTTTAATATTTTTCTCGCAATTTTACGCTGCGACACATATTTTAACAGTGAATTGGACGGAAATTTTTGTTTAACAATGTACATTTATTCTCCAGGTGGCAGCACCGATGCTGTCGCGCGTTACGCGAGCCTTGCTCAAATTACTTGTTAGACTTTGTGATTACCAGACTATTCATAAAGATGTTTAAAACATATAATAGATTTTCTGATACCGGTATGGTAAAATATTGCCAGTTATGCTTCAGTTTGGAAATTCTGAGTGATTTATCGGGTTAAACGCATTGACCGTTTAAAGAGAAAATTTTGCAGTGTGGCAGCCTTTGTAACCAGATTTAGTTTGTACAGCACTTAGGCCCTGTGTCTGTTAATTTGGCTATTCTACCTTTTGTAGTAAAATAAAGATCTATAGGCTTATTAATATTATTATGCAGGTGAAATAGCTGCGTAAAACTACACTTTGTCAATGGCGCCGCGCTGTTTGCTGACATTTTATGACTCGTCGTTTTGGTGACGTCTGCCACTGGCCCGACAGTGCGCGGTAAACACAGCGGCCAGCAGCGTGAATACGTAAAGCGTTTGATAGACGTGCTGCAATTCATGTATAATGAATAGCGCCGACCCGGACGCACAGGACGACGGGTGGCGGATGAGATTGTGTGACGATTTCTGTAAGCTCTGTCTTATTACGCGGCTTTTAATGTTCCTGTTGACGATTTATGTACATGGCGGGGAGTGGGTAGATCGTAGCCGCTGCTGAAGAAGACAGAACAGTTCATCGTGATTGGTCTAATCACAGATATAAAAAACGTTCTAGAAAAAATGTAAAAAAACGTTAAAATCGTCAGAAAATCGTTTATTACATCTATGGATCCAATAAGCATCGTTGTAGATTTAGCCACAGTGAAATACTGCTGTTTTTTGTTTCGGTTGCTATATATCAACTAATCGTTTTTAAATACAACTACGAAAAGCATTTGCATAATTTTGTGAGTGGAACATTGGGCCCCCATGACTAAGACAGCACCAAAGGTTGCATTAAATTAGCCTCCTATTACACATAGGACGTAACAGCACAGACTTCAAAGAAGTGCAGAAATCGTCCAGGGCATCATATTTTAAGGGTGGAATCCAACCAAAATTTGCAGTCCAAACAGAAAACTGTGGAGCTCGAATTTTAGAAATGAGGAGACACAGTTGCTTGCAAGATTGACTAAACAGATCAAATTTTAAATATAGGCCTACCATAATAAACTTCGCAAGCAACTGTTGTCAGATAAATTTACTTTGATGTAAAAATGCTGTAAATTAATAGCAATGTTCTTAGATTCTTGTGTCCTTTCCCAGCTTCCCTTGGGCTCCGCTTATGAAACTCTATGTTTTTTTCTGGAGTTTAAAAAATTTCTCAAAATATGCTCTGTAATCGTCGCAATACCGTAGATGGCACGGGAGTGCCGAAGTGATTCAGTATAGACTGTAGAAGCGAGTGTGGCTGGTGTGTCTGCAATCTCCGACTCCGATCACGCTAAGTGTACAAGCGAGTGAGAGGTGCAGCTGTTGCGACTAATGATGATGTAGAGTTCTTCGTTTCTTGTCTCCACGGTCTCGCTCTCATTGTATGCTGATCAGCGGAGTCCTGGGTTACAGATGCAAATTTTCGCCGACAGAGGAGATACGGATGCTATAAATTCGTAATTTTGTTATTAAGTCTTTCAAAATGAGAGAATAACAGCCTCGAATTTTGCATTTTTGGAAAAAAATAATGTAATCTGACACGATACTTAAGGAGACATTTTTCCGAGAAACTAAAGTTTAGGGGAGGTGTTGTTGCAACTTTTCGACGAAGGAGATACGTGTGCTTGGAATTTCAAATTTGCGCCTAAAGTTCCAAAAATGAGGAATTTTTAGTCCAAAATTCTGTATTGTGTAGACAATTTTGGAATAAGAAGAAAATTTTCCGACGGACTAAAATTTAGGGGGCAGGTAGCTTCTTCCCCTCCTGCTTCGGCGTTACTGTTAGACATATGGCTGCAAAATTCTGACAGAGAAGCTATAATTATGGCTGCTCAGAAATTCAGCTTTGCCTCCGATTTTCCAGAATGGGTATTTCCAACGTCGAATGTTGTATGTTTGCAAGAAAATTCTTTAAAAAGAAAATTTTCGGACAGGCTAAAATTTAGGGGGTTTGCAATTGCCCCGTCCCTTTCTCGTCAATGACGCTAATTGCCTGCCTGCGTCACTGTAAAGTTACCGTAGCTGCTGCATGCATCCAGTGCACGCTGACTTTTGGAAGTGATTGTGGGGATGCCTTTACTTCACTCCCATTTCCCCCTTTTTCATTCTTTTCTCATTTCACCCTTCTTTACTTTCGCCTTTTTTTCTTCTTACCAACACGTAAATAGAGTTAGGGGCATGGGGAGACAGCTGTAAGCATTCAGAGATCAGGAAAATACGTACAAAAGCGTCATCGACATCGTGCAAGTTGGCCAGCAAAATCATCAAAATGTGCTAGATTTTAGCGCCGATTAAATGTAGGCCTACCGAGTATCGTTTGGCGAGCGGGCCTCTACCAAAACGTCACCATATAGTAGGTATTAATGCCTATCTGCTATATTTGCCTTTCGCTGGCATCGCAAACCGCAAACTCTGCCTTCTAGAAGCTATAATAGGCTGCGTGCATTGTTGTTAGGACTGGACATGTCCATAGGATAATGAACGAGTCCAGATTCGATCTTTTGCGAATCAGTCAATGTGATATTGGCAGTACAGAAATGAGTCTGTCAGTGCTAAGAGTCATCTGCCGTGAGACGAACATTTCTCCCCCCTTCACTGAACGTTTCAACCTTGGACCTTTTCCCCATCGGATATTTTCCCCGCCCGGACATTGTGAGCGCCCATGTCAAAACCTTCTTGCAACATCAAACATTTCTAGATCTTGCTGCCGATAATTAATTATGAGCAGTTAACACACTGCCAGCATCGTAACCATGCAACATTCGATCAACACGTAAGGTGACAATGAAGGGAATGGGAAATGTCCGGGGGTCAACGAAACGGGAGGAGGAAACGTCCGGGGATATCTGCAGGGGGACAAATGTCCCACACCCCTTCCGCTGTCCGCCACGGCTGCAGTTTGTGAGAAAATTACTCAATTATTAACGTGGGCAAGCAAAGTGACGAATGGTTATATAAATCTATCAATGGAACTTCTAGTATACGTTGGACGCTATACAGAACACATTATTAGGCTGGTCACGTATGATGCGTGGAAAAAGAAGAATCCTAGCAAAACGTTGTCATCCGATCAACTAGAAATACGTCCTGTGGAACGAGGTATCTGTCCCATTGCCACGCTATATAGCCTAGCAGCTGCGTATAAAGGGGGGTAGGTGCAAACAGGGCGCAATTATCTTTCACGGGGGCCGAGTTGTGGTCAATTTTGTCCCAAAATTCGTTGCCATGGCAGGCGATAAATTTAAATGACGCAATCGGATAGTCCGGGCTCGAAAATAGGGGTGTAGGTGAAAACAACGTGCAATTATTTTTCACGGGAGCCGAGTTATAGTCAATTTTTGTCTCAGAATTCGTTGTCATAGCAACAAGGGTCGTCAGGGGAAAAATTCAAATGACACCATCGGATAGCGCGGGTCCGTAAATAGGGGGGTAGGTGCAAACAGCGCGCAGTTATCTTTTACGGGATTGAGTTAGGGCCTATACGGCTGTGAAATCTCCATTGGCTGTAATGCAAAATTTTGAAACTTTTGAATGGTTGCTGTGGCAACAGGGGTTGATAGGGGGGTAAATTTAAATAGCACCGTAAGATTTCCCGACTCCAAAAATAGGGGGTAGGTGCAAACAGCGCGCAATTATCTTTTACGGGGACAGTGTTAAACCGCTTTGAAATCCCCATAGGCCGTAATGCAAATTTTTAAAAATTTCAAGTAAAATAATGTAAGGAGTTATCAGATTTTTATCCCAAACAAACTCATTCTTACTTTTCGGGCCCCGAATCACTGTGCAAAATTTTATGAAAATCGAATCAAAATTGCGGCCGTAGGAGTGTTTACAGACAGACTGACAGAATGACATAAGTGATTTTATAATCTGTCCCACACTATGCTGTAGCGATGGGACAGATAAAAAGAGAAACTGATGTCGACCTATATCACGCAGATTGTAGAAGCAGCTATATTCGAAGATACGCGTCCTATACTAAAATACACAGTGTCCAGAAACTGGGCCAGTATTATTTTTTCATAACTCAAACACTGGCAATTTTGATAATTTTTGGCAAGCAACGTCACAAAGAAACCTGACGTGAATGAGCTCCGAAAGACGTATGATTTGTACTAACTATAGCAGTGCGGAATGAATGTTCAAGGTCATCCAAGGTCGATGATTTTCGTGTCGATCGCCGGCGCTTATATGCGACTTTCTGTTAGCGATCAATATCAACTCTAGTACTCGCATCATTTCTGAGATACGGCCGACTTATAACTTGGTTGAAAAAAATTGCAAATTTTTCCACCGCCTTTTATTTAGCGTGGCCTTTTTCGAACTTCGGAGAAGCTTTAGTTATCCTGAAAGTGAAACTAATCTGTAGCAGAACTGACAGTGAAGATTTCGTGATTTTAACTTCGTCTTTTTGTCTGATGGGGCAGCAGGGAGTGACGCACGCGGCAGGCGGACGGACGTCTTATCCATAGCTAAGACAGGGCATGGGCATCTGCAAATTCTTCATAGCCAGCGACTCTGAGAGCCACAGCGGGGCCCGGGGAAAACATTCTAGCGGGCCTGTCTAGGAAAATTGTTTTTTCCCTAAATTTAGCTGTTTAAAATAACGCACTCTAGTGTAGATCTACTTCATATTTTTGAGCGACGGTGGGCCCCCAAACGTCGCGGGGCCCGGCATATTTTCCCCTTCCCCCTTTTGACGGGCCTGTTCATAGCAGGTTAGGTGCTGACACCCTGTAAAACAGGTGACGTTTTTTTGGGATACAGTGTAGTATTGTTTCGTAATTCACGAGTATAGGTCCATATAGTTATTGAAAGCTCCAGCCAAATGGCGTTAAATGTAAATAGCTTAATTTGTTTATCATATACAACTGACCTGCGCACGCTATACAGACGCGACCAGAACTGACCAGAGAGTGAGCGAGTGAGTAGTTTCTTAACGGCACATCAGCACAAAATAGGCCATTCAGTGCCATGCATGGTTAAAATTAGTTAAAAGCAGTTAAAGTATGTATTAAAAGCAAAGTTAAAATACTTGTTAAGATCAAGGCTATTAAGCTAATGTAAAAACAAACTGACCAGAGAACGAGCAGTAATTATATACTGCTAGCCCATTGGTCACTGGTTAGTGCAGTTCAGTTCAGTTCAGTTATGTCGTTCTGTGCGCGCTTCAAGTGTTAGGCCTATTTTACGCAGTTTTTCACTGAGTTTCTGCCGAGATGGAACACGTTGCCGTGCGATGTGTCTTAATCGTAGCTCGGCGATCAACGCTCGTGTTTTCTATTCTGTTCGCCTCCTACACACGACAGTTACCGTTTATCAGTGACGAAGGGCAACGTTTCGCCGTGCCGTGTCCCACTACAATGTCCCCCGTGAACAATTCACCCATTGGAGAAATAACGACGGCATTTATTTGTCTGTCCCGCATTAAGGTAATATCCGATTCTACGAAACAGTTAATTTTACCGTAGTCGGTGTGAACAATCGTTCCCTTCCTCCTCCGTGGACTTCTTACCTCGTAGAAACTCTCCGGGGCGACTGACCGGCAAAATCCTCCCTGGGACGGGACGTCATATAAAGCTCTAGAAGCGATCGGAGCTTTAGGCCTCCCGAGCTGTGAACAGTGCTGCCGTCTGTCGAACGCAGAACACTTAATATACATCTGATGGCCGCTGCTGGGGTCACTGTCTGTTTGAACAACGCTAATCACCTCAAATCCCGGAAGTGGCTTATTCTAATGACCGCGGGAATCAGTCTGTGACATCGCAGGTCATCGCATACCATAGCAGTTCAGAATAATATTTCTGTGGTCTGAGCTGATTTTCGGTTGATGCGCTGTGATCCTGTAATCTGATGTGACCTGCGGTGCCATAGACTAATTTGAGGTCAATAAAATAAGCCGTCTCCAGGATTTTAGCTGATCTTCGGTGACTTTCGGTGTTTATGCAGACCGCATCTGTTATCTTCTAATGGTAAAAACTAAAAAAAATCCTGGATAAAAAGATCTAGAGTGCACAAAAGACTGGATCGCAACCGAAGTCAGATTATATGCAAACACTTGCACAAATTTAAGTAATGTTTATGTGATGACTAGATCTATAACCCTTACAAAATTGTTCCTCGGAGATACATGTTATAAGTAATTATAAACAAGCAAGTAAAACTCGCTGACTTTTTAGACGCAACATTTCTTCATATACCATTCATTGGGGGAGACATTTCTTGGGAGGGCGATGCTATGGTGCGACACCGACCGATATTGGATGTCCCAAGCGAGCCATCACGCAGAAGCGTGTTGCTGAAAGTCTATGGGCCTCCTCTGATCGCTTGGTGCGTCCGAAACGATGCCGACACGAAATGTGTCTGAGAACGACAGATAGTTGGACCGTTGGGAGCTATATCGTGTATATAGATGTTTTGGTCGCGAGTTCTCTGTGCATAATCTTATCTTCATTTTTCATGCTGCAGCTACACCGGACATAGGCCTAGGCCTACATAGGCGCAAACTAAAATAGGGGCGACATTTGGCCCTCTTTGGATATATTTTGTAGTGTAGCTAAGATACCCAGAATGAATCTTTCGAACTTTTCTTGAAAAAGGAAAAACAAAAAAAAATCCAAAAAATTCGTTTGTTGCGTTTTCGTTCCACCAGAAGAGTATGACGTCAGCATTACATTATGACTAGCAAAGAATATTCAACTATCAACCACATTTTGTGGAATTTTTTTGACTTATTATTTCTCTAGCTACATCTGGTAAAAATTTATATAATTTGATCACCATGCATTCGACTGAGTTAGCCTATAAAAGAAACAAAAAGGTTGCCTTTTATGAAACACGGTGTAGATTGCAATGGCATAGCTTGTCTAGCATTCATCAAGCATAAGCATACATCAAGCACACAAGTGCTCTATCGAGCGCTTGTCAAGCCAGCTTTATCTTGTAAACGGGGTATAAATGAACTCGACTAGGCCTATCACACACTCACAGGCTGAGCGGTAGTTCAAGCCCTGTGTTAACGGCGACTTCTCTTTCCTATGGGAAAGCCAAAAATTCGACCCCCACAGAATCAAAACCCATGAACCAATTGAGATATAATTTGGCGTGGTTGATTACGTCCACTAGACGACACCTAGTGCAAAATTTTATGAAAATCCGTCCACAGGGGGCTTCTGGGTAAATAGGTGAAGTATACGAAAAAAATTTTCTGATAAGGCCTTACAATATACCTTTTCTCTTCAACGCACTTACAAGTTACCTTAAGGGATTTTTACGCGCGATGGCTCAAACAACGTGGCCTTAGGCAAGGTAGAAACCTTTTAAGGTTAAACAAGAAATATTATTAGATTGTAACCAATCTAATGTACTCCTCGCGCGCATTATTTTCTTCTGTATTCTTCTAAGTGCTTTTTCGTTCCTTTCAACTTGTATTAGAGACCCGGCGTCAATTTGAAGCCGGGCTAATATTATACTAATAGTGACTGGCGTCGAAGTCGTTTTTGGAAATTGTATCCCCGAAGTTCATAAAATATTGCCTGATTTTATGAACTGAGAGGAAACATTTCCAGTAACGGTCGATGACGCTAGTTGCCATATTTGTCTTGTTATACCTCAACGCATGCGTCTGTCTGGCACCGTTACGGAGATATGGCGCCTCATTGATAATGGGGTCACGACCTTGACCTTTTGGGGCCACGTGACGTTATCGGTCACGTGACCATTCGATTTGCGGTGGTCGACTTCCTATGGGTGGTCCATACTCCATATTGACCATGCGTCTATGGAAATACGGCCGCTTGAAGTTTTTCCAGGAAGGCTCTTCCAGGAACGGTCGTCGGTCGGTTCTTAATATTACACTGATTTCATATACTTCTCTTCGCTACGTTAGGAACGTAGCGCGCGAAGAGTAAAAAATATAGATTTTATATTTAATGTAATTATACGAAAAATTCGAAAAAAAATTAGGCGCATACAATGGCGCCTATGGGGAAAATTATACAATTCTTTAAACGGTCATAACTCCGGCTGTGTATAAGATAGAATCGTAAATTTTGGTTCTGTGGTATGGTTTTCTGGGTCGGCCAATCTAATGATGTCATTTATATTTACTCCTGTTCCTTCCTGGTTGCCATGGCAACGAAATTTGAGACAAAATGGGCTATAAGTCGGCTTTTGTAAGAGATATCTGCGAGGTCTTTACGCCTATAGGGTGTTTTCGGGGTTGGACCATTGAACACTGCCAACGAAATTTTACCCCGGCCGACCCTTGTTGTCATGGCAACGAAATTTGAGACAAAAGGGCTATAGTTCGGCTTCTGCAAGAGATATCTCCAAGATCTTTGCGTCTAATTGGAGGTTTTGGGGGACAGGCTATTGAATGAGGTTAACTCATTCCGCCACAACCGACCCTTTTTGCCACTTGAATGTCACGTTAACGCAAACGGTCAAGATCGTGACTGCAAAATGTCTATGGCCTGGCCAGATATCTCCGTAATCGATCAACTGTAGGAAAACGTTACTTGACTAATAAAACAGCAAATATAAATGTACAAAACATAAGGAGGTGCACAACGTTTAAGGAGTTGCACATCGAAAATAGCAGAAATTACAAAAGGTGACATTATTCAGCAGCACATTGACACAGTCAGTGTGGAACTCCTTAAATGTTGCCGTTAGCAAGAGTATAAACTTGTTTTGTACATTTATATCAGTAGCCTCTTGTCCCGCGATGTGAATGCCTGTAATATGCACGTCGCACTGGCACAGCTATATATGGATGGTCATTATATTTGTCCGAGCCTATTGTGTATCGCACGGCGTCCACGCATCAATCACCATTAGTGCAGTCTCTCTGTGTATTATAAGCTCTCGTCTTATTTTCTCAACACAGCGTCTATATCCATTGCGTTGATGTCTTCATTCCGAACCTTCTAGTCAACGGGAACGTTAAGAAGGTAAAGGCAAACGCCGTTACTCCGGTACTTGATATGGCGAATTTGGCGATGCTTACAAGAGTCAACACTCGTGACCAGAAGCGCTTTGTAATCTCGCAAATTGAGCCGATTATCATGAGCGAATGATACCGCAGCGCATTATTTTCAGCGAACAGTTGGACCTGTGTTGCAGCCGGCAGACATACCACCGCCCCAATCAACTACGCCAAACCTTCACAGTTCATCCCATAGCCTCAAGCTACTACTGTACTCATTTCTCATCCCACTGAGGGTAGGAGGCTGAGTCGACTTGTACTCAGGGTTGCTTGCAAATAATCCGCAAACTGAAAGTTGCGAGTCCAGTAGGTCTGCTCTAACCACGCCTACATCACTTGCACTTAAGTATTCTTTATGACGACATCGCCTCGAACTTACGTACACCATAGGTTAAGTCAAAGGTGTCGTGCAGTTGCAAATTTTCGACATCAAACACATGGGTCCTTGAAATTGCAACTTTATTTTGCCAATAAGTCCCCGAAATGAAGAACTTTAACCCACAAAAATTTTCGGACAAGAGGAAAATTTCCCGAATGGATACATTTTCACAGATCGAGGAGTAGTTGTCGGTGCACCGTACCACTGCATCGCTGATGGCGCTTAAGGTTATGATTTATCAACTACAATTTAGGCACTTTTCGGCGAAAAACGACCTTCTCGATTATTAGGAACTTGTTAGTCCGTGTTTCCGCCTCCTCCATTTCTCGCCATGTCTACGTCTTTGCGTTAATTTTCTTATTTTAATATTTCGGCTGGTTCGTGATGAAATTTCTGACCACATATTATTGTCTCGCGGCAAATGCGCACGTACGTATACAATAATGTTTTAAACAAGAAATTTGAGCTAATGCTCACGAGACGCGCGAAAGCCTATAGCAGTTTCTGTTCGCAAACTGTCGGTTTATCTCCAGACATTTCGTCACAGTTCATTCTTAGAGTGTGCGCTGCAGCCGAAGATCGCAAAAATCAGTAAAAGTCCCTTATTTAGGAAGTTCAGGGTCTTTCAAAGTCATCAATGTTGATACCACTGAAAAGCTCGTCAATAGTGCTTGTTGTGATAGGCAGCATGCCTATGTCTATCCGCAACCGTTTTCACGAAAGACTGGCTAACAACGGTAAAATAACGACTTTTACGGGGGTACCGTTTTTGATGCCGTCGTGCGCAGGTTTCCTTGAACCTAGAAAATAGAGACTTGAACCGTCGAAATCTACGTTCAATGCTGAAAATTTCATACGCAGCTTCTCTATGTCTATCTCAATTGATTTCGGCACAGTTCGTTCTTGAAATCTATGTCACAGCCCGAAATCGCAAAAAATATGCATAAAAACCCTATTTTGACGTTCAGGGTCATCCAAGGTCATTGATTTTGATGCCAATCGAGAGCCAGTGTTCGACTTATGCTAGTGATTAATAGTAACCGTTTCTGAGATATGGCAACTTATTGGCTGAAAATTGCAAATTTTCTCTACCCCCTCTCATTTAGCGCCCCTGCTCGGGGTGACCCCTTCAAATTTATAAAAAACCTTTACGGATCTTGAAACTAGAGTCTTCCTGGCAGCCGATAGTGAAGATTTAGTGATTCTATAGCTTTCACCGTTTTTGACAGAAAGACAGACGGACGGACAGAATTCCGATGTCTAAGACGTGCCAAAGCAGTTTAGCTACTTTCGCGCGTAAAAATTGGTTAGTTCTTTGCAGAGTATTCGATATTTTCACGTTGACTTTGTAGATTATCGCACAAATTAGGCTTATGCTTGAATGGAATGAAACTACTGTGGAATACCTGCGATATGGTAGGGAACAGCCTTTGTGATTTAAGAGAACATTCAAATATTGTTTTGAAATCTACGAGCATTAAATGCTTAAAATACCAGTCTTGGCCAGGACGAACCTATGCGATCTGCAAATTCTTCCACAATCCGTTTTTATTGCACCAGCTGTAGTCCAGAGCGATAACACGAGATTACTCTTGGCAGGAATCTGGCGTCGATCAATGCAAACTAACTGACGGACTAGGCCTATGCACACTAGGCCTATACAGTGTACAATAACACAGTTGCTTATAACGTCTGCGAGGGAAGGCGACGGGTTTTCCACAGAGAGTACGGTTGACCGGGCATGCAGATCGGTCAATGGGTCGCCGGAGTCGATATCCGTGAATCTAATTCAATTTTTACGGCCGATTCTGAAGCGCGCTAGCCGTGCAGTGTCAGTCGTGAGCAGACTGTCGGCAACCCGAAGGGATCGAGGAGTAGACCGATCCCCTCTTCCCGGAAGTAGCCCCTAAGATCAAATCCCCTTACATGCAGGATAGGATAGAACCCCCCCCCTCCCAGGGTTTTCAATAGACCTGAATTTTCAGGACGTCATGACTTCCAAGCTAAAAAATTCGGACGTCAGTGCACAAAATCTGGAAGTCATGTAGTAGACCTACAAGAAAAGTGAAGCAAAAACTTAATGCAAAACAAGACTTACTACATATGCGTCATTAACGCACCACCAACATAGGTCGTGGTTTTTACGCGCTACAGCCATGCTGAATAGCGCGTCTGTGGCACGATTGTCGTCTGTCTGTCAATCTGTCTGTCACGGATGTATAATTGTGATTAATCAGTGCGAGATAGGGCTTAGATTGCTATTGATAACTTACAGAAAGTCGCATATTGGCTTTCAAATGACATGAAAATCGTTGGCCTTGGATGACCTTGGAAGGTCATGAACAAAGACGTTAGATAACGTCTTTGGCCATAACGCACTATGATATGACAATCGTGTGGTATTGTGACTAAACGGTTAGTCGTAGACGGTCGGCGATGGTACTATCGGATAAGGCGTAGGCGACTTTTTATCGGCTGTCAGTAGTAACCATGTCTCCATCTGCAGCGGTTTCGCCGCAATTTATAATGGAAAGTTTCAAGTAAAGTAGCCGTATCTCAGAAACGGTGAAAGATAGGGCCAAGTTACCTATTAATCACTAATAGAAAGTCACGTATATTGGCTTTCAAATGACATGAAAATTATTGACCTTAGATGACCTTAAAGGTCAGTAGTGCAACAGGAACTATATAGGCTGTAGCGCATCTTCCCTAGCGATAGCTGGGCTTTCTTGTAAAAACAAGCAACATTTAATGTTAGTAGCTTTGTGCAAAACGAAAGTTGCAGTTTCTGGATCAGAACTGTTCACAGAATAAGTTAATATGGTTGCCGTGCCATGTCTTCATGAATTGAAGTATACAGAAACACGACAGTCAGCAAAAGTTATTGAACCAACGAAACATTGGAAAACAGATTCTGACGTCAATTTCCAGCTTATTATAGACAAATAAGCGTAATGAGAAGCGACTGATTTGGACGTCGTGACGTCCACGTCTTAAAATTTGGGCGTACGGGCTGAAATTTTTGGGCGTATTTACGCCCAAACGTCCGCTATTGAAAACCCTGACCCCCCAAGTCCCGTAGAACGAACTTGTGATGACTTTGCGCGGTGAAAAAAGTTTTGACCGAATGTGGCCGGGGTACGCTATCTCTGGTTCTATTTATAGCTCGTTAATTTCCGGTGTGGCGTGGATTTGGGAAGAAAGTGTGGTGCTCACCGCGCCACACTTTTTCCGCAAATGAAAAATTACAAAAGAAGTGTAACACAGTAACACAGTATTTAATAAAATATGTGACAAACGCACATAATAAAATAGCAAAACAGAAGAGAAATGTAATTTAGACAAGGTAACATAGCATAAAATAATT